>Ga0082212_10006999_pt1 | contig 15024 bp, 18 predicted proteins | sample TergutNt197P3_FD_71548 | JGI IMG/M metagenome (GOLD analysis project Ga0082212, IMG submission 71548) | Neocapritermes taracua P3 segment gut microbial communities from Petit-Saut dam, French Guiana - Nt197 P3 | ecosystem: Host-associated > Arthropoda: Insects > Digestive system > Gut ...
TGATTATTACTTTCAAATCTACGCTTCTGTCTCTCCTGTTCCAACCTGATTATGATTATGCTATATATGCGCGATGAAGTCAATATCAAATCAACAGACTTTTCAGGGAAGAAAAAGCCCCGTCCTCACACAATATAAGGGCAATAGCGTCAGAAAGCCTCTATTGCACACGGTCTAAACAACTTGCTACGCGCCTTTTTGCTCTTTCAATATATCGCGTATTTCAGCGAGCAACTGCTCCTGTTTCGTCGGCTCCGGCGGCTTTTCATCTGTCTTCTTTTGGCGGAATTTGTTCAGGGCTTTTACGAATACAAAGACTGTAAACGCTATTATAACGAAGCTGATGATACTGTTGAGGAACAGCCCAATACCAAGTGTTCCGGGTTCTGCATTACCGTATAGCTTCGGCAGTTCGATCTCCCAACTCTTAAAATCTACGCCGATAAGGATGCCTATCAGCGGAGTTATGATATGGGTGACGATCGCGGTTATGACCGCCGTGAACGCGCCGCCGACGATTATACCGACCGCCATGTCTATCATGTTACCTTTTACCGCAAATGCTCTGAATTCCGCGAAAAATTTCTTCATTTTCTTGATCTCCTCGCTCTTTTTAATGTTGACCGTTTCATTATGCAATTTTCGCTGACCCCCCAAAGAATCATTGATAATACTCATTATTACTCAGACGGATGTTTTTCCGTTCGGCGCAATCATCCATTGTCAACTGGCGAAATCACTTCCAGACCGCCGAGGTATTTGCGTAATACTTCCGGCACGATTATGCTGCCGTCTTTTTGCTGATTCTGCTCTACTAGAGCCGGTAAAACCCTTGACGTCGCAAGCCCCGAACCGTTCAGCGTGTGCATGAAATCGATTTTCCCCGTATCCCCGCGTTTAAACCGCATAGCGCCGCGCCGCGCCTGGTAGCACCGCGCGTTTGAAACAGAGGAAACCTCTTTGTAGCCGTCCATCGACGGGATCTGTATCTCAATATCATATGTACGCGCCATTGCCGCTGAGCAATCTCCTGCGGCGAGCTTTACCGTCCTGAAATGGAAACCTAACCCGGCAACAAGCGCTTCAGCCTTTCCGACAAGTTCGTCAAACGCGGCCTCCGAGCCTTCCGGCGTGGTGAACTGCACCATTTCGACCTTATTAAACTGGTGGCCGCGCACCATCCCGCGCTCATCGGAGCCGTAAGTACCCGCCTCTCGCCGGAAACACGGCGTATATGAAATGTATTTTTTCGGTAATTCCGCTTCCGACAATATCTCGTCGCGATGGAGCGAAACGAGCGCTGCTTCCGCCGTCGGGAGCATATAATGTATCCTGTCGTCTGTCGGGTTTGCTATTTTGTACACTTCATCGGCGAACTTCGGGAATTGCCCCGCAGTCAAACCGCACTGGTATTCCAGCATATGTGGAACCAGCAGCAGTTCATACCCATCCGCGATGTGCGTATCTATGAAATAATTAAGCAAAGCCCATTCGAGACGCGCTCCAAGGCCACGATATATCCAAAATCCGCTGCCGGCAAGCTTTGTCCCGCGCGTGTAGTCGATCAAGCTCAGGTTCATACACAGTTCCATGTGGTTTTTCGGTTCGAAATCGAACATATGCGGTTTACCGTAGTACCGCAGCGGTTCGTTGTTTTCCTTGCCGCCGGGGGAAAGGTCGTCGTCCGGTGGGTTCGGAAGCCTTAGCAGCAGGTCGTTAAGCTCGTCTTCGACCGAACGCAGTTCCGTATCCGCCTCTCGTATCTTTTCCTTTAAAGAGTTCATCAACGCAAAAATCTCTGCCGTTTCGCCGCCGTCTTTTTTTATCTGCGGGATTTGCTTTGAGACTCTGTTCTGCTCGGCTTTGTCTGCCTCACTTGCGGCAATTATCGTACGGCGCCGTGCGTCCAGTTCGATTATGCGATCGATTTCCGCTGAACACTCTGCACCCTTGTTTTGAAGTCTTTGCTTTATGACGTCCGGGGTTTCGCGGATAAGTTTTATATCAATCATTATTGGTCTCCTCGCTTAAGTATGTTTCGATTTATATATAATATCGCGGCTTTTCTTTATTACGTTAGGTCCAGCCGCCACTTTTATGATCAGCCCTTATCCGCTTCTTTGGTTAGCATATCGAAAAGCGCGTTAAAGTCATCCTGGTCATAGTATTCTATTTCGATTTTACCCGGGCCCTGCATAAGGCCCTTACCTCTGCCCTGCTTTATCGTCACGCGCCTCCCAAGAGCCGCCGTAAGCTGATTTTGCGCTTCCAGAATGTAATCCACTTCCGTTCCGCCGCGCTGTTTTGAACGCTTCGACTTTTCGCGGTCCAGTTTTTTAACAAGGGCTTCGACTTCGCGCACGCTCATACCGTTATTGACAACAGTCCGCGCCGCTGAGCGCATAAGCTCATCGCTTCTGAGCGCAAGCAGCGCTCTAGCGCTTCCGGCTGAAAGTTCACCGCGCAGAACAAGTTCCATAAGCTCCGCCGGTAAAGAAAGCAGGCGCAGCGCGTTTGCAACAGAAGGTCTGGACCTGCTCACCCTCTGCGCGACGTCTTCCTGCGTCATATCGAATTCTTCCATCAGCGCCCTGTAGCCCCGCGCTTCCTCGATGGGGCTTAAATCCTCACGCTGCAGGTTTTCGACCATTGCCAGTTCAAGCGCCCTTTTATCGTCTGCGATGACGATCCGTACCGGTACCTCGTCGAGCCCGGCGACCCGCGCCGCACGCCACCTGCGCTCTCCGGCGATTATCTGATAATAGCCGCCATCCATGCTTCGCACCATCAGCGGGGAAAGGACTCCGTGTTCGCGTATTGAATCGGCCAGTTCGTCGATCTTCTCCTGCTCAAAAACAGTACGCGGCTGCTCCTGGCGCGGCTCGATCCGCTGAAGCGGCAGATATTCAAAATCGACCGCCACCCTGTCAAGCGCAGCGTCCCCGAACAGCGCCCCGAGCCCGGTTCCCAAGCCTTTTTGCTTCATATCGCTCCTTCTATCAACTGTTATCTACTTCCAATCATCTATCATCTCTTGACAAACTCTTTTGCCAGTTCCATATACGCAACCGCGCCGCGCGATGGCCTGTCATACTGCAGAACCGGCTTTCCGTGGCTCGGAGCCTCAGCAAGGCGCACATTTCGCGGGATCGCCACATTGTAGACCTTCTGTTTGAAGAATTTTTTGATCTCAGCCGCGACCTGCGATGAAAAGTTCGTCCTCGAGTCGTACATCGTAAGCAGGACGCCCTCGATTTCAAGCGCCGGGTTGAATGATTTTTTTATCATACGGATCGTCGACATTAAGTCAGAAAGCCCTTCAAGCGCAAAATACTCGCATTGCACAGGAATAAGCACGGTATCCGCCGCGCATAGGGAGTTCAGCGTCAGCATTTCAAGCGACGGCGGGCAGTCCACCAAGATATATTCGTAATTATCGCGTACATTCGCGAGTACTTTTTTCAATATGTATTCGCGCCCCGGCATTGTCACAAGCTCGATCCCCGCGCCGGAGAGTATCCTGTTAGACGGCAAAAGGTCGCCGTACGGCGTTTTCATTATTACTTCGGCGGCGTCGACGCCCTCGATCAGCACATTATATATATTCGTAACGTCTCTGTTTTTATCGACGCCCAGCCCGGACGTCGCGTTGCTTTGCGGGTCCATGTCACACAGCAGCACACGGACTTTGCGCTCCGCAAGCGCTGCGCAAAGGTTGACGCAAGTCGTCGTCTTTCCGACCCCGCCTTTCTGATTCGCCACGGCTATTATTTTTCCCATCGGTGTTCTCCTGACTCTTCCCAAAAGAGTTTTGCCACAAACCATAGGGAGATTAAAGCATTGCTGCTGAAATCGTCACTCGTTCGGTCATGCCCAATGCGCAGCTTGCGGCGCTATGTTTGCATCGGTCGCGACTCTCTCTTCGCTTGATTATAGCTAGTCGCTGAAATCTGCGCTCGTTCGGTCATGCCCAATGCGCCGCTCGCGGCGCTATGTTTGCATCGGTCGCGACTCTCTCTTCGCTTGATTATAGCACACGAAAACAGATTTTCAATAAATAATTATGGTTTCTGCCATGAGAAAGAGAAAATGTTTCACGTGAAACATTTTCTCAGTACTTCCAAATTTACCACAAGTGCCGTAAAGCCCCCGGATTTATCCTTGGCCTCCTTTAGCCTGGGGAGTGTCAATAAGTTTGCCTACTCTCTTTCTTGCCCGCGTTTGTGTCTTAACGCCGCGTCAATGATATGTGTTTTCCTCTCTTTGATCATAGTCTTTAAAAAAGTCTTATACGTTTCTGTTATATACGGCGTATCGTCAATTATTGAGTTGATTTCATCTAAATCGATTCTTTGCCCGATTGTGTTCAAAGCCGTCATGCAGCCCATATCTTCTGTTTTCATCAGAAATTGGGCATAATTGATCTTAACCCCGTCCAGCTTAATAACAGAGTTTGGGAATACGTATATTCTTTCATCGATGTTTTCTCTGCTTTCTATCACACTGCACATTCCAGATTCTTCCAGTTGCGGGTAGAGGCACGAGCCGCAATCAAAAATCGGCGCGATTTTCACCACTCCTCTTCCCTCGTTTATCAGAAACCCCCAGTTTCCGTTGTGCCTGTCAAAATTTCCCAGCAACGCGTCAATGATAAACATATTCCAGAAGAATTCTTCCAATTCAATCGGAGATATTATCTGCTGCTCCCGGATCGTATCCAGCACTTCATGCAGCTCAGTGCCATAGCCGTTATGCGAACTGTCTATGATAGTGTTTTTTAGGTATGCAAAATCCTTCAGGACAAACCCGTCTGTTTCGAAATCCTTGCAGGCTACGGCAAGTTTATCGCCATACATCCCAAGTAGTGTTTCCTGCGCTTCCATGCCTAACGCTTTAAATATATGGCAGGCCACATATTCGCAGACACAACTGTTTGTGTAGCTTGCTTCAGCGTTTCTCGCGGGCTTAGGCGGAAATTTGAGCATGTAGTGTTCGCCGTTGTAATATATGCTTATTTTACTGCCTTTCGATCCGCCGTACATCCGCAGCTTGTTTACTATTTCATTTGTGAAGTTTATCTCAATGCCCATGATATCAGTTCTCCATGTTTAAATACTTTAATCGCAAATAGACAGCCTGCTCTTCTGAAATCTCTCCAGAATGAAACGCCGAGTTCAAAGAGCCCTGCAGTTCGCAATACAGGCAATCCAGAAACGGTGAACCGCTTTTAAGGCCTTCTTCTAAAGCTAAAATGTCTTTTCTTATGTATTGTGGCAGAGATACTTCAAGTATGTCTTCGTATGATTTCTGCATTCCTGGTAACTCTCCTCAGATTCGAATCGCCGGGTCAGTCACCGCGACCCGACGGTTCAATGTATCTTTTTCGATTCTATCATGGTGATTTGTTTTTGACAAGACGGGCGCTGTCGCACCGGTACGTCAAGGGAATTCGATTGTACGGACATCGCACTTGTCGTAGTCCGGTTTTTGGTTTAGTTGAAACAAATCTATCTTTTTCATGCCGATGCAACCGTTTTCGTCAAAATCCATCATGACGACCCAAGGCCTAATATTTACCATCGCCAGAAACCCGTTAAAGTCATATGTGTGGTCGTAGTAATTGATAATCGTTGACAAAGCCGTTCCATGTGTTCCAACAGCGATATTTTTACCTTTATACCGGACCAAAGCATTGTTAAGCGCAGCAATATTGCGGCTTTGCACGCCTGCGAGGCTTTCTCCTGTCGGGGATTTCAAGGAAAAGTCAGCCCACTGCTTCTCGTTGTATACAAAGAACTGCTCGTCGTCACTCCACCCTTCCTCATGCTGCTCCCGGAAATCCTCTATCAGTTCTATGTCAAACCCGTATTTTGACGCAAAATCAGCGACTGTATCAACTGCGCGTTTAAATGGGCTGGATAACACGGCGTCAATATTCGCACTCTGTAAAAATTCCGTGACCAATCTGCGGTCTGCAAGCCCTTTTTCTGTCAGGGGCCTGTTTCTGTTATCATGATCGGAGTTGTCTGATTCCGCATGGCGAATGAAATATACTGTTGTCATTATCTGCCCTCATCTGCTATGCACTTCTTTGTTTTCCAATACAGTGGTCTGTTTTCTACAGCGCCGTGCCTTTTTTTGGAATGAAAAGGCTTGACATATCCACGCCCTCTAATTCGAGAAGTTTCACTTTCATTTGGATGCCGCCGGCAAAGCCCGTCAGACTTCCGTTTGACCCGACGACCCGGTGACACGGGATTATAATGGATATAGGGTTGTGCCCGACAGCCCCGCCAACCGCCTGGCTCGACATGCTCACCCTGCCCGTTTTCACAGCCACTTTCTTTGCGACGTCACCATATGTCATGACATTACCGTATGGTATTTCGCATAGAATTTTCCAAACCAATTGACGAAACTCCCCGCCGACCGGAGCTAACGGCAACCCGGAAATGTCGGGTTTTTCACCCGCAAAGTATCTGTCCAGCCAGTTTTTCGCGGCGCCGAAAACAGGTATGCCATTGTCTTCTGTCATCGGCTCGGGTATTGTGCCCCCATGATACTTTTGCCCCTCCGTCCACAAGCCGACAAGGTTATCATCATGGCACGCAAGCGTGATCGTTCCTAAGGGCGATGAGCAAGTGGTCGAATAGTACATTTATTCCTCCTTGCAAAGATCCGCTTCCCAAAGGACTTACACATTATCTTTGCGGCGATTCTCCCTCTCCAGAGTTTTTTCCCAAGTCCGTTCCATTTGCGAAGTGAGAAAAGCCGCCATCGGTTCAATATCTTCCGAATTGTCATATGCAGCCAGCGCGTCGTAGTATGCAGCCTTGTCTTCGTCGTGGATAATCAGCGGCGGATGGTTACGGATCATAAGAAAATAATTCAGGAGAGTTCTCCCTACCCGCCCATTCCCGTCCGCAAAAGGGTGGATGTATTCAAACCGTGTGTGAAAATATGCCGCTGCTTTCAATATATCTTTACCATCATATTCGTTAAGCTCTGATAATAACCCGGTAATGTCGCTTTCAACTTCCCCGGGGAGCGAGCCGACCTCGGCAAGCCCGGTCACATAATCGTGTTTCTTGAATTCGCCCGGCCGCTCGCCCTGGTCAACATACCGCCGCTCATCATATGTGCCGCTCGTTAAAGCGCCATGAATTTCTTTGACCAGTCCAATTGTAATCGGTTCTTTTACCGCGAGTTTCGGTTTCAAAAAGTCGTAGCAGATTTTCTGATTTGACAGTTCAAACAGCGTGCGCGGTTCACCGGAATAATTCAGGACACGCCCGTTTTCAAAGATTTCCCTCGTATCGCTGTATGTTACAGCGTCGTTTTCGATTTTTCCGGAATTATAGGCAAACAATATACGGAAATTCTCAAGGCGCAAGTCTATATCAGCAATCGTTTCAACACGCCAGTTCTGCCAAAGCTTGACTGCGTTCTCATATATGCTCATTCTCACATCACTCCCTGAACATTGTACCATGTCTTGCGGTTCCGGCGCTCAAGCGCCGGGAGCAAGACGGCATCATTCAATCAATGTATAATGATTGCCTTGTGCAATCATTATACCACACAAACTGCCTTTTCCATAATAATATACTTTGCCGGCGCCTTGACACATCTTCGAATTTATGTTATTCTAAAGTTACATTTTAGAAATACTGACTTTGCCAGTAAATCTGAATATCAGAGGGCTGATTTATGTTTTATAAAAGGGCGATCGAAGCCACATTGTATTCCATCAGCGACACTTTTCCTGTTTTGGTGCTGACCGGGCCGCGGCAGGTAGGCAAAACTACTTTGCTGCAGTCGATGGCGGAGCCGGGGCGAAAATATGTCGCTTTGGACAACCCCACAGACCGTGCGCTGGCGAAATCAGAACCAGAGCTGTTTTTACAGAGATACTCGCCGCCCGTGATAATCGACGAGGTCCAGTATGCGCCGGAACTGCTCAGCTATATAAAAATCCGGGCTGATACGGGCAAAAAAAATGGCGACTACTGGCTGACCGGTTCGCAGACCTTCCATCTGATGAAAAATGTTACCGAGTCACTGGCCGGGCGTGCAGGGGTCGTGCGGATGCTGGGTCTTTCCAACAGCGAGATAGACGCGACCGGATTCGGGCCATTTTGTGTTGATCCTCAGGCGCTGATCGAGCGGATGGAAACAGCGAAATTTATGTCTCTGTCCGATGTGTTCGAGCGTATATATAAAGGATCGTTCCCGCGGCTTTACGAAAACCCGGACGTCGACCGCAGATTGTTTTACGAGTCTTATTTGGAAACCTACATCAGCCGTGACGTCAAGGATTTGACGCAAGTAGCGAATGAACTCTCTTTTTTAAACTTCATAGGCGTAGTCGCGGCGAGGACAGCAACCAACGTGAACTACGACACTCTTGCTAACGAGACTGGAATTTCAGCGCCCACTGCCAAGCAGTGGCTGTCTATTCTGGTATCCAGCGGGTTAGTCGCTCTGATTCCGCCATATTCCAACAATGCGCTGAAACGGACAATCAAAGCCCCGAGGATGTATTTTATTGATACAGGGCTTTGCTCCTATGTAGCCCGGATCAATTCTCCGGAGTTTTTAGAGAGGAGCGCGATGGACGGCGCGTTTTTTGAAACTTGGGTGGTTTCAGAAATTTTTAAGAGTTATCTCAACAACGGTGAGCGTCCGCCGCTTTATTTTTATCGCGACCAAAACAAAAAGGAAATCGACCTCATCATTCACCAGAACAATACCGTAAACCCCATAGAAATCAAAAAAAGTGCTGCTCCGAAAGGCGCGGTCAAACATTTTTCTGTACTAAGCCCTATAGCGGAAGAACCAAGCGAGGAGGATCGTTTTTCCGGCGCGGCGCACCTGAAAACTGCAATCGGGACAGGCGCGGTGGTTTGTCTGGCTTCAAATGTGACGCCCATTGACAAAGCGAACTGGTATGTTCCGGCTTGGTTGATATAAGAACGGACTTTGATATGAGAAAAACCACTACGCTTTGTATTGCGATTCTACTTATCACTACAGCTTATACTGGTTGTAGTGATAAGCCAATTAACGGTTCCCCGCGTGATACGGCGGTTCCGGTAATGGAAGCTGCGGCGCAGGAATTGCCGCAAGGTGATCAGACGCCGGCTGCCGAGACGCAGGGGCTCAATGACGCGCCGACGTCAGAATCTCAGGCGCCGACGTCAGAATCTCAGGCAGCTCCGTCGCATGGGATTCAGGAAACGCAGATGCCGCAGGCGACGGCAGCCTCAACGCCGGCTGTGGCGTCTCCGTCAGTGCCAACAACAGAACCTGTTGATGTTGCATCCCTGCTGGAGAACGCTGAGTTATCAGCGCTGCATCCGATTATTTTTGATGGTTATCTTTTAGGAGGATTTGTTGGTGGAGATTTTTTAGCGCCTTACTATTTGGATCAAAAGTTGCGCGGAGGCGAACTGTATAAGCTTTATACCAACGATGCGTATATCGGGCATGGCGTCGGGTACGTGAAACCATACGTAGACGGCGACGGTCCGTATACGGAGATTGCGGAAATTTTCACTGAGGTTACTGAGGATAATTACGTCGCTATCAGTTGCGACTGGGATTGCCTTCCGCGAAAAGCAGTACGGCAGTCTCCGGACGACGATGAATTAAAAGGCGTTGTCAGGGATGTTTTGGCAGAGTTCGGGCTTAGCAATCCGGTAGTCAATATTGTCCAAAATTACAAGATCGATTTAGACGGCGACGGTATAGATGAGGTAATAATCTATGCGGAATACGCGCCGGAAGCTGATTACAGTGATGTCGGGCTTACTCCGCAGTTTCCCGTGGATTATGACAGGATTCACACGCAAGACGGTTGCTACGCCTTACTGTTTGTGCGGAAAGTAGTGGACGGAAAGGCCGAAAACTTTATATTGCGCGGTAAGGTACACACTATGACAGATGATTCGACTGATGCAAGTGATCACGCGCGAATTATATATGGGATCTGCGGCTTTTTTGACTTTAACGGTGACGGAGATATGGAGATCCTGACTTTCTGGCAGTACTATGAAGGCTGGGGTTATGATATTTGGAAAGCGTCAACCAACGCAGTCAACTGTTTTGGCGGCAGGACAGTGGGGCCCGGGTGATCACAGGGGGAGACACGCTTAAAGATAAACCGCTTGCTTGAGAGCAAGCCGCGTTTTCGCGCCCGTTACTGAGACCGAATCCCCGGTTGTCGCGTCACAGACAAAAACATCCGATGTTTCCATCGGACATTTCGTTTGTGTAGGGTACTCCTTTGGCTGTCCAATTCCGAACTGCCCGGTCTCCCTACACGCATAATGTACCATATCTATTCCTTAATTGCAACTACATTTTCAGATTTATCAATAATAATTATTCTGTTAACTTTTCTCATTGAAGGTCGCTCCTTCATCGCGAAAAGCACACTTCTTACAATGCTATCATAATCTAGGATTGTCCGGCGTGTGTCAATCACAATATTCTTTGCTTGTTGTTTTGAAGCTCTCCGGAACTGGTTTTCAATCGTGGCTTTCGAAGTGCCTGTTGGAGATTTAATCTCCCATTCTACTCCCAGCATAATAATGTCGGCTGACTTACGTTTGTAATCGTCAACAGGTACAATAAACTCAACCGTAGTCTGATAGTGACGCGCCAAAATCGTTGCAACTTCCACTTCATGCGGTTCTGGCGGGTTCGGGTGTCCGACAGGGGTTATGACCTTACCGAGATTTTCTATCTTACGTTTCTTCTTACTCATAAACGCATTATAGCAGAATATCAGGAAATTGAAACAATTTTTGAAACCCGACCGCTTTTTTCAGCGGTCATTATTTACTTACACCAAAATCTATAGAACAAAAGGAAAACAACATCATGGCCACAAAAGCAGAAAGGATAGAAGGCATAAAAAACGAGATTGAACAGCTTGGAATCAGGCGCAGACAGCTGATTCAGGAGCAGAAGAAGCAGGATCGGAAAGACATGACGCGCCGCCTTTGCACACGGGCAGGGCTGATGGAGAGTACGTTGCCGGGCACTATACCTCTCTCAGACAGGCTTGACAGAAACCACACTGTACAAGCGTTTACAGGAACAGCAAATCGTAGGTTAAAAATAGCTACCTGCAAAAAGGTTCCTAAGAAGGAAAGAGTCCATGTTATTAATGGGAGATATTGCAATATCTAAGGAAATAAGTATTGATTCGCTACTTTGGAGTGTATATAATCAACTTAATGGAAACTCGCCAAAAGGTGAAACTTTTGACAAATCTATATCAAAACGATAAATTACTTGAGGATAGTGTGAAATGGGCGTTTAGTCATAGAAAAACACAAAAAGCACAACTCTTAAATGAGCATTGTTTTGCATTTGTGGAACACAGGACTACTAAAAAAATCGATTTTATGATATAGAGAGCAGCGAAAACAAATAATTAGTCCCACAATAAAACTATCAAGAATGAGGCACAGCACATTAGCTGTAGTGCAGCAGCCGTTTTTGTCACTAGAGAATAAGTAATGGAGGAAGCAACTGATGAAACGTAAATTATACCTTACTAACACAATTCTATTAGCACTTTTCGTATTGTTTTCTGTGGGAAAAGTACCAAGTGCTTATGCGAGTACCGTCGCGACAAACGAAGGATTCGCCAAAGGGGGACAACATTTTTTAGTCATTAGAGAAGACGGCAGTTTATGGGCATGGGGGAATAACAGAAACGGTCAGCTTGGTGATGGAACAACCATAGATCGTACAAGTTTAAACCCTGTTAAAATAATGGAAAACGTCATGTCAGTGACTGCTGGCAACAACTATTCAATGGCTATAACGAATGAAGGAATATTATTTGCATGGGGCAGCAATGAACATGGCAAATTAGGAAATGGTACGGTTATCAATCAGCCTTCACCAGTAAGAATTTTAGACAATGCAAAATACGCTTCTGCAGGAGAAGCAAGCTCATTTGCAATAAAGGACGATGGTAGTTTGTGGGCTTGGGGCTACAATGGTGGTGCCCTAGGTGACGGTTCGAGTACAAACCGGCATTCTCCCGTTAAAATAATGGATAACGTCAAAACAGCGTATATAGGCAGCAGCTTTAATTCATGGGCAATAAAAACAGACGGTAGTCTGTGGGTATGGCATCTTGGGATTGGAGTGCCAGATTTTGCCAAATCTGGTGCGTTTTCAAATATACCAGTTAAGGTTTTAGAAGGAGTGGCATCTGCTGACATTAACATTCTTAGCTACATGATAGTCTATCAAAACGGGAATCTTCACAGCGCAGGAAGGAATAGTGAAGGTCAGTTGGGCGACGGAACGGGCGTTGACCAAAGTAACCTTGTATGGATTATGAGTGATGTGATTTCTGTAAAGCAGACAGGGTCCGGAAGCACATATGTGATAAAGAACGACAATAGTATGTGGGGATGGGGAGCCAGCATCTCCATAATAAGTGGTGATTATACTGCTGGAATAACGTACTCTCCAAAGAAATTACTCGATAACATAGCGGAGATTGTTGACGCTGGAAGTATGCGTATTATTCTGCTCAAGACTGACGGTACTCTATGGGAGTATGGCTTTTCTGGTGGTAAGCAAATAATGGATAATATCCCGTTATCCGCTCCAATCGCCGTTTCCCCACCACAGACCACGCCGACCAACCCAAACATGCCATCCACAGGCCAACCCTCATCATGGGCGGCGGATGCGGTACGCGCAGGGATTGCTGCGGAGATCGTGCATCCGAGCTTACGTTCAAACTATCAACAACCTACAACCCGTGCAGAGTTCTGCTCACTCGCCGTCGCGCTGTATGAGAACACAAAAGGCGAAATCATGGGTCGCAGTACGTTCTCCGACACAAACGACATCAACGTGCAAAAGGCTGCGTCCATAGGTGTTGTAGGTGGCGTTGGCAATAACCTTTTTGACCCGGATACGCAGCTTACCCGCGAACAGGCTGCGGCTATGCTCGCCCGTCTTGCTGATGCCATAGGCAAACCATTTCCGAAGTACGCGGCGACTTTTTCTGACAACTCTGCAATATCATCATGGGCGCTCGAAGCCGTAGGTCAAGTACAGGAGGCGGGGATAATGGGCGGCGTCGGCGACAACCGCTTCGCGCCGAAAGATCCGTACACACGGGAGCAGAGCATAGTCACAATTATGCGGCTGTTCGATGTAGTGACGTAAACGATTATTTACAGAGTTTTCTGAACAAACAAGGCTCACAAGGGGATGTAGCTAAATCCCCTTTTTCTTGAGTTTGAACCTAGATATCCCAGTTTTCACGCGCTAATCGCTCGCTAAATAAAGCAAGACTCCATTTGCGGTCCTCACTGTCCGGCAATATTGAATCGACCTGCTCCCAAAACAGTTTTGAATGGTTCATAACTTTTAAATGAGTGAGTTCATGAATGATGACCAGATCGATCACATCGTCGGGCGCCATTATTATGCGCCACGAAAAGTTGATATTTTTAGTCGATGTGCAACTCCCCCATCGGGTTTTTGCGTTGTTTATTTTGACCGCGTTTGGAATAGCTCCGGTTTTCCGGGCGAGTTCCTTTGTTCTCTCGGGCAGATAATACTTGGCAAGCGTAATGTACAGATGGACGCACACAGACTTGACGCCTTCCGGCGACAAGTCCGGAGGAATCCTGAACGCTGTGCAATCAAACACCGCATAATCTCTGAGCCCCGCTACAACAGGGTACTTTTTACCACGATAGAACACCATGCTTCCATAATCCAAAACGAAAGCACTCCGTTCTTTCAGTCGGCTATTATCCGCTCTTAGGTTTCGTTCTATCCATTCTTTCTTATTTGCCACGTACCTATCGATATCGGATTGAGGAAGCCATGTGGGGCATCGAACCTCTACGCAACCATTGCGTACATAGATTGCAGTAGTTTCCCTCTCCGAACGGGTGATCGTGTATTCAAAGTTCATATCTGGTCGCATAACTCCTCAAGCAGGTCTAATCGCTTCCTTAGCGCCGTCTTTAGTTTCGTCCTGTCCGCCTTTTTAGTGACTGCCGGAAGTTCAGAAAATGATTCAGATATCCAGTTGATTACCCCGTCCAGATGCTGTACACCGGCAAGGATGTAATCAACGGGTTTCGGCGGCTCCGATGGCGCTGTTGGCGTTGTTCCAGTCGGCGGCGTTCCGACTGCTTGCGGCGTTCCGACTGCTTGCGGCGAATCCTGCTGCGACGCCGGTTTTTCTTTCGCATACGTTCCGTTTTCGATCGCCATTGCCAGCGCTTCGATTTCTTCCTCCGGTTTTAACGATATCTCTTCCAGCACTTTCTTATTGATCCTTACTTTGCTGTGAAGTATCATCCGCTCTGCTTCAGGCGAATATCCCCCGATGGCTTCGATCCCCTCGGCGAGTTTTACGTCGCGTGCTATAGTTCTCGGAGCCACTTGATATATGTCTGAAAGAAAGGCCGCTGTCGTTTGCCTTTTTGGTTGATTGCCATTTTGGCAATCATCCTCACCACCTTTACTAAATTGATTCTTCCCGCTTGCGTTTGTCACTATCATCCTGTCCGCTTTATAGTGCATACCGCGGTAATTACTCAGTTGCGTGGGGGTCAGATTTCGCCGTGACACCTGATTGGTAATTATCCAGATGAGTACTTCTTCCCTTGAATCGAAGTCCTTGCTGACGGTGTTGAACGGAATGTCATGCCTTGTGCAGATATCGTATCTATTGTATCCGTCGATCAGGATATCATTCCATAGCACCAGCGAATCACGGCAGCCGTTTTCAATGATGTTTTCTTCAAGCAGCTTTAAGGTTTCCTGGCTGAGAGGCGGCAGTATGGTCTTGAATTTTTCGTCTGTTTTTATAGTTTGCATTAGTTGTACGTTCCTTTTCCCAATTATCCGGTTTTCGCCGGTACCCATAGCGTAAGGCTTAAAGCCGCTTTAATGTCAATAGGTATTGTGGCGGAAAAGGAATTAAAAATCGCTGGAGTGAACTGCAACTGAGTAATG
>Ga0082212_10007000_pt1 | contig 15023 bp, 16 predicted proteins | sample TergutNt197P3_FD_71548 | JGI IMG/M metagenome (GOLD analysis project Ga0082212, IMG submission 71548) | Neocapritermes taracua P3 segment gut microbial communities from Petit-Saut dam, French Guiana - Nt197 P3 | ecosystem: Host-associated > Arthropoda: Insects > Digestive system > Gut ...
CGCCATCGCGCCAACAACGACAGGTATCCCGCTCAGCAGCTCGCCATGTTCACCGAGCCTTGCCTTTACAACGTATACCCAATACCCCTTGTACAATCGCCTTATTTCATCAATATGCAACGGCTCCGCATGGTCTAAGAGTCTGTATGTCTTGTCCATAAAACCACCGCCTTATCGAAACTTTAATAGTTAACCAGCGCCATTATAGCACAAGTATCGTGGTGGTTTCCACTTTAAGTTAAAAAGTGGGCGACTGTATGGTCACAACAACCATGCAGTCGCCCCTTTTTTACCTATAGCTTTACGATGATCCCGAAACACCTGCCGATGAATAAGGGGTTCGGATAGGTAGTGGGTGGTGACCCACGCCTTAACATAGGCGAACTTTTAAGCCTCGGTAAAAGTGTTGGGATACTTCTGTATTTCAATCGAAAACAATTATAATGCAGGTGCCGAAGAATGGCGATGTTTATCAAGAACAAACTTAGCACTTGCTGTACTAAAAAAGGAAACCGGAGACAGGCACCGATTCCCATAAAACTGCAAGCAGTTTTTGTTCAACGCCACCAGTTTATAACATGAATCACCTATTTGTCAACTTTTTTTAAGGTGTTACGTAATAATTCACTATATCCGAGACATAGCTATAGCTTGATTTTATTACTTCGTTCTTTTTAAAGTACTCGCTATGTCTCAACATTTTGTTATTAAACAGATTTTTCAACTCGTCATAAGTACGCTCACGATCTGGTTCTGGCACTACCCGGTGGTAGAGATACAATAGTGCTGCAAAATCATGGATTGATGGATGCGCAAGTTTTTTATCAGTTGATTTCTGTGATAATCCCACATGCTGTGTCATCTCATACTTTAGCTCATAACTAGGTGTTACTAATCTTGAATATGGGGGACGTAAACGATTTATAATGCAATTATTATGTGCGGCTGCATTACGAATCATGTTCACAGGGAGCAACATATTGACATAAGTATCTCTGAACTTGTTCCGCTGATAGAATAATCCGTATAGATTTGTGAACTGGCCAATGGACATAACTTCGACTATATTCCATATCGCCCAGCTTTCTTTATACTTTTCAATGAGCGCATTACAGGTCGAAGTATTACTTTTCTCTAGTATTTTTTCTTCTAGCGTTGGTTGCATCTTAAAAAGTTCGCTAACAATCTCGTACCCATCTTCATGAGTTTTTTGAAAATCTGATAGCATTTTCACTTTAAGGAAATGTTCGAGATCCAGCGTCATCGCTATTATAATCCCCCGCAAATGGGCGTCGATGATTGATAGCTCTTTCAGGTATGCAAAATCCAGGCTAATATATCGATCCTTATTCACTGTACCGGCATATTTGTCATAATTTTTGGCGTAGGCCTTAATTCTGAAATAGTATGTGCTGCTCTCGAGGAATCGCATCGCATCAGTCTCAGAAATTATTTCAAAAGTTATACCCGCATCCTTCATATCATTAATCTGAGCAGGAATAGTTAGTTTTGGACGCATCGAAAAGTCCCTCGTTTCAGCAAATTCATCACACTAATTACACGAGCAGGTCATAACAGTAGTCGGCTGATTACTTTTATTCTATTTCAATTTTAAGTTTTCGTTTCATAATAAAATCTAGTGTATCCCTAATTAACCACAAATCATCTTTCCCTGCCTTGTGTGTGAGCTTTATCTATTCAGGAATCTTTACGATATAATCATGTTACGTAACCAAATCGAACAGGCGCAGTATTGTTACAATGCTCTGCTCACGCGTGTATGGGTCTTTCGGCGCGAAGCGGTTGTCACCCACGCCGCCCATTATCCCCGCCGCTTGGACTTGCCCCACGGCTTCGAGCGCCCATGCGGATATCTCGGAGTTGTCAGCAAAGGTCGCTACTTGCTTAGTGAACGGGTTACCGACGGCTTACTACCTTTCCGCTCCTATCAATAAAACCCCTCTTCCCATCTCTACTTAGCCATGCAAGTCCTTCCGTGAAGTCGCGGGCATTACCATATTCAACTGGGACGATAACGCTGCCGCTCTTATCAATAAAGCCAAATCTTTGGTTCTTAAAAACCATTGATAAGCCTTCGGAAAAACTGCTAACAACATCATATTCTAATGGAACAACGACCTTGCCGGTATTATCAATAAACCCTGTTCTGCCTGTAAGAGTTCTGCTGCCTGTGCGTACAGCCGCATAGCCTTCAGAAAACGACCAAGCGTTTGTGTAGGTAGGGGCAACAATCACCTTTCCTGTATTGTCAATAACGCCAAATCTTTCTGAGCTGTTTTCAATAAGCGCGAATCCTTCGGAGAAGCTATACACAGTATTGTGTTGAAGCGGAATAACAACTCTGCCTGTTCTGTCGACAAAACCCATTCTTCCGTCTTTTTCCACAGCCAACAAGCCTTCGGAGAATCCGCCTCTGGCGAACTCGTTGCCCGAAGAGCTTAAGCGTGTATATGATCCTACCGAATCATATGCCAACCCTGAAACGATTTCAACGATTGCTACATCTGCCGCGCTTACTGTTGTGGGAATCGGAACGAGCATTAATAATATAACCAACACAAGTACAATGATTGTGACTCTTCTTTGTATTCCCGTGGCTGCCATTCTATTTGCCCTCCAAAATTTCAAGATTTTGGTTAGTCTTCTTTGCAATCTTTTTTTCTTTGCCGTGACTACGTTAACATCGTGATTATAACATCAGCGCCTACCGTTTTGCAAGCATGGGGCGTGGGGGACAAGCACTTCCAGCCAGACCCGGGTTACACGGCTAACCAGCCCCCGTCATCGGATACACTTCGTGACGTGGCGATCCAGTCAAGAGCATTTTATCGTTGTTTATTTCTGGATTGCCACGCCGCTTGCAGCGGCTCACAATGACGAGGTGGCGTGCAACTGTAACCGGCTCGGAAAAGGCTTTGGTCGTTGCCGATATTTTTCACCGCTACAATGGCGGGGGAAACCCCGAAAAGCATTCTGCAATCACTAAATGCTCAAGACCTGTAAACCGGTCTAAGGGCGGCAAAATCTGCGCCACTTTAAACGAGATAAGCGAAGCCGTCAATAAAAAAGGGAACCCTGATGACATTAAGAATCATCAGAGTTCGCCTAAGTTAGTCGCTGGTGACCCGCCCGCGACTCGAACGCGGGACACCCTGCTTAAAAGGCAGGTGCTCTGCCGACTGAGCTAGCGGGTCACGATATAGCGGCCTTACTGATGAAATCTGTAAAACCCATTATGCGCCAATAACACCCGATCCCTGTGAATAAGCCTGTAAAGCGCTTTGAAAAACCTGTGTTAAGCGCCGCATAGCAGCTAACTATACCCGACGTAATATAGCACGCATACCGATAAACTGTCAAGCCTAACATCACGCTTAATGAAAATTACGGTTTACATATAGATGCGATTTACGTAAATTCGATATCACAGCCCGGTAGTGCTTCTTTCAGCTTATCTATTTGCTGTTGCGAGAGAGGGTTGCTTGAAAGAGTTAGCGCTTTCAGCCGATCAAGACCACCAAGCGCGCTGATATCGTCTATTTGATTATACGAAAGATAAGCAGTCTCCAGTTTCGTAAGCCCTTGCAAAACGCTGATGTCGCTGACATTATTTCCAATCATGGTCAGAAAACTCAATTTCGTCATACCGTTTAGCGCGCTGACGTCGACGATCCGATTTCTATCGATGTTAAGCGTCTCCAAATTTGTGAGCCCTTTAAGCGCGCTTATGTCGCTGATATCGTTGCTCGACAGATAAAGCCTCTGCAACTGTGTCAGATTCGCTAATGGGCTGAGGTCGCTGATGTTATTCAACGACAGAAAAAGAATCTGCAACTGTGTCAAGTTCGCTAGTGGGCTGAGGTCGCTTATATCGTTGCCAAGCAGATATAGGCCGGTCAACTGTGTCATACCTGCTAGGGGGCTTAAATCGACAATGCCTTTTTGGTTCAGTTCCAATACAGTGACGCTGCTGTCGTATGTTTCCCCGGCAATAGTGATCTCTATAGTGCCGGTACTAGACGTGCCCCCAACGCCGTTTTCAGCAGTGGAATAGGGTTGGAAATCGAGTAACAAAAACATCGCTTTAGCTGTAGAGTCGATATCAGCGGCGCAAGTCACGAAAAACACAAGCATACGATCGTCGATTTTTCTCACATAATAATACTGGCGGTATTCGTCCGTAAAAGCTGTTAGGACCGAAAAGTCCCTTTCCGCGATAGTGACGGGGTTGGGGTTAATGTTAAAAGAATAGTCGACATTATGTGTAGAAAGCTGCGTCTGCGCGGCTTCAAGGTACTGCTGTTCCGTAGTGCTTGCCACCGCGAGCCTTTCGACCAGTACGATTAAAGCGAGAGACCCGTCCACGGCGTCCACTTTCATCTCATACACCGTTTTTACCATTGCATAGTCAAGGTCATTCTTACCAGAGTTTGTATTATTATCGCTCACGGCTGCGATCATTTTGTCAAGTTCTTCGCTGGTTGCCATGGTATACCCGGCAGGCGTCGTAAACGATAGGTCGAGATACTCGCTGTAAAAACCGTTTTTGGTAATAGTCCCCCTCTGATAGCCGCTTGCGCTGCCGTTTACACCGCCGCTTGCACTGCCGCTATCATCACCGCCAGGCTCAAGTGCCGGCGAAGACGGATTTGCTGAAGCGGTCGATGAATCCTGTCTATCTTCAATGGTAGATAATCCCCCACTCAATCCAGTCCTTGACCGTCTCGAGCAAGCCGTTATTTGCGTCAGTAATATGCATAGCACCAATGCCATTGAAATAAATGTTCTATTCCTCATATTTTTCCTTTTCCAAAGAGTTCTATTTTGCGCATACAAGGCGAAAACCCGCACTCTTGCGGGCTTCCTGTGCCCAATATCTATGCGGAACCTCATAAGTTGGCTGGGCTGGCAGGATTTGAACCTACGAATGCCAGAGTCAAAGTCTGGTGCCTTACCGCTTGGCGACAGCCCAGTATAGTCGTTATGCGCTTCGTTTGAAGCGCATATCTGGGGTGGATAAAGGGACTCGAACCCTCGACCCCCGGAACCACAATCCGGTGCTCTAACCAACTGAGCTATATCCACCATCGATAGGTTGGCAGGCGATCAAACGACATTTTCTGCCCGCGGCCACCGCTCAAAACGCAGCTTATGGATTCTAACACACACTGCTTTGCTTTGCAATACTTTTCTCTTGAATTGTTCTCTTGAATTTACCTGAATCCGCTTAAGATTCTTCGGGGCGCTACCATCACGACGACGCAAACCGCCTTGCCGGTGAGATTTGATGCCGTATCCAGTTGCGGATCCACGCGTCTTACCGCGATTTTAAATAATCATGGGCATATCTATCATATATTGTGTTATACTGGATTGACTATAATCGCTTATATCTTAAAACTCGACGCCCCTTCTGGCGGCGACCCCGTTATCAAACGGGTGTTTCCGCTTCACCAGCTCAGTCACATAATCCGCCCGCTCCAACAGCGACGCCTCCGGTCCGTGCCCGGTCATAACAAGCTCAAGCGACTCAGGCTTGTTATCAAGCAGCCCGTTGAATAAACCGGCGTCAAGGACTCCGAGGTTATATGCGTCAACCACTTCATCCAGGATCATCATATCGCATTGTCCGCTTTTTTGCATCTCGATCGCTTTTTTCAGGTTATCATCATGGATGCACTTCGTAGCGAGTTTTTCCTCGTCGCTCATTTCGTGTATGAACACGCCTCCCTGCGCTTTACCTCGTAACACAGTTATCCCGGGTATAAGCGCCAGTGAATCAAGTTCGCCGCATTTCCAATCCTTTAGGAACTGAACGATAACGACGCTTTTTCCACAACCGCAAGCACGCAGCGCAAGCCCGAGAGCGGCGGTCGTCTTTCCCTTGCCATCGCCGAAATACAAATGTACCAGTCCCTTAGCCAAAACTCTGCGCCTCCTCTGCCTGTGCCACCACAAATATTGCGCTTGCCGCATTATCATAAAGTATATCATTTAAACATTTTGGAGTAAAGCGGTATGATCTACGAATGTCACGGGCATATCATTCTCGACGGGGTCTCGTATGCAGGCGCGGTTGCGCGCCACAAAAGTAGGCTTGATGAGTCTTTCATTCACAATAATCTCAAAATCAACGCTGAACATGGCGTCGCCTTTTATCGTGACGGCGGCGATAAGTACGGCGTTTCTTTGTTCGCTAAAAAAATCGCTTGTACATATGGTATTGACTACCGCACTCCGCTGTATATAATACACAAAAGAGGACATTATGGGGGTATGTTCGGAAAAGCGTTTGAAAGCATGTCTGAATACCACAAACTGGTCATCGCTGCAAAGCGGCTCGGGGCAGACTTCATAAAGACCACCGCATCAGGCTTGCTGGATTTTTCAAATGGCGGTAATGTGACCGGCCCTGCTCTTGCAGCCGAAGAATTAAGTGAAATGATCAATATAGCGCATGGCGAGGGTTTCGCTGTCATGGTACACGCAAACGGCTCTGACAATATAAAACGAGCAGTCGAATCAGGCGCTGATAGTGTCGAGCACGGGTTTTACATGGATACGGCGGCGCTTCATATGATGGCGGACACTGGAGCCGTATGGGTTCCTACCAGCGTCACTGTGCTAAATCTCATCGGCTGCGGGCGTTACGACGACGTTGCTTTACAAGAAATTTTTAACAACCATAAAGCGGCGTTGACCGAAGCGTCGGAATCAGGCGTCCCTATTGCGTGCGGCAGTGACGCCGGCGCTTCTCTTGTTCCGCAGGGCAGAGGGACTCTCGACGAGATTTCGGTTCTGAGACCATTGGGGATCGATGTAGATAGTGGTAACAGAAAAATACAAGAGATTTTCAGGCGCCTGTGAATAGTAGTTTCTGGCGGAGCGCAAAAGACAGCTACAGGCGCCATATAGATAAAATAGAATGGACAAGACAGAAAGGACACACTAATGATAACACTGGAAGATCTTAAACATAACGAAGCGATTAGAACCTATATTACGCGGGCGGACGAATCCCTGCTGACGCTTGGGTATACAGAACACAGTTTCGCTCATGTCACGAAGGTCGCTGAGGTTTCCGGGTACATATTAAAAACACTTGATTTTTCAGAGCGCGAAGTAGAGCTTGCGCGGATCGCGGGGTATCTGCACGATATCGGAAATCTTGTAAACAGGGAGAACCATTCCCATTCCGGCGCCGTTATCGCTTTTCGCATTCTGGACGGAATGGGGTTTGAACCCGAAGACATAGCGACGATCACAACAGCTATCGGCAACCACGACGAGGGTACGGGCGTTCCCGTAAACCACGTTTGCGCCGCGCTGATACTTGCCGATAAATCCGACGTCCGGCGCTCGCGCGTAAGGAATAAGGATATCCCGAGTTTTGATATCCATGACCGGGTCAATTATTCTGTAAGAAGATCCGCGCTGAAAATAAATGAGGAGCACACAATAGTCAAACTAAAACTGACGGTTGATACAAAATACGGTTCTGTTATGGATTACTTTGAGATTTTTCTCGGCCGTATGATAATGTGCAGGAAAGCCGCCGAGCGTCTCGGGATGCAGTTCAAGCTGATTATAAATGAGCAACAGGTTATTTAACGGCGCGCGGCGCCGTAATGTAAAATGTAAGTAAAAGGGGGGCGCTTTTTGGCGTCCCCCTTGTTGCTTAATCATGCGCTCTTGCGTGAGCCTTGGACCCTATATCTGCTTTAAGGCGTTGATTTTTACGCCCGGGCCCATAGTGGACGCTGTGACGCAGCTTTTGATATACTGGCCTTTCGCCGCTGCCGGTTTTGCCTTAATAACAGCTCCGAGCAGCGTTGAATAGTTATCAACGAGCTTCTCGACCCCGAACGATACCTTACCTATCGGGCAGTGGATGATATTCGTCTTGTCGAGCCTGTACTCGATCTTACCGGCTTTTATCTCTGATATAGCCTGCGCGATATTCGGCGTGACAGTCCCGGCTTTCGGCGTCGGCATCAAGCCTTTCGGGCCCAGTACTTTACCGAGGCGGCCCACGACGCCCATCATATCGGGAGTCGCGACTACTACGTCATAATCAAAGAAGTTCTCTTTCTGGATACGGTCGACCATATCCTGCCCGCCCGCGAAATCCGCGCCTGCGTCAAGTGATTCCTGGACGCGCTCTTCCTTGCAGAACACAAGGACCCTGCGTGTCTTGCCTGTCCCGTGCGGCAATACAATCGCGCCGCGTACCTGCTGGTCGGCATGGCGAGAGTCGACGCCGAGCTTTATATGCAGTTCGACGGTTTCATCGAATTTCGCTTTAGCGGCTTTAATTACCAAGTCAAATGCGTCAGCCGGATCGTATAAATTCGCTCTGTCAACGAGCTTAGCGCTCTCTTTATAATTTTTTCCTCTAAACATACTCTAGCCCTCCGTTACCGTGATGCCCATGCTGCGCGCTGTCCCGGCGACCATGCTCATCGCGGTTTCTATGCTTCCTGCGTTAAGATCGGGCATTTTCAGTTCGGCTATCTTACGGACCTCGTCTTTGGATATGGTCGCTACCTTATCCCTTTGGGGTTCGCCGGAGCCTTTTTCGATCTTGCAGGCTTTTTTCAGCAGATTCGGAACGGGCGGCGTTTTCGTTATGAATGAAAAGCTACGGTCGGCGTACACTGTGATAACGACCGGTATCATCATGCCTTCATCATTTTTGGTGCGCTCGTTGAAATCTTTTGTGAATTGCCCTATGTTTACGCCGTGCTGGCCAAGGGCGGGGCCCACCGGGGGCGCCGGCGTCGCTTTACCGGCCGGGATTTGAAGTTTTATTATACCTGCTACTTTTTGTGCCACTTACGTGCACCTCCTATAAATTAGTGGTATGTCTTTAGTGAACGGCTAATGTCCAAAAAAGACTTTGAGTCGGAGCGGGTCACGCTCCTCCCACTGTTGCAAACGCTTTGCTGTACGCGGCGTTCACACTGCCTCGATTTGGTCAAAATCCAAATCGACAGGCGTTTCGCGCCCAAACATGGACACTATGACGCGGACTCTGCTCTTGTCGAATTCAAGTTCCTCGACCGTCCCGAGGAAACCTTCGAGCGGCCCGTCGACGACCTTGACCGTGCTGCCGACCTCGTAACCGACGATTATCTCATGCCTTTCGATACCCAGCGAGAGTATCTCTTCCTCTGTCAGCGGAACGGCTTTGTTCGCCGCCCCGACGAACCCGGTGACGCCGCGCACGTTACGCACAAGATGCCAGCTCACGTCGTTCATTATCATTTTAATGAGCACATAACCCGGGAAAATTTTTCGCTCGACGGTTTTTGTCTGGGAATCGTGGATCTCCGTAACGGTTTCGGTCGGTATCCGTATCTCAAGGATCTGGTCGAGCATTTTTCTGTTTTCAGCGGCTTTTTCTATTGTCGCCGCAACGGCGTTTTCGTAGCCGGAATATGTATGGACCACATACCATCTTGCTTCATCAGACATTTTCGTTACCTGATCCCAAGCAGCCTGATGGCCTGGAATATCTGCCCGCCGACCTGGTCAAGCGCCCATATGACTATCGCCATGACTACCATGACCGATAGCGACACCATGGTGTTGTTCAATATCTGCTTTGGTGTGGGCCACACGACTTTCTTCAGTTCGCTGCGCATCTCACGGAACCATTTGGCGAAACGATTCTTGCCTTTTATCTTCTTTTTCGCCGGAGCAGCCGTAGTTGCCGCAGCAGCCGGGGGTATCGGGAGTTTTGAGCCGGCCTGTTCATTTTTATCTTCTGACATCAAGACACATCCTTTCTCCCGTTATTTCGTCTCGCTGTGCACGGTATGCTTACGGCAGAATCTGCAATACTTATTAAGCTCAAGTTTGTCGGGTGTGTTTTTCTTGTTCTTTGTGGTATTGTAGTTTCTTTGTTTACATTCGTTGCATCTGAGGGTGATTTTTATTCTCATAGCGGCGCCTCCTAAACTGCCTCCCTGCTTTAAATTGGCAGAGCATTGGTCTTCTAAACTTTTTTGCGCGAAAAATTGACCCGTCTGCCGACAGGTAAAAGGATTATAGCACACCCGAGACAGCAAGGTCAATATTTTTTTTTGAGGTTTTAGTTTTTTCCGGTTTAGTGAAAAAAGTTTTATGGAACACTCTTCATTATGGCCTTACAAGCGCGATGTAGCAAGGCTCGCCGCTTTGTACTTCGTTTGTTCCTATGCCGTACTGCCTGCCGTCTTTCGTATAAAAGTCGGTTACCGTGAACCTGTACCCGCTCTCCCCTGCATATATGCCGGTGTAGTTCGGCGGCAGGTATTCGCCCCAGTATACATCCGCGTCGGCGCGCGACAGATCCTGCGCCGCCCCGTTTTCGTAGAACATCCTGAGCTTTTGGACCTCCATGAGTATTGATCCGCCAATCTCGTCGATATTCACCGTTGCAAGCATATACGAACTCTGATTAGACGCTTTGTGGTCCGGGTCGATCAGCAATATCATCTTCCAGTCGCCGAATATTACAGACATATCCGTTATCAGCGCCGCACCCTGGGGTACGCCTGATGTGCGCACATTGTCAATGAACCAAACAAAATCAGCGGCGCCCGGGTCGCCGGATGGAAATGCGGCGGTTGTCGTTGTGCCCGCCGGGGCTTGCGGGACTGCGGGCAGCAGCGTCGTCGGGTCTATACGGGTCTGCGAGGGTATCTCCAGAGTGATAGACCGCTCCGTGCCGTCCCAGATAAGCTCTGTGCCTAGCGCGTCCGCTATAACTCTTGCCGGTACGTACCCCGAGCCGTCCTTGTTGAGAGGCGCGACCGCGAGCGTGACCAGCGTCCCGTTTATAGCCGCTGCGGTCTCGCCCATTTTTACTTGCAGCGAGGTATCGAGGAACCTTGCTGTTATGAACCCTGTGGCGGCGTCGAAATCGATCGTGCCGCCGAGTATCTCGTATGTCGCGCGGAGCGGCAGCATGGATGTGCCGTCCTGATTGTAAGGGGCGGAGCCAAGACCGTCTATCGCCGCTACTCTGCCGTTCACGGTTACGTTTGGGTCGTTAAGCCGGAAAACGAGCGTATTAAACACGACCCCCTGTGGCGCGGGCATGTCCGCTGTAGTGTTCGGGGGTTGCTCCGACCCGCCTTGTGCCGCGCTGTTCCCCCCCTGTGCGGCGTTGCTGCCACTCTGTGTTGAAGAGCCCCCGCCCTGCGGATCGTCGTTTCCATTTTGTGAGGGCTCGCCCCTGCCCGGCGACGTCGATCCCCCGCCTTGCGAGTCTCCGCCCCGGCCGCCTGACGTCGATCCCGAAGCCACAGTGGAATCACCGGAACCTCCCGATCCGCCGGAGCTATCTTTGTCGTAAAAAGCGTAAACGTATACATTCGCCGCGATCCCAATGACGAGTAATACGGCGAGGATGACGTCAAATACTCCGAATTTTTTCATAGTCTGGACTCCTTTTGTTTATGGATATCAGCACTGCGGCGCCGAGCGCTGTCAGCACGAGGTACAATGCAGGATAAACCGCGTTTGTTACTATATCGTCATATGGCAGCGAGCGAAGCGGCAATACCGCAAGGCGCGCCATCGAGAACCAGACTCCGTACAGCATGAACCCGGAGCCCTGTTTCAGCCTGCGCCCAACCGCCAGCGCCGGGATAATGCCAAGCAGAGCGAGCGCTAGCTCAAAAAGCTGCGTCGGGTATCTTTTTGTCGGCAGCGAGAGTACTGAGATCGGCACAAGGCTGGCAAAAATCTCTTGAGCGCCGCTTTTCAAAGGGAATTCCATGCCCAATGCCGTATGCGTCGGGACTCCGTAGCAACAGCCGTTTAAGAAACAACCGACCCTCGCCAGCGCGAACGCCAACGCCGATGGGAGGACTATCGCGTCAAGCAGGGGCAATAGCCGCGCTTGCGCGAGCCGCGCCCAGACAAGAAGTGCGATAGCAGCGCCAAGCACTCCGCCGTAAAGCGAGAACCCCGCGAGCTTGAAAGAGTGCCACTTGAGCGCCCCGCCGTAAGCGCCGGGGTTGACGGCTACATTCCACAACCGGGCGCCGATGAGGAACGTGACAGCCATAGCGACGATCAGCGCGAGTGCCTGTAGCGGCTTGACCCCCGCCCGCCTCAGGAGCGGCAGCGCGACCGCCGCGAAAATCAGCGCGCCCAACACCGTGAACAGCGTATATGATTTTATCCCCGAGCCTATAAGCGGAATCACAATATCAGGGTGCATTATCGCATCCATACCTTTCTGCGTAAGGAATAAACTCCCCGCAAAACATCTCCCGTAATTTAACACTTTACGTTTTCTCCGCTAGGGGAGCGGTTTTGTGCCGGTGATCGTCATTTTCATATCAAAAGCATCGCCTGTAAACTCCGGAAAATTAACTGTAGTTACCATTTGATATGTACCGCTAAGTTCGACCGAATTTTTTCCCGAGCCGTAAGTCGCGGTTAGTTCCAACGTGATCGACATAATTGCGCCTTCCTGCGGGACAGTTTTGCCGGCGCGCAAGACGCCGCCAGAGTAAGTGAAATCAAACATGGCCATCTCATCCGCCGCGTCTGCGGTATCCGGCTCGCCCAACAAAAACGTCCCTGTATCTCCGCCTGTCTTTGTAATAGCGAGCGGGCTGGGGTTCGCCTGGCCAATCATCTCCTCGAACGCCGCCGCCAACATGCCTACGTCGCAGCCGACTATCTCGCCGTCGCCCAGCACATCCATTCCCTCGTTCGCCGCTTCCATTGCAGCCGTGTACGCCGGGTTCAGGTTGACGTCCGTGACAGTCATAACGCCGTCATATGTGCCGACCAACTCGTCGAGCGTTGGATACTCCGCCACCAACTCGACTTTCAAATCGTAGGATTCTTTAGCCCCGGCAGGGCCTACCGCCATTACTATGTATCTTGTGCCGCTCGTCATATTTTCCTTAAAATCGCCCAGCGTCACCCTGCCGCCCACAGCCTTCAGCACATTTACGCTGCTCCCCCTGTAAGATATGACGCGAAGGTCGACGCCGCTTGCGTTCGCGCTTTCGATATAGACGGCGGCGTCGTCAAACTCGCTCACCTCGAGCAGGAACATCTCGACGTCGGACAGATCCAGCACCACGAACTGCGCATTGTAATTACCGAGGCTTACCGTGGTTTCGCCGATCAAGATCGGCTCCCCTTCCTCATTCGCCTTAGCGGCCGCCTCTTCGCTTGGTATTATCAGGTCGAGGATTTTGCCTGCATTCGCGTAATCCCCTCCCCCGGCTATATTCAGCCGCAACGTAGCCGGCAGTATGGAATAGATGTTTATCTTATTCGTCACCAATGCCTCATAATAATCCCCGGCCCAAGCCCGTTCGTCCTCCGTCGCGTTTATTATGCATGATTTCAGATCCGGGAAAACAGATTCCGACGCCTCCTTGTACGCTTCCAGGATGAAACTCTCCCCGTAGCGCCCCGCAAGATAGCCGATTAGCGGACCGCGGGCGTAACCCTCGTACTTGGTGTTATTCTCGGGGAACACCCCGGAGAAATTCAGCGGTAAATATGCCGATGGCAGCTCCGGGTTGCCGCCGTTCATCAACTCGAAATACGTCGCGGTGGCCTCGTCGCACCATAAATTGTCGGAAAGGAAACTCTGGTAGTAGTTATATTGCGTGAAATGGAAAAACTCGTGCGCCACGAGCGCCATCACGCCGGCTCGCTTGTACCCTCCTGTAAAGAACGCCCTGTTGAGTTGGATATAGCCGTTGACCCTGTAGACGTAATACCCGTCCGCGCTGAGTTCTTCGATATAGACTTCCATCGGCCAACTCTTACGCTGGCTATATTCATAACCTTTACTCAGATAATCGTTGTAGATGGATTCGAGGTCGTCAAGCAGCGCCAGCCTGTCCGCTTCAGCGAATCTGAACCCCCTGAAATATACGATGAAATGCCCACCGTCACGGAGCTGGGTGGAGTTGTCATTAAACCAGAACAGGCCCAGTTTTACCCTCTCGCGGGACGGCGAGGAAGGGGTCGACCCGGCGAAAAGGACCTCAAAGTTCTGCAAAGAATCGGCGGGGATAAACGTCGCCGTCGCGACCCCGTCTCTTATATCAACAGGATAATACGAGTAGATAGTGTCCCCGTACCCGTCGCTCAGATCCATTGTATTGCCGACGCCAAGCATGACAAAACAATCTTCCGGCACTTGCGACTCGTCCACAGGCAGGCTCACCGTCACGGGTTGCGTGCATTCGTGCATAAGCTCCAATTCGTACAAATCGGAGACCAGCCCGTCAGGCTTTTGCGATTCCGTAGGCTTGAGCACTGTCAAACTCGCGTCGCTTGTCACATTGTTGGCGCCGAAATCAAGTATCGCGTCGTCAAGCACGATCATTTCGTCCTTAACAGACGCCGAATTGCCCCTCACGATATCGTCGCCGCCGTTGCCGCTGCCGCTGCCGTTTCCATTACCACCGCCGCTGCCCGGGTTTCGGAGAAATCCATATATACCGGATGCAATCAGCAAAACGATGAGCACGGACGCTATGATGCGGTAAGCCAGAAACCCGCCGCCACTTTTCTTTGGCTGTATAACCGGTTGCGCGGCCGCGTATTGCGGTGGTTGCTGCTGCGGTTGCTGCTGCGGCGGTGCATATTGCGGTGTTTGCTGTTGCGGTGCGTACTGCTGCGGCGTTTGCGGTTGCTGCTGCGGTTGCTGCTGCGGCGGTGCATATTGCGGTTGCTGTTGCGGTGCGTACTGTTGCGGCGTTTGCGGTTGCTGTTGCGGTGCGTACTGCTGCGGTGCTCCGCAGCTTTCGCAGAATTTAGAATTATCGGGAACATTCGCCCCACAGTTTGTACAAAACATGGTTCTCTCCTTTAGATGACTATTAATCTGTTAGCTGGCATTATTACAAGGAAATCGCAGGCGACAAGGCCTGCGAAAAGTGCCATCATCGCCCCAAATAAAAATCAATCCTATTGGGGGGTTATTCCTCTTCCGTTTGGTTTTCGTCTTCCTGTGAGAGACCGAT
>Ga0082212_10007001_pt1 | contig 15021 bp, 12 predicted proteins | sample TergutNt197P3_FD_71548 | JGI IMG/M metagenome (GOLD analysis project Ga0082212, IMG submission 71548) | Neocapritermes taracua P3 segment gut microbial communities from Petit-Saut dam, French Guiana - Nt197 P3 | ecosystem: Host-associated > Arthropoda: Insects > Digestive system > Gut ...
AAACGCTTTATCCGTTCGTTTTTCGACTACCAGCGTTACGACATTTCCGACGAATACCTTTTGATAAATGAATTTATGGCCCATATACTGCAACAGTCTGTTTCACAGGTGCCCTGGTACTTCGGCGAATATCTGCCTTCCCGCATTGAGGAAAGTCCCTGGAGAATGGCGCATCTCCCCGAAAAGGATCAGGCTTCCGGTACATGGCCCTCTCTGATAACGGCCTTTACCCGTGAAGCGGAAGCATTTTCGGCATACGTTTACGAACGCTGGGGTCTTGCCGCCGGAAGGGTAAACCTGGTTACCGTCAGGCAGCCCTGACAAATGCTTACCGACGCCCATTGTCACCCCTTTGATCTTGCGGATCGTTATCCCGGCGCCGAAGACGAACGCCGGCAACTGGGGGTGATGTGCGCATCAAGTTCAACGACATTAGCCGAATTTGAATACTGCGAAAAACTTGCAATACAGGCAAAGGAAAATTCCGCCGCCACGATGCTTCCCTGTTTTGCCGTACATCCGCAAATGCCGGCTGTGGAACAGTGGTCAATGAACAATGAGCAATTATCAATGACGGGTCAATTGTCGGTGTTGGATATGTTAGCGGCGGAAGGGCGGATTTCCGCTGTCGGGGAAACCGGTTTTGATCTGTACAATGCAGTGTTCAGGGAAACTGAAAAAATTCAGGATGGTTTATTTAGCGTCCATCTCGATGTCGCTTTACGTTACGATCTGCCGATGGTGCTTCACGTGCGCAGGGCGATGCACAAAATTTTTGCCCGAACGGCCGGTTTAAAAAAATGCAGGGCGGTGATTTTCCATTCATGGCCAGGTACGGCGGGGGAGGGACAGGCCCTTCTCAGACGGGGCGTTAACGCTTTTTTTTCATTTGGTTCAGCCGTTATGCTTAACCACCGTGAGGCGATGCGCTGTTGCGCCGTTTTTCCCGCCGACCGCCTGCTAACCGAAACTGACGCCCCCTTTCAGCCTCCTCGGGGCAGGGAATTTTCCCGTTATGCCGATCTGAAGACCATTATTGAAACGGCGGCAGCCCTGCGTACAGAGGCGGAAACGGAAATTTCCCGTGTTGATGAGCTGGAAAATGTTATCGAGGGTAATTTTCGCAATGTTTTTACAATTAAATAGAGAGTAGAGAGTAGAGAGTAGAGAGTAGGGAATGGGGAGTAGAGTTATTGTCCGACAATATGGTATGCTTCCCTTGGAAAAAAATGCGTAAACTGTACAAGTACCCCTGGCTTACTGTTGTTGTAATCACCCTCATTACCGTTTTTTTTGCCTTCCAACTCCCCCGTGCCGAACTGGAAAACAACAACCTCCGTTTTGTGCCGCCGGATGATCCCGCCCTTGAGACATCCCGCTGGATTGATGATACCTTCGGCAGTTCGTTTTTTATCCTGATCGGGCTGGAGCGGCGGTACGGCACGATTTTTGACAGCGATTTTTTGAACCTCATTCAGGATTACATTCAGACTGTTGAGGAAATACCCATAGTCAAAGAAACTATATCGCTGATAAACGCCGATTACATTACATCCGAAGGCGATGCCATCGTGGTGGAAAAACTTGTAGGCGATGATTTTTCCGGCACGCCGGATGAAATCGCCGAATTAAAACGCCGTCTCTTATCCTGGGATATGTACGACAAGGCTCTTTTCTCCGATGATTTTACCGCAACGCAGATACTGATCCCCCTGACGATCAAATCCGATGAATCTACAACAAAAGAAGTAACGGAACAATTTATTCTGATAAGGGATATTGCCCGCGAAAAATTTTCCGGCAGCGCGACGGTTTATGTAACGGGAATGCCGATAATTGTTGCCACCATTAATGAAGCGATGAACGCCGATCTTAAACTGCTTGTTCCGCTGGTTATTATGGTGGTGCTGGCGGTGCTGTTCTTTTCGTTCAGGAGATTTACTCCTGTGGTACTGCCCCTGCTGACGGTGGTTATTGCCACTATTTGGTCGGTGGGGGCTATGCCGGTTTTCGGGATAAAACTCTCGGTAATATCCACGGTGCTGCCGGTCATTTTAACGGCGGTGGGCAGTGCCTACGGTATTCATGTTGTCACCCATTATTTGGCCGGCCGGGGTACATCGGTAATGAATCGCAATGAACACAATGAATTGGTATTTGCGGTAGTTATGAAGATCCGCAAACCTGTTTTTCTGGCGGCGTTGACGACCTTTGTCAGCTTTTTTTCTTTTTGTTTTACATCGGTTGCGCCGTGCAGGGAATTCGGTTATTTTGCAAGTTTCGGCGTAGCGTCTGCTTTTATTGTTGCGATAACCCTGATTCCTTCTCTGCTGATCATCAGGGGGCCGCGTCCTTTCAGGCAGATTACAGCCCGCACGGCCGGTGAACACGGGGACAAAAGTACCGTACTCGCCGGCAGTCTGGAAAGCATTGCCCGTCACAAAAAAACGGTTTTTTTTATTACCGTTTTGGCCGGTGTTGTTTCACTCTACGGGCTTTCTAAGCTGGTCATTGACAATGTAATGGTGGAATACTTCAGGGACGATACGGATATTTACAAATCCGACAGATTTATACGGCGGCAGTTCGGCGGGTCCAAAGTGATCAGCGTGGTGGCGGAAGCGGGCAGCCATGAAAAAATCCTGCAGCCGGACATCCTTGCCGCCATGGACGGGCTCTCTGACTATTTACAGCGAAAAATCCCCAATGTGGGCAAGGTGATGGGTTTTACCGATTACGTGAAGCGGATCAACCAGGTGTTTAACGCCGATGAAAGCCCGGAAGGAATACCTCCGGTAGAAATTACAGGAGATTCTTCACACGGAGACGCAGAGGATTTTGGATTTGGATTTGATGATTCGGATGATTTCGGCTTCGGTTTTGGCGGTTTTGACAATACGGAACAAACCGCTCTTCCCAGTCCCCTTTTGAATAAGACTTACACGCAGGAAGAAATGCTTTCCCTGTTTGACAGGGCGGGAAGTTTTTCCCGGAACATGAACGCCAACGATCTGCTTTGGGAACTCAAGCGGCAGGTGAATTACGAGGGAGCTTCCTATTTTGAAATACCGGTTGACCCGGAACGTTACGGCAAAGAGAACTCCGACGAACTCCGTCTGCTCATATCAAACTATCTGGTTCTCCTGTCGGACAGTATTGAAAATTACACAGATGATCCTCTTGAACCGACGGCAATTAAATCAACGGTTCAGATGCGTACTATGGGAATGAACGACAGCGAGGCGGTTTTCCGGGAGATTGAGGAATACATTGCCGCCAATTTCCCCTCCGGTGATGTTACGGTGACATTGGGAGGTTCAACCATGGTTGAAAGATCGCTTAACAGGCTTGTGGTGCAATCACAATTGGTTTCAATGCTTTTTTCCCTGATTTGTGTTTTTATTATTATCGCAGTTTCAAATAAATCATTGGTTGCCGGCTGTATAGGCATCGCCCCCCTGTCACTTTCAATACTGATAAACTTTGCCATTATGGGTTTTACCGGAATTAAACTCAACCTGGGTACCGCATTGGTTGCCGGTGTTTCCGTGGGCGTGGGGATCGATTATACCATTCACTGCCTGGAGGCTTACAAGCGTGAATACAAGGCGTCAAACGGCACCGGTAATTTTCTGTGGCGTACTTTTAACAGTTCCGGCAAGGCGATAATCATTAACGCCGTGTCGGTGGGGGTGGGTTTTGCGGTACTTCTCTTTTCCCGTTTCACCATGCTTGCCGATTTGGGGCTGCTTATTGCCATTACCATGTTCTCCAGCGCCCTTGTCAGCCTGACCGTGCTGCCGGCCCTGCTTGCCGTTTTTAAACCTAAATTTGTCACCGGTTAAGCGGGATCTGTTCAAAAGTCCGTAAATACGGTAATTTTTATATAATTTAAGGGAGGTGAAAATGGCATATCATCACAGCCTGTTTTCGATGCCTGTTACCAGGAAACGTCAAATTTCCATGCAGCGTAAATTTATTATTTTCTCTTCCGTTTTGTTTCTGCTTATTTTTGTTCTTGGGAGCGGGGCTTTTTTCATTTTGATGAGGCGTGCCCTGCACGACAAAACAGATCAGGAATTGGTACAGGCTTTGGAGCTTGAACGGTTTAAACTGGAGGCGTCTGTAAACAGCGAAATAGCCATCGCGCTCAAAATGGCCGCCTCTCCGTTAATACTGCGGTATTTTCTAAACCAAAACGATGTTGAACTGGAACAGATGATTCTTGATGAATTTGACGGGTATCGCCGGGCATTTGCATCCAATTCTATTTTTTGGGTCAACGACAAGGATAAAAAATTTTACATGGACGGTGTTTATTCCTATACGGTTGATCCTGAAGACCCCGAACATTACTGGTACAATATGACTCTTTATGATACGGAAAAATACAACTTCAATATTAACTACAACCCGAATCTTCATATAACTAACCTGTGGATCAACGTGCCGGTATTTGACTCAGGCCATAAACCCATCGGTATGCTGGGAACAGGTACAAATCTGACGGATTTTATCAATGCCGTATACCGGAATTATACGGGGAATGCGGTTTTGTATTTTTTTAACGATACCGGGGAAATAACCGGAGCGAAAAATACCGAACTTGTCGCAAACAAGACAAAGATAGACGAGGAACTCGGTCTAACCGGTGAGGATGTTTTTAGAGAAGTAAAATATCTCAGAACCGATGAAATTAAATACTTTGATACCAAAGATTTTAAGGGAATAACCGCATTCGGCATGATCCCGGCATTGGACTGGTATATGGTCGCAATTCATCGCTTCACTGTCGTCGATTCCCTGGAAACCGGCATGACGGTTCTTTTTAGCGCGATGATGGTGGTTGTTTTTTCCGTTTTTGCGATTTTAAATATTTTTGTCGCGATAATGCTGGAACCGCTCAACCGTATTACAAGAAAAATAAGTCAAATTTCCTCCGATTGGGATTTAAAACTGCACAATGACGCTCCCGATAAGGACGAAATCGGAACCCTTGGTGAATTCCTCAATATGACAATTATCGATCAGCTTACCGGTATTTACAACAGACGGTTTATGGATGGAAATCTGAAAAAGATCATAAAATCTCTTTCCCGTACAGACGGCAAACTCAGCCTGTTGATGATAGATATAGATTTTTTTAAAAATTACAACGACACTTACGGTCATGACATGGGTGATATGTGCCTCAGAGAAGTGGCGAATATTCTTTCCCAATGCATAGTAAGGGAAGATGACTTTGCAGCAAGATACGGCGGGGAAGAATTTGTCGTTGTTTTGCCGAATGCCGACGAGCACGGGGCATGCCATATAGCGGAAAAGTTGTTAAAAAAAATATACGAATGCGGCATTCCCCATGAAACAAGCGAAGCGGCGAATGTTGTTACCGTTTCTATCGGGGTGACAACCGGCATCGTCAAGTATTCGCAAAACGGAAGCGATTACACCAGGTGTGCCGATGCGGCCCTGTACAAATCGAAAAAAAACGGCCGTAACCGGTACACCTTTGAAGAGTTTAAAGAATTCGAAAAATTGTCTTAATTAAGGAGGCTCCGTGAAAAAAATAATTCTTTTTACCCTGCTGGCAGGTGCCGTATCGGCCCTTTACGCGCAGAACGCTCCACGTCCTGTGGACGCGCTATCTATAGTCCGGGAATCGCGGGATAGGATAAAAGCCGACACAACATCCACCCGTTCCCGAATGGTAATCAAGGCAAAAAACGGCACCACTTCCGAGCGGCTTATCGATCAGTATTCGAAAGACGGTCCTAACGGGAGCCGCACAGTGATCGTGTTCCAGCAGCCGGCGAGTGTGGCGGGGACCCGGTTCCTCACCATGGAAAATCCCGGCAAAGCGGATGATCAATGGATATTCCTTCCCGGCCTTGGCAAGGTGCGGAGGATAGCCGCATCGGAAGGATCCGGCAGCTTTGTGGGAACGGATTTTTCATACGACGATATTGCATCGACAAACCGGAACGCCGATCTTGACAACCATACCCTGCTCCGCGAGGAAAACCTGAACGGCAACGCCGCTGGTGCCGCCTGTTATGTAATCCAGTCCGTGCCCAAGGACAGCTCTTATCAGTATTCAAAAATGATCCTGTGGATAGCCAAGGATACCATGATTACGACGAAGATAGAACTGTACGACAAAAGAAACAACCTGGTAAAAATTGCCGAAATGTCCGGCCAAAAAGAAGTGCAGGGATGGCTTACCGTTATGGTTACAAAAATGACAACACTCGCGGCGGAGACTTCCACCACGATTTTTGTTGATATTATCAAGTACGATGATCCTATTCCCGAAGGAGTTTTTACCACCTCGTATCTTGAAACTGGCAGACCTCGATGAGACTTTACCAAAATATTTCTCACAGAAAGACACAAAGGTACTGAGAACACAGAGAAGAAATCGAGATTGTTGTATGCTGACCATACGTATTAACAGCCTGTTTTTTTTCTTTTGCATAGTGCTGTCAATCGGGGTATATGCCCAGGATTTTGGTTTCGGTTTTGACGATGATGCCGGGGAAGCCGCATCGGGCCTGCCGGTATCGGTAAAAATTGGCGGCGAGATCTCTGTGGAATTAGCCGGATACGTGTACGATTTTTCTTCAAGAGAAAAAATGAAAGACGCGTCATTGGGGGATATTGTTTCAGGGGCGCTTAATTTTAGCGCGGCGGGGGCGAATGCGGATGCTTATATCGTACTTGACCTTTCCGCCTCAAGTTTTAAAGACCTGATTAATTATAATCCCGGAAACTCTGTTTATACCCCCATTATCCTTGACGAGGCTTATTTACGGGCATTTTTTGGCCCGGTTAACATTGAAGCCGGTTTACGAAAACTTACCTGGGGGAAAGCGGACAGCTTGGGCCCGCTGGATGTTATTAATCCCCTGGATTATACGGATCTCCGGAAGATGGACGACCTCCAGGCGATAAAAATCACCCGGCCTCTGGTTCACGTTTCATGGAACACCGGGGATTTTTCAAAACTGGAAGCGGTTTTTATCCCCAATTTTGCCGGCAACCGTTATGCACGAGAAGGCCGCTGGATGCCTTCGCAGTTTAAGGATTATCAGGGTATGATTAAATCGGAACTGATGAATCAGGCTCGTGGAAACGGGAATTGGAATCCGAGTGAACTGGACGTTCTATTGAAATTATCTCCGGTTCTTGAAACCAGGCTTTTTGATTATTATCAGGATATTTTGGGAGGTTCTCTTACCAGGGGTCTTGAATATTTTCAGACCGGTCTTCGTTTTACCGGTACCGTCGGTTCCTCCGACATCGGTGTTCAGTATTTCTACGGAAACTTGTTCCGGCCCGATTTTACCGGTACCGGCATTGACGCTTTTCTTTCGGAATTAAAAAGTAAAATAGATTTTGATCCCCTTTCCCCTTCTCTTGGTAATGTTGATCTTTCAATATTGTCCCCCCTCAAATACACCCGTTATCACCAGATCGGCTTCGATTACGCTCAGGTACTTTTTAGTTTTAATATACGCGCCGAATTTGCCGTCCACCTTACCGAAGACATGAAGGGCAGAGACGGTTCTACGCGTAACCCTTTCCTCGCCTGGTCGCTGGGTTTTGACCGGGACATTGTTTGGGGCATGAACGCCAATGTGCAGTGCAATGAGACGATCCGCCTGATGAACGACGGGGTGGGAAATAATCCGCTTTTCGATTGCGAAGCCGGTACCAGGATAACTTTCACCCGCATGACTGTGAAGCTATCCAAAAAATTCCTCAAGGACGAATTTGAATGTAAGGTAATTACCCTCTGGGGTATTGAGGACAGAGACTGTTACATCATTCCCTCCGTGACCTGGAACATCAGGGATATTACCGCCGAACTTTCTTCCGGGGTTTTTGCGGGAAGGGAATCAGGCGAATTCGGGCAGTTTTGGAATAACAGCTTTGTCAGACTGGGCATGAAATATACGTTTTAGAAGGAAAAATCCTCCTAAATACGCCATTTCTAATGCCGATAATAGATTTATGATACGAGGATGGTATACCGGCGCCAGCGGAATGCGCGCCCAGCAGTGGCGGCTTGACGCTGTGGCGAACAATCTGGCAAATGTGGCAACAGACGGCTACAAACGGGATGTGGCGGCTTTTAAAGCCTTTCCGGAACTGCTTATCAGGCGGCAGGACGACGATGGGGTATATCTGCACCCCTTCGGATCGGCGGATGAGGCTCCCGTTATCGGAAAAATGGGTACCGGTGTCGAATTGAACGAGTTGTACACCTGCCTTGAACAGGGCGCCCTTAAGGAAACCTCCAGCGACTTTGACATAGCCATGGACGGCAGGGGTTTTTTCGCCGTTGCCACTCCCTGGGGCGAGCGGTATACCCGCAACGGTTCCTTCATACTCGGTAAAGAAGGCCTTTTGGAAACCAAGGAAGGCTACCCGGTTTTGGGTGAAAACGGCCCCATCAGGGTCAGCGCCAACAATTTTCAGGTTGACAAAGACGGCAGGATATGGATAAACGCCGCCTATGAAGAAGGCCCCGAAACGATGATCGCCCGCGAGAAAAACACCTGGGAAGATCCCGTTTTGTTTGACACCCTCAAACTGGTTGAGTTTGAACTCGACCGCTACCTGGAAAAACAGGGTTCCAGTCTCTACCGGGAGAGTGAAACTTCCGGTCCCGCCATGATAATGGCCCAGGGCGAGCGGCCCACGGTCTTGCAGGGTTTTATCGAGGCGTCAAACGTGGACCCCGTTGTGGAAATGGTTCAGATGATCGAGGTGAACCGCGCATACGAGGCGAATCAAAAAGTGATACAAACCGAAGAAGCTGCCCTGGGCACGCTGATTAATCAGGTGATGAAATTCGGGTAAACGCCACGGGGTAGTTTCACCACCCCCAAACGGCGTTTATCCGGCAATTGAATAAGGAGTTTTTTATGGTAAGAAGTTTGTGGACCGGTGCTTCCGGCATGATAGGCCAGCAGGCCAATATTGACGTTATTTCCAATAACCTTGCAAACGTGAACACCCACGGCTATAAAAAGCAGCGGGCCGATTTTGAGGATCTGATCTATCAGACCGTTAAAGTCGCCGGAACCCCCGCCACCGAAGACACGGTGGTGCCTGTGGGCATACAAATGGGCCACGGCGTAAAACTGGCCGATACCCAAAGGGTCTTTTCGCAGGGCAGTTTACAGCAGACCGAAGTCCCCACCGATATGGCCATTGCCGGCGAGGGTTTTTTCAGGATTCAGATGTACGACGGTTCCTGGGCCTACAGCCGCAACGGTAACTTTAAGATCGATCCCGACGGCCGCATGGTAACGAGTAACGGTTACTGGCTTCTGCCGGACATCATCATGCCCGAAGGCTTTCTCCCCGAAACGGTCAATATCTCCCAGGACGGCCGGGTGTCGGTCAAAGTTCCCGCAATAGACCTCAACGATCCGGTGGATGTGGGCCGCATCGAACTGTACCGTTTCCCCAACCCCGTAGGCCTTTCGACGGTGGGTGAAAACCTGTTCAAGGTGACCCAGGCTTCCGGCGGCCCCATTCCCGGAAGACCCGGCTATGACGGCATGGGCACTATCGCCCATAAATATCTGGAAATGTCCAACGTGGCTATCGTACAGGAAATGGTCAACCTGATAGTCGCCCAGCGCGCCTACGAGTTTAATTCACGGACAATTCAAACCAGCGACAATATGTTGGGAACAGCGACATCACTGAAGAGATAGTGAGTAATAACTTGTACCTATTATGTTAGGAGATAAAAAGTGGATGTGAACGGGTTGGGAACCGCCTATTTTAACGACTACCGGATGGCCGGCGATACGGTCAGCCGTAACAATGCCTCAGGCGGTGTGGCTGATTTTGCGGAAACACTAAAAAAGGCCGCCGCATCTCAAACCCCGCAATCCATGGAAAGTGCGCTTCCCGGAGAAAGCGCCGTTCCCCGTTCCCCTAACATCGCTAAGATCGATAAAACCGACAAACTCTACGAACAGTGCGTTGAACTGGAGATTTTCCTGGTAAAAAGCCTGGTCAGCAGCATGAGGAGCACAGTACAGAAATCCGGCTTTATCGATGAAGGCTTTGCAGGAAAAATGTACGAAGATATGCTGTACGACGAATACGCCAGGGATTTTGCCAAAAACGCCAACTTCGGCCTGGCAGAGATGGCCTACCTCGAGCTGACCGGGCAGCGCGGTAAAATAATTAAATAAAGGGTATTAAACCCGCGTACCTTTTGGTACGACGTTTCCTCACTTGAAGTAGTTTTTGTATTCCCTGGGGGCTACACCGACTATTTTTTTAAACGATTTGGCGAAATAATTCGGATCGTTAAATCCGGTTTTGTCGGCAATTTCCTGAATTCGAAAATCTTTTCCGTTTTTTAAAAATCCCTTGGCCTTTTCTATGCGGATTTTACACAGGTAATCGGAGAATGTTGTGTTCATCTCCTTGCGGAACAGGTGGCTTAAATAAAACGTGCTGATAAAAACCGCATCCGATACTTTTTTTAGGGTTAGTTCTTCCGTGTAATGACTTGTCATATAATCAATAGCTTTGGAAAGATTCTCGCTTAGGTTCTTTGCATTACTGTTACGGCCTATAAGATTGACAAAATCTTTCACCGTTTGACTCGTAAGGAAACAAATTTGTTCAAAGTTCAAATTCCCCTGGATTGTATTAAACGAAGAGACAATAATTTTATTTATCTCACTTACAGGGGCGCCGGTTTCCATCGCGGTACGGGAAAAGAAAGAAATAAGTTCAAACAGACGTATTTTAATCGTATCCGGATTACCATCGGCAAAGGAAAAAATTTCTCCCAAAAGTATGTTAAGAATCTTCCTCGATTGTTCCATATTTCCGTTCTGCACACAGGTGATAAGATCCTTTTCCCGTTCGACAGGGTAATCCGAACTGGACGGATGAACGGCATTTTTGCTTCGTGAACGGCCCGTGTTTTTTCGATCTATAATCAACTCGGCTATTTTTGTTTGTTGGTTGGTGATCCAGGCCCTCTGATCCAAATAAGAACTGTGTTCTTTGGTCAGGCCGTTTACAATTGCAAAAAGAATCTGTGCCGAACTGGTCATATTCATACAGGTACATGAAGTAATGGAATTAAACAGTTCTTTTATATCCACATCAATTTGCATATCCCTGATTTTTTCCAAAAACTCGTTCATTGCGACTTCGTCTGTGTCCCACAGCACTGCGGGACCACAGGCGATGGAACCGATGAGATGTTCTTTATACATGACCGGGGAAAAACACATGATAAGGCCGCATCCACAGACGCAGATATGGGGCTCTCCCGTTTCCGAGGAGCGTAAACTCCCGGCATTAACATATTTTTTGCATTTTAAACTGTTTTTTGCCGAATGACAAACGGAATTTTCTTTTCTGATGGAAAGTATTTCACGACTGTTATTATCAAATAGAGCTACATCTAAATTAGTTATTACGGAAAAATATTCGAATAACTTCTTTACCTGCTTAAGCTCGAGTATTTCCCTTAAATGTAAACGCTCGTTCTTAGCCGGCACAGCACTACCCCCGGGATATGTTATTCTTCTTCAAATAGCATACACTCGGCAAAGATGTCTGTAAAGTCAGGGTCTGCGGCAAGATCGATTATCTTGCAATGTTTAATAATATTTTTACATCGTTCCATAAAGTCTTTTTCCCGGAGACAAGCCTCAGCTCCCTGAAGGCTTAAATTTCCGCAGACTTTAATTTTGTCCAGGGCGTCACCCGGCAATATTCCAGTGAAAACGGCGTTTCTCTTGTTGATAAAGAACCCGAACCCGCCGGCAATGAATACATTTTTTATATCCGAAGCCTGAAATCCCCCGGTTTTACAGAGTATTTTTATACCTGAAAGAATGGCGCTTTTTGCCAATTGGAATTGTCGGACATCCCTTCCTATTATGGAAACACCCTCTGCAAGAGGATAATTCTTTTCCGGATATTCCATGCGACCGGTTTCGTCGATGACTCCCTTTTTGAGCATCATTGCGATAATGTCAATAAGACCGGAACCGCAAACCCCCACCGGAGCCACATTCCCGATGGTGCTAAACACCACATTGTTTTTCTCGTCAAGCTCTACCGCGCTGATAGCACCTTTAACTCCGCCTACACCGCATGATATTTCCGCCCCTTCAAAAGCGGGCCCCGCGGCTGTGGAAGTGCAGTAAATAACCCCTTTGTTAAAGAGGGCCATTTCGCCGTTTGTACCTATGTCAATGTAAAAAGACGGTCCTTCGGTGTTCAGGATGTCAAGCAATGTAAGTCCCGCGGTAATATCCCCCCCGACAAAGGCTTCGATACCGGGAAGAAGGGTTACACGATCCACGGGAAGTGAAAGTTCTTCACCCTTTAATTCTTTTTCTTCGAGGAATACCGGGGTAAAAGGCAAGCCCCCCATTCCTGAGGGATCTATATTGAGGAAGAAATGCAACATTGTCGTATTGCCGCTGACTGTCAGCCACTCTATTCTCCCGACATTGTTACGTTTTTGGAAAGCTTCTATGATTCTCGCCGTCTGGCGGTTTATTAAATTGTAAACTTCTTCCGTTTTACCGTTCATCGCCGCACTGATACGGGTCATTACATCGGCGCCAAAAACCCTTTGATCGTTCAACTCTGAAATTGTGTCTAAAACTTCCAAAGTATCCAAATCCAGGAGCCTGGACGAAACTGTCGTTGTACCCACGTCAAGAGCGATACCGAGACGGTTACTAATGCTCCTGGCGGTCGGGGCCTCCGCACCGGCGTCCCAGACTTCGTTACCGATAAATTCACCGCTGCCTGCGCAGACAATGGTGATATCGGTTGCCGGAGTGGCCATACAGGCCCTCACCCAGCCTTCAGCATCGGGTGAATCTCCGGAAACCGTACCTTCAACTATCTGTACTTTGCATTTTTCGCAATGTCCACGACCGCCGCAAGGCGCGGAAAGCATTATACCTCCACGCGCCAGTGCAGACAGGATCGTGTCATCTGAGCCGGCAAAATAAGTTTCAGAACTGTCTTTCAGATGTATTTTCATTACTTATTACAAAGCTCCAGATAGTTGATTTTCCTACCGATTAATAGTAGGACCTGCAGAGGTCCGCAGCGGAGGAGGCATCAACTGCATAGCCGTCGGCGCCGATTTCTTCCACGAAAGCCCGGCTGATCGGGGTTCCACCGCACATTACTTTTACTTTGTCTTTGATACCGGCGGCTTTGAGACCGTCGACAACGTCTTTCATGTAAGGCATGGTGGTGGTGAGCATGGCGGAGAGCAGTACAACTTTGCATCCGGTGGATTTTGCGGCGTCAATGATCTTGGAAACGGCGACATCAGCACCGAGGTCGGTTACTTCAATGCCTTTGCCTTCGACCATTATCTTGACAAGGTTCTTTCCAATGTCATGGAGGTCACCCTGGATTGTGCAGATAACCGCTTTGCCGACGGGCTGGACACCCGCTTTCTGCAGGGCCGGTTTCAGGATTTCCACACCTTTGTTCATCGCCCTGGCAGACACCAGAACTTCGGGGACGAAAACTTCGCCGTTTTTGAATTTGTCGCCAACAGCGTTCATACCCGCGACCAGTCCTTTGTTCAGGACTTCTAACGGGTCCGTTCCGCCTTTAAGGGCTGCTTCAACAGCAGCGGCGCAGTCTTTCGCTTTTCCTTTCAGGACAAAGTCGGAAATTTCGTTAAAATTGCTCATAAGTTACCTCTCTTAATGGAATTATTGAAGATAATATATCTGATTTCCGGCAAATTCAATATATACTATCTTGCTAAATAATGGTAATATCTTGCTATGACTTGCAGGTAGAAAATGCCTCTGATTTGGCAAAAAACGGGGAAAACGGCTTCAGTGCTCCCAGGGTAGCGTTCTCAGAACAAATGAAAGGATATTGTACAGGGCGTGAGCGGCGGAAATACCGTGTAGTGAACGAAACCGCAGAAAGACAAAGGCCAGCACTACCCCTGAAAGCGCCGAGTTGAGGAACCCCCATGGACCTTCGTACATATGGCAAACCGAGAAAAGCAGTGTCGAGATCAGAACGGCGCGGTAGGGGCCAAGTCCGTGTCGGGTTCTTTTTGACAATAGATAAAAACGGAAAAAGCTCTCTTCAAGATAGGCCGTGCTGATGCAGGAAAGTGTCAGGATGATCCAGGAAACCGCATCCCCCGGGGGAAGGAGCCGGGGAGCGGAGGGAATCTCGTCAAAATACGGAGATACAAGCGACACTGTCAATCCGATACAGACAAGGGCGGGAAGTGATAGTACTGCGGAAACCAGATCTTTTTTTGGTGAAAAACCGACACCCCAATTTTCCAGCCTCCTCTTCCTGAGCAACAGGTACCAAATAAGGGCAAGCGAAGGTGTATTGTAGAAAAAAATCCTGACAATTTCCACGTATGCGGAGAATTCAGCAGTTTCCGCAGCCTGCACGGTTCCGGGGGAAAACCGGAAGAAAAGAACCATGTAGAGGATCAGCGGTTCGATATATTCGTCAATTTTTTTCTTTTCCAACATTAACACTTTCCCATTTTTCAGAAATTTATTATAGTATATTATATAAAGAGGTAAAATTTTGGCTATACTGATTGTCCTGTTGGGTGCGGGCGGATTGGGGTTTCTCTTTTATACCCAATTTAAGAAAGACGGCGGGAGTAAGGTTCAATTTCTCACCATAGGCAAGGAAGTAGGATTCTCGGTCAAAGAACTGGAAGTACTCCGCCGGCTTGCCGTTCAAAATAACATACTTGATCCGAGTGCTATCTTTAAATCCCAGGATCAGTTTGAAATATGCATTCGCGCCATGGTACGGGGCATTAGAATGTCAGGTGAAATCGGGAGTCAGGAAGTGCAGGATTTTCTCTCCAAGCTCTACGACTACCGTACAAAACTGGAGATGGATAAACCCCAAAACAAAAACGGTATTACCAACTCCCGTCAGATGACCGAAGGCCAGTTCCTGAAGGTCCTTGTTCAGGGAGTAGGGGTT
>Ga0082212_10007002_pt1 | contig 15018 bp, 17 predicted proteins | sample TergutNt197P3_FD_71548 | JGI IMG/M metagenome (GOLD analysis project Ga0082212, IMG submission 71548) | Neocapritermes taracua P3 segment gut microbial communities from Petit-Saut dam, French Guiana - Nt197 P3 | ecosystem: Host-associated > Arthropoda: Insects > Digestive system > Gut ...
CGGTTGGCGTCAATTGCGGTGAGGCCCCACCCGTTCCCATCCCGAACACGGAAGTTAAGCTCACCTGCGCCGACGATACTTGGCGGGCGACCGCCCGGGAAAATAGGTCTTCGCCAACTTTTGTACCAGAGCCGGGGTCGCACCCCGGCTCTGGCACGCTGGAAACTGAAAAAGATATTGACAAAAAAACAGCTTATAGTATAAAATCACGCTTGCGTAAAACCGTTGTAACTACTGTAATATAGTCAAAATACGCACCTTTAGCTCAGCTGGTAGAGCACCTGACTCTTAATCAGGGTGTCCAGGGTTCGAGTCCCTGAAGGTGTACCACCTGAAAATCCCTGTAGTATCAATTGCTACAGGGATTTTTTGCATTTTGGTGCAAAAAAATATAAATCTTACACACATTTTTCAAAATCATGCTATTTGACTTTACATACCGTAGTTATAAATATTCTGTGAAATAAAATATAAAAACAGGAGGAAATCAAAATGCAAAAACTCAAAAAGCCATCTGCATTGTTGCTGTCAGTTATTATCGTCATTGGACTATTAAGCTCGTCTGCCTTTGCCGGCGATATTAGCCTTGACGTTGCGCCCGCGCAAATTTGTGTGGCAATGACGGAAGACCCGCAACACTCGATCAGCATAACATGGACTACGATTGACACGACTCTTACAAACCCCGCCGTGACAGTCAACGGAGTGACTTTTAGCGCTGAAAAAACCGTAAGAGCCGTTACATCGTCTAATTTGAAAACAGCTGACGGAAATGCTGTAACCCAAAAAGCGTTCTATAACGCCATAATAACCGGTCTTGCGCCTAATACCGTTTATACATACATATGTAGCGCCAAAGACGCCGACGGCACAACATATGCAAGCGCCGGCAACACATTCAGGACCGCGCCTTCTGCCAATGACGACTTCACTTTCATGTATTGGGCAGATCCGCAAGCGTCGGGTGCAAACGGAAAAGCCATAACACCTAACTCTAGCTTTATTAATAAATACGACATCAGTTTCCTGTACATCGCCGGAGACCTAACCGACACTGCGGCGAACGAGGGGCAGTGGGAGATATTTTTCAATCAGAAGGCAACGGGCTACACAGATAGCAGCCTTGTCAGCAATAACTTCAACAATGCATTGAGCGACTATGTGATTGCGGCTGTTCAGGGCAACCACGACAACGGAGCTTTCGCAAACCACGCCGTCTACCCAAAATCGGGCGTGGCTGACAATACATATGCCTATACTTATGGCAGCGCGCATTTCATCATGCTCAACCTTGAGACTGGATATATATCTGCCAGAGCTGAGCAGCAGGCGTTTTTGAGGGAACAGGCAGCTTACGCAAAAGCCAACGGCCTTTGGACAATCGTAGGATTCCACAAGGCTATTTACTCAGGCGCAAGCCATATGAACGACAATGACGTAATTGACGCCCGCCAGTACTGGGCTCCGATTTTTGCTGAGCTGGATGTAGACGTTGTGCTGCAAGGACATGACCACGTTCTCAGCTACGGCTTCGTTGATGCGTACGGCAACAACGCGCGCAATACCCAGGGAGATGCGATGAATTATCGCATAGTCGGCACCAGGGCGTGGGCTGCGAACAATCCTTCAAACGCCCCTCTCTATTACGAGGGCAACTGCGCCAGCACATTGAAGTTTTACAGCGCCGCAAGCTACAGAAGCAATACGGACGATCCTTCATACCTCGCGTCGGCAAACTATGCCTTCCTGGATCGGAACTCAGCGCGCCCGACAGGACATACGCAAAACCCGAACGGCCCGCAGAGCGACACACAGCAAAATCCAACATACACGACCATAACCGTAACCAACGAATCCATAACATTCAACACATATTGCTTCCCATACAACGCGTCTTCAGACACTGTTGGCCCGATGGCGGGTTATGAACCCTGGCTTTATGACAGCTTCACAGTAAACCGTACGGCTCCGGTAGCGTCGAATTGGTCAGAGTATGATAACGCGGTTGCCGAAGCCGAAGAATTCATTAACGGGGATTTTAGTAACTACACAAATGGATCCGCTACGATGGCCAAAGATCTTGTTATTGGCGCGCTGGCCGCAAACGCCCTGGTCTTCTCTACCTATGAAAATCAGAATGTCATCGACAATGCGGCGGCCGCAATTAGGTCATCGGTACAGGAAGCAATGGAAGCTCTGGTGGTTCGTTTGCTAAGCGCAATGCCGAGCGCTTCGGTCAATAAGCTAAATGGCAATCAAAACGACTTGACAATAACCATTACAGAGCTATATGCTGACGGAACGACAAATTTAATATCAATAACGCTTAGAATCAGCAACAACGCGGCGGGGACCTACGAAGTGGGCAACTACAGTGTCTACGTAGATACAAAAGGCAACGATCAAATCCGTGATTGCTACATAGTGGACTAGTATAATCCGTTTCTTGAAAAACAAACCGGCCGCAGTATTTCAGCAGATATAGCAAAAGAAAGACAGATAAGGCGCTACTGCCCTTTCTGTCTTTCTCAATATGAAAAGACACAGTTCCGTCTTCCGGGCCAACAAAAAAGATCTAAAAAAGAGTTGAAGTATTTCTGCGCATGCTTGACAATGAATTTTGCTTGTGTTATTGTTCGGCTATAGTTTGAGTACGATGCTGATCGCATGTGGAGGGTGATATTTTGGGTAGCAGCCGTGCGCTTTACCCGGAGTTTTTGGACTTTATGGTTCAGTGCGGCGCTTTGCTGTTTGGCGAATATACTTTAAAAAGCGGCCGCAAATCACCATATTTCATTAATACAGGAGAATACAAAACAGGGGCTCAGCTTTTAAGGCTTGGCGACTTCTACGCAAAACTGATACATAATTCGGTACGTTCTGCGGATGTCGCCGGCAAGGTTGACGAAACGCTTGATGACGCAGAAAAAGACCGCATAAACGGACTAATATCAGGTAAATTCAATGTTTTGTTCGGTCCGGCTTACAAGGGCATCCCATTGGCTACGACAACCGCCGCTAAACTTGCATCAAACGGTTTATCGATTAATGTGTCGTTTGACCGCAAGGAAAGAAAGGATCATGGAGAAGGCGAATTCATAATGGGGTACTATCCGCAGGCTGGCGATAGAATAGCGATTATAGAAGACGTTACAACCGCCGGTACGTCGGTACGTGAAACTATAAAGTTACTGAATGATTTGAAAATAGACGCGGCTGTTGTAGCTCTCTACATATCAGTTGATAGAATGGAACGCGGTACCGGCGACACGACGGCTATAGCACAGTTGCAACAGGAATTAGGCATTGATGTATATGCAATTGCAACAGCTGCGAACATCATCGACTACCTGGAAGATACTCCGGATAACTGTAATCCTGTTAAAAACGCCGCCATTCACGCAGCGAACATTCGTTTATACCTTGAAAAATATGGAGGCATAGCATAATACTCAAGAAATGCTAATTGTATCTTGCTAAAAGGTGGATCCGGCCCGTTGGTCAAGTGGTCAAGACGGCGGCCTCTCACGCCGCAAACAGGAGTTCGACTCTCCTACGGGTCACCAGCGCTTTTAAAAGGCGAACTCTGATGATTATTAATATCATCAGGGTTCCCTTTTTATTGACCGTTTCACTTATCTCGTCAAATGGGGCGCAAATTTCGCCGTCCTTGTAGTTCAGGATAATCAGCATTTCGACGTTGCAGACCAGATTCGTTAAAATATCACGCACAATAATGGGTCTATTCTCGCCTCTAAGTATTATCATGTTGTCCTTCTGGTGAAAAACAGCGTAGAAGACTTCAGAGAAAACGTCTTGCCCAGTACTGTCGGAATGTACCTTGTTTGTAGTTTGCTATATTTCAGCCTAAGTCGGGACAGAGTCGCGTTTTTTGTAAAACACAAACCCGGCTGCTGTCAGAATAATGGAAATGATCGTTAATATGATAAGAGGTAAAAAAGTCATATCATCGAGAGGCAGCTGGGGAATGTGTTTCATGGGCGAGATGTTCTGAAGGAACGGAGGCAGCAAATCCGGCATGCCGCCGAGGAATGAGACCAGGAAAATAAATCCATAGTATCCCCATACCACGCCGGTAGCTTTTGGGAACAGCCCGACTATCAACACGGCGACCCCGACCATCACCCATATCGCAGGCAAATATACCAAAAACGCTTCCATTAGGCCACCGAATGTGAACGGGTTGTTTTCCAGCAATGATGTCGCCGAATAAAGCCCTACGGCTGTTGCGAATTGAATCAGTATGCTCGCCAAGTAAGCCAGAATGACATATGCAGTCAGATATTTTGACCGCGGCACAGCCAAAGCGTAGATTTGCTCGGTTCGCCCTTCGCGCTCCTCGGCGCGAATTTTCAAGGCGGCGTTAATAACGGGGATAAAGCATATCAGCGTCATCATAGATATCACGAACAACCCAAAATAATCAATTATGATTTTTGCTTTGCCTGCGTCCGTCATACTGTTTACTATCTCCTCCGGGATGCCGATGACTTGCAGGTATTCCGGGCTGTCACCGACAAAAGACGGAATATCCGCGATAACGGCGCCGTAAGAAGCGGCAAGCACAAACATGACGATTATCCAAATGACCAATGTGTTGCGCAGCAGCCGCAAAGCAAGCCCAAACGGAGACGCCAGGCTTTTAGGAGCTTCTTTTCGCCCCGGCCGCGCGTGGATAAACCCCTGATCCATATCGCGGACAGAATTCAGCGTGTAGGCGGCGATTGCGAGGACGATAGCTTCCAGTATGAGTATCAGAATCGGCCATAAGTGATTTTCCACATAAATTTGCGAGCGCTGCGCAAGACCCAACGGACTTACGCATGACAGCGCGTTGCTGTTTTGCATATCGCCGGCGGCACGGATCATGTAGAAAACACCCAGCATCAAAAACGACAAACCTGTCGCTCCGCCTTTGTTTGACGAGAGTTGCGAAAAAACTGCGGCAATGCCGGCAAATACCAAGCCGGAGATTCCCACCACAAACCCGAACAGCATCGAATCGGCAAACCCCATGCTCTCAACGCCGGTCGCGGCGAGAGCCAATCCCAGCAGCAACGCAAGGATGATGTCAACAATTGCGGCGGTTATCATGGCTGCGTTGACGCCTGCCAGCCGCCCGGTCGGAAGAGAGCGGATGACTTCGGCGCGACCACGCTCTTCGTCGGCGCGCGTATGGCGCATTACAAGAAAGAAATTCATGACCGCAACAGCTATTATGACCCAAAGCAACATCATATTTGTATACATGGCTCCGGATGTGTAATTATCGATGCCGTAGGCAGGCCCCATCATTGCTATCATTACGGGGTTGTTGAATGAATCGCCAAACTGCTGCCTGGCGCCGGGTTCGGAAAACATACTGTCCATTGCGGGCGCGAGAGCTGCCGAGAATAACACCAGTATGATGATCCACACAGCGGATATTATGCGTTCTCGTCTAAGCATGAACCGGACTAATCTGCCCGAATTATCAAAGATGCCGCGCATAATCAAACACCTCCGATATCATCGTTATAGTGGCGCATAAACAAGTCCTCCAAAGTGGGCGGCGTGCTTTCAAGTTTTTTTACGCCGAACTTTGAGATGTGGGCAACCACGCTCCCGATCTCCTGCGAGTCGACCTGGAACGACAAACCGCCCTGCTGCTCCCGGATTCCGTGGACGCCGTTCAGGCTTTCAAGCCCGTCGACCGGGCTTTCGGTTTCCACGGTCATAATGATCCTCGTCAAATGCCGAAGCTCGCTCAGTGTGCCTGTCTCTACAAGCTTGCCCTCGCGGATGATGCCCACCCTGTCGCATAGGCGTTCAACTTCCGACAAAATGTGGCTGGAGAGGAAAATGCCCTTCCCCTCCTTTTTCTGTTCGAGCACGCATTCCTGAAATACCTGCTCCATGAGCGGGTCGAGGCCGCTTGTCGGTTCATCAAGAATGAACAGGTCGGCGTCTGATGTAAACGCCGCGACGAGAGCTACTTTCTGCCTGTTCCCCTTTGAGTATGTCCTGCATTTTTTTGACGGGTCAAGGTCAAACATTTTTAGCAACTGCTCGCGTCGCGTCTTGTTGTGCTTGCCGCGCAGGCTGGTGAACAAATCGATGACTTCGCCGCCCGTCAGGTTTGGCCAAAGATTCACGTCACCCGGCACATATGCGATCCTCTTATGGATTTCAACGGCGTCCTTCCACGCGTCCAATCCAAAAACTTTCGCGCTCCCCTCAGTCGCGCGGAGGATCCCTAACAATACGCGTATCGTTGTAGTTTTACCGGCCCCGTTTGGCCCGATATAACCGAACACTTCGCCCTCGTTTACATTAAGGTCTATGCCGTCTAGAGCGGTAAGTTTGCCGAATTTTTTCGTAAGCTTTGAAGTCTCCAAACTTAATGCTGCCATTGTCAACGCCTCCAAAATGTTATTTTATTATCGACCGTTCTATGAAAGAAATAAGCTCCGCTATTACAAAATCACGCTGCTCGTTCGGCGCAGCCCGGGCAATCAATCCAATGGTGGTTTCATTGACCAAAGTGTTTATGAATGATGCCACAAGTCTGATGTTGATGCCTAGGCGCAGCTCGCCTGTTTCACTTGCGTGTTCCAAAAACTTCAAATAGAAATCCAGCGCCAGTGGATCATATTTTTCAACAAACTCTTTTATGAACGGCGGCGGCTTATTCGCAAAATCTTCTCCCAATAAATAGTACTTTGGCTTTGAATCTGCGAATGCCAGTCCAATCCTGAATGTTTCTTCAAAGTTGTATGAAAAAGTATTTTGCTTATATGTGCTCATCAGCGGCTCTAGCGCATCTATCTTCTGCTTCACAATGGTGTCGATCAGATGGAAATATATATCCTTTTTGTCCTCGAAATACTGATAGAAGCTGCCTTTGGCTATTTTGCTCTGCGATACTATGCGGTTCATATTGGAATTATCAAACCCATATTCCGCGAACTCGTCTAAGGCAGCCTGCTCTACCACCATGCGCTTCTCTTGGGGAAGATTAAAAAATGTTTGCTTCGGCATTTTTACCACCATTTGCTGTAATGACCCTGGGGTCATATGACTTTAAGGTCATTGTAGCACGGGAAGTTTTTCTTGTCAAGCGTGTTATAAAAAAAATTGCAGCGCGTGTTTGTAAAAAAAGCAACGTGCATAGGATTGCCAAAAAAGCAATGTGCTGCAGAATAACAGCAACCCGTCTGATGGGCGCTGAGTTCCTTGACATAAGCGCTGTACCAGTATACAATTTTACCAAACCAGGATCAAATTAGATTCGGCCGCTTGATCGAACAAAGGAGAAACTACATGGCTACCACGCGCGAGTTTATCGAATATGCCGCCTCGCAGGCCGAAGGCTGCGGCGCAGTGCGGTACAGGAAAATGTTCGGCGAATACATGGTCTATGTAAACGACAAGCCTATACTGCTTGTCTGCGACAATACCGTGTATGTAAAGATGCTGCCCTGCCTTGGTGAAATAATGGCTGAAGCGGAGAAAGGCTTTCCGTATGACGGGGCAAAAGAACACTATATCCTCGACGTCGACAATTCTGATTTGACACGAGCGGCCGTTATGGCGCTGGAAGCGGCGACGACTGTGCCAAAGCCGAAAAAGAAGAAGGTTTGACAACAGCAATTAAAGGAGGCCTGAACACTATGAACGAAATTATCCGCAAACGTAAATCTATAAGAAAATACGACCAATCGCCGTTGGATGATGCAGCGCTTGAAAAGGTCCTGGCGCAAATCGGGAGCGTTAAGCCGCTCTTCCCGGATATCAGATATTCAATTGAAATCGTAAACAAAACCAAAGGTATGAATAATGTAAAAGCGCCGTATTTTTTGCTCTTCAGAAGCGAAGAAAAAGACGGAGCTTATGAGAACATCGGTTATATAGGGCAACAGTTGGATTTGTTCTTCTCAGAATCAGGGATCGGGTCGTGCTGGCTTGGAGCGGCAAAGCCGGAAGAAAAAGCGGAATCCGCAATGCCCCATGTTGTCAGCATGGCTTTCGGGAAACCGGCGGAACAATTACACCGGGAACTCTCCGAATTCAAGCGCAAGCCACTTGCTGAAATCAGCGAGGGCACGGACGAACGGCTGGAGGCGGCGAGGCTTGCTCCTAGCGCCGTAAACGCGCAAAACTGGTACTTCGCGGCGGAGGACGGCAAAATACGCTGCTATCGCAAAAAATCGGGCAGCTTGCTGGGGTTTATTTACAACAAGCTGCATTGTATCGACATGGGCATTGCCCTCTGCCATATAGCGGTCGAAAGCGATGAGTTCGGTTATGCAAGGGAAACCGACGCGCCTGAGCGCAAAGGCCATGTTTATATGGGGACTGTGCGCTAGGGGAAAAACAGCGAAAACTCCAAGGATGGCTAGTGCGAAGCGGAGGTTGACGAAACATGCCGAAATCTGCGGGTCAAAAACTGAAACTTCTGTATCTGATGAATATCCTGCTGACACAGACTGACGAGACGCATATGCTGACGCTGAAAGAGATTATTTCAAAACTCGCCGAACATGGCGTAAGCGTAGAGCGGAAAACCGTCTACGATGACATAGAAACTTTGCGGCGCTTTGGGCTCGATATTATTATGGAAAAGTCAAAAGCATATGCATATTACGTTGCGGGGCGTGATTTCGAGCTCCCGGAACTTAAGCTCTTGGCGGATGCCGTCCAATCCTCGAAATTCATAACAGAGAAGAAATCCCTTGAACTCATAAAAAAGCTCGAAGGACTCGCAAGCGTATATGACGCCGGCAAGCTCCGCCGCCAGGTTTTTATCCAGAACCGCGTCAAGAGCATGAACGAGAGCATCTACTACAGCGTCGATTCATTGCACGAAGCGATTGCCGATGGAAAGAAAATCAGTTTCAAGTATTTCAATTACAGCATACGGAAGGAGCGCGTTTTCCGCAAAGCCGGAGAGTCATACATAGTCAGTCCTGTCGCTCTTTCATGGAATAACGAGCACTATTATCTGATTGCCAAGTCGGATGAACGGGAGGGACTGACGCATTTCAGAGTAGACAGAATGAGCGACGTGCGCAAACTTGATGAAAGGCGCGACAAAGCCGCCGTCAGCTTTGACCTCGCAGATTATTCAAAGAAAGTATTCGGGATGTTCGGCGGCGAGGAAGTTGACGTCAGGCTGCGTCTGCACGAGCAGCTCGTCGGCGCTGTCATTGACCGTTTCGGCAAAGACATTATCATGGTTGCAGATGGGGAACAGCATTTCATTGTAAATGTGCGCGTCGCGCTTTCGCCTGTTTTCTATGGGTGGCTATTTCAGTTCGGAGAATTGTGCGAAGCGTTGTCGCCTCAGAGCCTGAAAGACGATCTGAGACGCCATGCAGAAGCATTTTTATCGCAACTCGACGGATAAATCCGTTTTATTGGACATCTGCTTATGTAATATTGGTGCATGAACCCGGGGTTGATTACAAAACAGCCCTGAGAATCCACAAAATATTACATAAGGAGCTGGAATAAAATGGAAAACGATCTTGAAATGATGAAGAGCGCCAAAGTGTTGCTGGAGCAACTCGCGAATGGGCGGGATCCCATATCCGGAGCAGAGCTGCCGGAGGATACCATACTGAACGACATTCAGCTCAGCCGATGTTTTTTCCTCGCGGCCGGCGTTTTGCAGAAAGTTATCGAAAACGGCGGGCAAGTCAGACGGGTGGTTAATCAAAAACTGCCGCCATTTGCAATAACGGAGGAGGAGAAAGCCGCGATAGAATTGTCCGTCGAACCGATCCAAGTCACGAAGTTTTGCGAGATGATCAATAACCGTGTAGATATTACGAAAATGAGCAAGCTCAAGGTTACGGCTTTTGGCAAATGGTTGCTGGACAAGGGATTTCTGATGGTAGACACCCACAGAAATGAGAAATATAAGAAACCGACCGAGTTGGGCGAATCTGTGGGGTTATCCAGCGAACTGCGTACATATGGTGATCGCGAGTATTATGCAATGACCTACAGCAAAGACGCCCAGCAGTTCATTCTTGACCATCTGGACGAAGTGATTTCGATATCCAATTGTGCGCAACCGTCTTGATAAAACCGGCGCCGGAGAGCAATCGCCGTGCAGCATCGAGCTCGGTTGCCATTTTACCCGATATGGTGATTGGAAAATGAGAATAAAATGGTTTGGTACAGCGACAATTATTATTGAACAAGATGGCGTGCAGCTGCTTTTTGACCCTTTCCTTTCGTTGAACGAAAGAGTTTTTAAGCCGCCAATAGACGAGCTGTCAGCAATAGAAAATATACTGGTCACACATGGACATCTGGACCATATAGTTGATATACCAGTCATTTTAAGGCATGGCGATGGCAAAGCAAAAGTGTATTGCACAAATAGACCGCGGGAAACGCTGCTCAAAAAAGGCGTTGACAGCGAGAGAATACATACTGTCAAACCCGGCGATGTTTTTGATTTCGCGCCATTCAAAGTCTATGTTCTAAAGGGGAAACACATAATTTTCGATAAATGGCGAATCATTAAAACCCTAGTCAATAAGCGAATGATAACTCACTTTGAAAACGTGAGAAATATGCTCAGAGAAAACAGGGCATGCGCAGAATCGGGCGAAACAGTGGTATATGAAATTAGCGCATATAATGAACGTATATTATTGATGGGCAGCTTGAATCTGGACGATGAAACGGAGTATCCAAAGGGCGTAGACTTGCTGATACTGCCATTTCAGGGTCGTAGCGATATAAACAAATACTCAATGCGGTTTATTAGCCGTCTGCAGCCGAAAAAAGTTCTTCTTGATCATTTTGACGATACTTTTCCTCCAATTTCATCGCGTGTTGAGACCGGGAGGTTCATCTCGGATATGCATCGCAGCTTCCCGGATATTCCTGTTCTATGCCCGCAGGCAAGCACAGAATGGATAATTGCCATTTAACGTTTCGCGCAAGAAGTCCCCGACCTCTGCAGGTGTGGGATGAATTGCGCACCTTGTTCCCCCGCTATAGACAATATAGCAACATAGTGCAACACGAAAGACAGCCTCCACTTGCCGCCCCGCTTCGCGCCCCGGCGCCCCACCCGGCTTGCAGACGCAGCATCCGCAGCTATGGCCACATGCGACGACTTACGTCGGTGCCCCTCCATGGAATGCAGAAAACCAGGATGCAGCAGACTGTCGAGACATCGATGGAAAGCGCGGGCGCTTTGTGTGGCCCTGCGCTCGCCCTGCACATCTGCCAACAATATCGTTGCTTAGCCTTGACATTTTCGAGTGGTTGATGTATAATCAGTCGTATAAAGTGTAAAGGGTGATATCGCAAATGGAATTGGACACAAACAACCATTCGGTGTTTCTGCTTTGGTTTCATCTCGTCCTTGTCGTCAAGTACAGGCGCCGGGTTATTTCCGATGAGATTTCCGCCGCGTTGCGGGACATGTTCGAACGTATAGGCTCAAGCTATAATATTACAGTCCGCGAATGGAACTATGAAGCCGACCATGTCCATGTACTTATCAAGGCCCACCCGAAAAGCGAACTTTCAAAGTTCCTCAACGCTTACAAGTCAGCCAGTTCGAGGATCATCAAGAAAGACTTTCCGGAAATCCGCGAGAAACTATGGAAAGAGTATTTCTGGTCACAGAGTTTCTGTCTGCTGACCACAGGTGGCGCGCCTGTTGAAGTCATCCGAAAGTATATAGAGAGCCAGGGTGAGAAGTATTGAATAAAGCGTATAAATACAGGCTTTATCCGAATAACGACCAGCAGGAATACTTCTCCGACTGCTTTGCGGCTGCGAGGTTCGTATGGAACAAGATGCTTTACGACAAGATGGAGTACTACAAAGAGACAGGGAAGTCGAAGACAATAACTCCGGCATGCTACAAGGCGGAAAACCCCTGGCTGAAGAAAGCGGACAGCCTCGCACTCGCGAATGTGCAGCTTGACCTGGACAGGGCGTACAGGGCGTTCTTTAGTGAAGGCAGCCACCGCTATACTGACAAAGCGATAGCAAAGGCAAAGAGGCAGGGCAGGGAGCTCAGCTTCTACGATTTTGAGAAACACCCGAAGTTCAAATCTAAGAAAGACGATACATGGCGGAGCTATACGACTAACAATCAGAACGGGACTGTCGCGATAATTGACAAGCACATAAGGCTCCCGAAGATCGGGCTTATCAGATGCAAGGTACACCGTATGATACCGGACGGCTGTACTATCAAATCCGCGACAATCAGCCAGAATGCGACCGGGAAGTATTTCGTGTCGGTATTAGCGGAATGCGAGAGTTCGGCTGCGCCGGTGGCGCCGGAAACTGCGATCGGGCTGGATTTCAGCATGAGGGAACTGTACGTTGACCACGAGGGCAGATGCCCTGAGTTCCGCAGGTACTTCCGCGCTTCTGAAGAAAAGCTGGCAAGGGAGCAGAGAAAACTTAGCGGTATGGGGAAAGGAAGCAATAATTACAACAAGCAAAAAACGAAAATAGCCAAAGTCCACGAGAAGATAGCAAACCAGAGGAAGGACTTTCTGCATAAAGAGTCTGATTCGATAACCAAGGGTCACGACGTTGTGTGCGTGGAAGACCTGGATATGAAAGCCATGGCACAAGCGCTAAACTTTGGGAAGAGCGTGAGCGACAACGGCTGGGGTATGTTCACAAGGTTCACGGAGTACAAGCAGGGTTGGAGAGGGCATTACTTCGTAAAAGTCGAACGGCTGTTCCCATCATCTAAACTGTGCCACGTGTGCGGCTGGAAAAACGATGAGTTGACTTTGTCAGATCGTGAGTGGGACTGTAAACAATGCGGTACGCATCATTTGAGGGATCAGAACGCGGCTATAAACATTATGTACAGGGGGCTTGAGTTGCTGTCAGCCCGGCTGGCGGTGCAGAAAGCAATATAGAGATATGCAAAGAACCGTGGGGCTCACGGGGATAGCTCGTTGATACTGGCGGCATTAGCCGTCTTGAGCGAGAAGCCCCCACTTCAAGGAGCGAGCATTTGCGAGCGAGTAAGTGGTGGGAGTAGGTCACGGCTCCATGACAACCATACGTTTTTCTTTGTTATCGATCGATGGCTCATTTAATACTATTTTTACCAAAGATAAATGGCGATTCTATTTTATTCTGTTACAATACGAAACAACTTATTGGCGGAGCAACAATTTAATAAAATAGTGTAACCGCTGATAAAATCGTAACAATAATAAAACTGGAATCGAGGTGTGGCTTGTGAGTTGCCTGGGCAACATCATATGGATACTTTGCGGTGGGATATGGCAGGCGCTGTTGTGGTGTCTGATGGGGATCCTATGGTGTATCACGCTCGTCGGGATACCAATAGGGCGGCAATGCTTCAAGTTCGCTTCTCTGGCATTTGCCCCATTTGGCAAAGACGTGCAGTACGGAGGCGGCGCCCCGTCGCTATTGGCGAATATTTTCTGGGTAGTAATAAGCGGCATCCCTCTGTCGATATGCGCTGCCGTGAACGGTGTGATCTTTTGCTGCACTATCATAGGCATCCCGTTCGGCCTGCAGTGCTTCAAAATAGCGAAACTTGCCTTGATGCCGTTTGGCGCCAAGGTTCATTAAAAGACGGAGCTTCTGAACATGATTGATATAGAGTGAAGCGCTGTCATGCGAGTATTAGCGTAGCGCGAAAGTCGCTTCATCCTACCAACAGGCTTAAAGTACCGATTACGATCGAAACAAGCCCAAAGATGGCCTTTTTTTTCAGCTTTTCACGCAGGATGAAATAGCTGAAAGCGATCGTGATCAAAATACTCAGTTTGTCGATAGGGACTACAACGCTTGCCGGACCTTCCTGCAATGCTCGATAGAAGCATACCCATGAAAGCCCTGTAGCAAGGCCGGACAGCCCGATAAATACCCAGCTACGTCTATCAATGTTTCTAATTTCATGTTGCTTGCGCTGAAAAAATACTATCAGCCAAGCCATAACAAGGACGACCATCGTCCTTATCGCAGTTCCAAGATTGGACTCAACACCCGTTATTCCGGCTTTGCTAAAAACCGCCGTGAGGCTCGACAACAGCGCTGCCAAAGACGCGTATACTAGCCATTTGTACCCTTTTCCATTGCTTGCGCCTGTTTCTTTGCGCTCAATCATCAAATATGTGCCGACGCCAATTAAAATCATTGCAACTACTTTAGGAAAAGTAAATCCTTCGCCAAAAAGGAAAATGGACATAAGCATAGTAAGTACCGTGCTGGATTTGTCCACAGGCACTACCCTATTTACGTCTCCGATTTGAAGCGCGCGAAAATAACATAACCATGATCCGCCTGTAGCCAGGCCCGACATGATAAGAAAGACAACGCTTTTTATATCAATGTTGACAATGGCGCTTTGAGAACCTACAATAAAGACCATAAGCCAAGAAAAGATAGCAACGACTATCGTTCTCAGTGCTGTTGCCAAATTGGAATCGACATTTTTAATGCCGATTTTTGCCAATATAGACATAATGCCTGCAAAGAGCGCAGAGCCTAACGCATAGATAACCCACATAAATGCCTCACTGTCGGCAAAGAATATTCACCATACCTTCTCACGATTGCCAGTGCAAGCAAGAACGGAACGGTTCATAATCAATATATTACAAACCGAGGCGTCATTCAATCCCTTTATTCAAGGCGATAATTGTAAAAAAAGCGAGTATGATATGCGGAATTGAACTTGCAGAGCGGTTTGTTGGCACTTAGCCCGCAACTGCCAAACCGCACTAAAGATTTGCATTTGGGAACTCCGCTTACCTCCGATCGACTTCGACCATCATGCTGAAAGAAAATATTGACATATTTTTTGCCGCGCAATATACTACAAAAGAAAGCAAGGATGCTTGGGACGCTGCACTCCTCGAAAAACATTGTAAGGAGGCTTAGCTCAGCTGGTTAGAGCGCCTGCTTCACACGCAGGAGGTCGTTGGTTCGAGCCCAATAGTCTCCACCACCTGAACCCATTGCACCGCAATGGGT
>Ga0082212_10007003_pt1 | contig 15017 bp, 9 predicted proteins | sample TergutNt197P3_FD_71548 | JGI IMG/M metagenome (GOLD analysis project Ga0082212, IMG submission 71548) | Neocapritermes taracua P3 segment gut microbial communities from Petit-Saut dam, French Guiana - Nt197 P3 | ecosystem: Host-associated > Arthropoda: Insects > Digestive system > Gut ...
CATCGAGCAATAGACTGATTTTTGCTGCAAAAACAGAAACGTCACCAAAACGGCAAGTTTGTGGCGACTCCGTTGCATTATACAACGAATTTGGTTGTTGTGTCAGCAATTCGTCAATGCCTTCGACCTCAGTGGCAACAACCGGTAACCCGGCGGCCATTGCCTGCATAACGACATTGGGCATTCCTTCCCAACGTGACGTAAGTAGCATAAGGTAAGAAGCGGCAAGCAGTTCAGGCACGTCTCGGCGGTGCCCCAAAAAATGAACGCGGTCTCGACAGGGTTGTTGGTCGGCGATCTGTTCCAATTTGCTTCGCTCGGGGCCATCGCCCACGATCACCAATTCGCAGTCAGGCCGGGGTTCCAACCAACAGTGTAACGTTTGTAGGAGCCAGTCAACCCCCTTTTGTGGGTGTAAACGACCAACGACAATGACTTTCCGTGTATCCGGCTTACAACCAAATTGCGTCATATCGGATTTTTGAACGTTTTCAAAATCGGCTGTTTCGATTCCGTTGGGTACAACGATTATTTTCTGCTGCGGAATTCTTCCCGTTTGCACAGTATAATCGGCAACCCCTTGACTGACGCAAACATATTTGTCAACAAGCATTTGCGTCATGCGGTCAAGGCGGAGATGCCACTTTTTTTCTCTCTCGGCAACACGAATGCCGGCAATGGTGATCGGCACACCCGCCGCTTGTGCCGCCAAACGCGAAAAAAAGTTCGCATGAAACAAAAACGACTGACACACTTGCGGCTTACGTTTTTTGAACACGTTTTTCAATCGCAGCAAACCACTTGCCAACGATAACGATGACGCAATATCTGCAAACTCAATAGCAATACCAGATTCCGTCAATTTTGACACAATGGTGTGCTCCGCATCGCTTGGTCGCGGCTTCATGCTGCACACAAAAGGCTCAAAACGCGAGCGGTCGAGCCGTGTTGCCAATTCGACAAGCGCACGCTCGGCCCCGCCGACCCGAAGCTCGGTGATACACAAGGCGACGCTGAGTTTTTCGGGTATGGTCAAATGAGGGTATTCCCAAAATATGTTAATAATTGAACTTACATTACAAATCAACCCCTCAATCCATTTTTGCATAAATCTTGCAACAAAACAACCTCAGGCTGTCGCCAGAAAGTCTCGTGACAGGCTACCTATACTCCAAACGGCAATAAATTGTATTTTTTCACACGGAGGCACAGAGGCACGAAGATCAATTTTCTCCGTGACTCCGTGCCTTTGTGTGAGATGTTTTTTAGGAAAAAACGATCATTTGTTCCCGTTGACAGTAGTATGATGATCACCACTCCGTTTGGCCGGGAACAGGCACCGGGTAGATTCCCTTTTCGTCCGGCAAAATCGGCGGTTCCATGCCGTCTTTGCATTCCGCCGGGTCGATGCCGAAACGGAAACCCGAGTCACATACTTCGGCGTAATTGTGCATTTTCCCGGTATAACAAGCAAGTTGTCCGAGGATCGCCGTCATGGTGCCGTCAATCATGTGCTTACCGGAAATCAGTGTCTTACCGGCTTTAATGGCATCATTCAGGGCGACTTGTTCCTCGTAATGTCCGCCCTGGTGAGAACCTTCGTACCGCCAGATTTGATTTCCGTTGGGGTCCGTAATTCTTGCGGCATTCCAATTCGCGGTTCCCTTCGACCCGATAATCAGATCGTCATATTCGTCGTAACATCCGATCTGTGTTCGGCACATGGCGTACAGCCGGACACCGTTCGGATACTCATACACAGCGGTGTGGTGATCGAACACGTCGCCGTATTCGGGAGCGATCATCGACGAACGGCCTCCCAGTCCGTAGCAGCGAATCGGCAGTTTGTCGTCGCCGAGCACCCAATTCATCCGGTCGAGATTATGAACCAGCGATTGGGTCACATCGTCACCGCATAACCAGCGAAAATGGTATTGGTTGGCGACTTGATTATCCAATTCGCTTCGTTGCGGAACCGGCCGGTAAACGCCATAAGGTGCGCGGAGAAACGTCGATTGAATCATCTTGACATCGCCGATCATCCCCTCGTGAATTTTTTCGACGGTTGCCCGATACTGGTTGCACCAACGGCTGTGTAGCCCGGAAAGAAAGCAGAGGTTCTTCTCTCTCGCAATTTTGAGGGCTTCTTCAAGAACATGAATACCTGCCGCATCAATTGCGTGAGGTTTTTCGACGAACACATGTTTCCCGGCGGCGAGGGCGGTCTTGGAATACAAGGGGTGAAATGCAGCGGCACAAGCGATGAGCACCACGTCGCAACCGCTGTCGATGACGCCTTTGTAATTATCGAACCCGCTGAAACACTGTTCCGGTTTCAGATCGATGCGATCGCCGAAGTTTACTTTCAGGGCGGTGGCAAAATTTCCCACCCGTTCTGCGACATAATCGCCCATAGCGACGACCTTCGCAGTTTTATCGTAATCCAGAACCTGGCTCAAGGCCCCGGTTCCGCGGCCGCCGCAACCGATCAGGCCGATTTTCAGTTCATCTGTTCCCGCTGCATGAACGCTTCGGGACAATGTCAGTGTCGAAGCTCCGGCCAACACGGCGGAACCGGTTTTCAAAAAGTCTCTTCGTTTCATAATCGTGTAGGTGTATAAAAGGGGTTGATGGGAAAGTAAGGAATCACAGCCATGAATGCCGACATCATTATTGAGCAGGAAACACAAAAAGTCAACCATTTTTTTGAACGGAAATTTCTTGACGGATGAAATTGCGAAAAGAGTTGCTGGGTGGTACAATAGGTGACACGCTTGATTTTGCCACCACCCTTTTTTTGAAATATCGCACAAAATGTCACAGCCTGAATCAATGACGCCACAAGATAATACGCAAAATTCCGAGCATTACCAGGTCGTGGCACGGCGCTATCGTCCCCAGGGTTTTGCGCAACTGGTCGGGCAGCGGCACGTTTCGCAGGCGTTATCGAACGCGATTCAAACCGGACGAATTGGGCACGCTTATCTTTTCACCGGGGCACGCGGGGTCGGCAAAACGTCGTCAGCCCGGATTTTCGCGAAGGCACTCAACTGTATCAACGGCCCAACTCCCACACCGTGCAATGTTTGCGAAATTTGCGATTCGATCAGTACCGGCGAAGATGTTGACGTGCTCGAAATCGACGGCGCAAGCAACCGAGGAATTGACGAAATCAGGCAACTCAGGCAAAATGCGTCGATTCGTCCAAGCCGTGCGAATTTCAAAATTTATATCATCGACGAAGTTCACATGCTCACCCGCGAGGCGTTCAACGCACTGCTCAAAACGCTGGAAGAGCCGCCGGAGCATGTCAAGTTTATTTTTTGCACGACCGAACCGTCGAAAATTCCGATCACAATTCTTTCGCGATGCCAGCGTTACGATTTCGCCGGGATCGACGCGGGTGCCATCACCGAACGGCTGACCGAAATCGCACAAAAGGAAGGTGTTACCGCCGAAGAAGGTGTTTTTGAAACCCTCGCACGTCGGGCGGCGGGGTCGATGCGTGACGCTCAGTCGCTGTTGGAGCAATTGCTCTCGTTCGCGCCGGAGCATATCACACTGGCCGATGTTCATGCGATGCTCGGCACGGCGGACGACCAGCGAATTTTCCGCATTCTGGCGTCGATCAACACGTCGCAGACGGCTGAAATGTTCGCAGAATTGGACGCCGCCGCGCAGGAAGGCGTCGATTTCGGCATTTTTACCGAGCAGTTACTCGGCGTGTTCCGCGACTTGATGCTCTCGGCCTGCGACGGCGACAAACAACTGCTGATGTACTGTTCCCCGTCGCGCTACGACGATGTCAAGCAACTTGCCCGAGAGTTGGGGTTGCATCGCATCCTCGCAGCCATGCAGGTGCTCGACCAGACTTACACCAAAATGCGATACAGCACGCAAGGCCGTATTCTGCTGGAGCTTGCCCTGGTGCGCATCGCAAACCTGCAACAATTGCAGGGCGTCGCGATGTTGATCGAACAATTGCGAAGCGGAACATTGGGCGCAGTACCGCCGGGACAAACTGTCGCAGTGCCGCAAACTGTCGCCGCATCTCAAACTGTTGCGGCACCGCAAAATACTGTGCGCAATGAGCAACCGACCGCGACACAGATTGCAGTACCGGCAGCAATGTCGCCTGTCAAGACGCGGTTTTCGGATATGTTGCCGCCGAAGCAAACGCCACAATCGCAATCGCCGAATACCGGTGCTGAAAAAAAAAATGATGTAGCAACAATTGAGGAACAGAAAAAGCCGGCCACGCCACCGGTCAACCCAACGGTGCGCAAATATCAATTAATGGCGGAGACTTCCGAACATCCGATGGTCAAAAAAGCCGCCGAGCTATTCGGAGCAACGCTCACCGAAGTCAAGCTGCGTTAGCCGCATCACCCTGTGAACGTGCAGATACCGTTCAAAGCGAGGCATGTCCGCCGTTCACTCCTTAGCCTAAATGATACCATGAGCCGAAAATTACACACAACTCTTTTGTTTCGCGCGGGCTGTTGTTTGCTCGCGGTTTGCAGTCTGTGCCTGTTGATCGGGTGTGACGGTGTTGCCGGTAAGAAACCGCCGTCGTTGACGCAAACCGTTTCGTTGGGCGGCAGCGGCACCATCTTGTTCCCTGCGGGGTCGCAACAAAAAATTAAGGAAGACAAACCCCACTTTGTGGCATTCGGTCCGATGATCATGTCGCATACGGAAGGTGCGCACCTCGTCGCCAAAGGCTTCACTTATGAAGCCGCTTGCCTTTGGATTGATGACAACCGCGGTGAGCTGGATATTTTTCGATTGGGACTGCATGATTTCGCAAATCCGTTCGGTTGCAGAATTCACGAAACACTTGCCGACAAGACAAAAGTTTATGAAATGATCGGAATGTCACGCGATAATGCGCCGCAATCCGTGCGCATTGTCACCGCACCGGATGGTCGAAATTACATCTCATTTTTCAAATATAAGGAATCGACCGTTCCGACGGCAGCCCAGATTGAGCACGAAAAGAAATTTCATCATTCGCTGAAAGTCAATGGCCGGTTGATTGAAGACACGCTGAATGACGATGCCGACGAACTCTACGCTTTGCGAACGGCACCGCCTGAGAAGCCGGAGAAAAGCGCGAATCAAGAGCCGGAAGAGCCTCCAGGTCCGTTCATTGGGACAGACCTGGGGTTTTCGGCAAATGGGGAGGGGATTGTCGAGCAGATACCGGAGGATGAGTATCTGGTCGGATTTGCCGTGACCTTTAAAAGATGGGAAAATAACAGCGTGGACAGCATCGAATCTGTACAGCCGCTGTATCGTTCTCGCGACGGTTTAGAACTTCATCGCGGTAAAATTCACGGAAACGCGAATGGTAAAACCCGTGAGGTTGTCGCTCCGGATGGCTATGCCGTTGGAAAAATCAATGGTCAGGCTGCTCTTGTGGTGGACGCATTTGAGTTGGTTTGCATGAAAATCAAGCCCGACGGTTCGCTTGACCCGAACGATACACAAACCTTGCCGTGGGTTGGCAATTCCCAAGGTGGCATGCCATTTATCATCGACGGACAAGGACAAAAAATAATTAAAATCAGCAGCAGGCACCGTGATTTTCTTGTCTCATTGAAATTTTATTTTGATGACAGTCCGGTACAACCTCCGCCAACCCAGTCGCCTCAACCACCGCCTACTGTCACTATCGACGATACCAAGCTCGGCAATTCGACCGACGGCACGGAGTTTTCCGAAAAGACGCCGAACAACGGTGTCCTGGTCGGTTTTGCCGTGACCTTTGATGCGTTTGACTGCATTGAATCCGTCCAGCCGCTTTACCGTTCCCTTACTGGAACCGGAACAAAGCGAGGAAACGTTTACGGAAACGCGGTGGGCGAACCGAAACCGGTTTTCGCCCCGACGGGCTACGCCGTCGGCGGACTCAACGGACGTGCCGGTACTACGGTCGATGGTTTCGAATTGGTTTGCATGAAAATCATGCCGGACGGTTCGCTCGACCCGACTGATACGATGACCTTACCCTGGGTCGGGAATAACGATCCCGGTGGTCGCAGAACAGCAATCGACGGGGAAGGAAAACCTGTCACCGAGATCAAGGGGTATACCCGCGATCACGTGTCCTCATTGGAATTGGTTTTTGAATAACGCACAACGCAGAGTTAGAATGATCCCGTCACCATCGGGCAGGGGCAAGCCCTGCCCCTACCCTATCCCCTTACTCCTATGTCAACCATTTACGACTTCCTCGACAATCGCCTCAGTCCGACGCTGGTGCGCGACATCCGGCAACTGACGCGCAATCGGTTCATCACCGTTATGCTCAACCTGTACGTCCTCATCCTGACGCTCATCACTTTGGCGGCCATCACGTTTCAAAGTGCCCGAACGCAACTCGAAGGCACCGGTCAAGGGCTTTTCGTGACCGATCTCATCTTCTTTTTCATCTTCACGTTCATCGTGGTCAACCTCTACACCGCCGTGATGTTGTCGCAGGAACGCATCACCAACGACCTGATGTTCACGACGACGATTCCGCCGTCCGGCTTCGTGTTCGGCAAGCTGTCCAGTGCCCTGGTGCTGACCGGCCTGCTGTTTTGCGTGACGTTGCCGTTTTTCACCATTGCCTACATGCTGCGCGGCATCGATCTGCGAACCATCCTGCAAAGCGGCTTTCTCGTGATCCTGATGCTGGGCTTGTCGCTGTCGGTGACCATTCTGATCTTCAGCCGCGTCAAAACCTACGTTATGATGATCGGTCTGCTGATTCTTTACGCGATTCTTTGTTATATGGGAGTTGCCGGATTTATCATGATGCTTTTTGAAGTTTTTGGGTGGGGCTATATGTGGGGAGGATCGGGTTTCGGCGGCGAATGGTGGCCGTTGATCCTCGTCGGCGTGTTTGTCGTTATGACGGCTCTCGTCATCCTTACCGCTGCGATGAGCCGCGTCGCCTCGACCAACACGAACCGCATCATGCCGTTCCGCATTACTTATACGGTTTATATGCTGTTGACGCTGGGGGCTTCATTTCCCATCTCAATTTTCCTCGGAAGTGGCGGTTATACCCCGTTGAACACCATGCCGGTCATCATGGTTTTCTTCCACTATTGGTTTTTCCTGGTACTCATCGTTATTTCGACCTGTGGCCGTGACCATTGGGGGCTGCGCATCAAACGTGCCATTCCGAACAACCCGCTGCTTCGTCTTCTGTTTTTCCCGTTCTATTCCGGCGCAATCAACGGCATCGTTTGGTTGCTCGGAATCGCGGCGGTGCTCATCGGTAGCATGTTTTGGGCGGCCAGCGTTACCACTGTCGGCCGTCTGGCACACGATATGGATGCTGTTCGAGAAATCTTGATGTACGGCGGCACCGGAGCGATCATGACCTACGCCTTCTGCACGCTGGCCATGATGTTGCGTATCTGGTTGTTGAGGCGGCAACTCGCGCCGGAACACACCTGGCTGTTGGCACTCGCGTTGATTGGGACGTTTTACTCGATTTATTTCGGGATTCGCTTCATGCTCTACTACGACAGCACACAATACGGCTTTTACTTCGGAGACGACACGATTGAACAGACGCTGTTCATCGCCTGCCTCTGGGCAACCCTTGCCACGCTGTTGTTCCTCCCCTGGGCAATCCGTCAGTTGCCGAACTTTTCACCGGAAATCATTCAGAGCCGCGAAATTCACGAAGCGGACGAATCAGAGACGCAATCGTAAGATTGCGGAATACACCACGTTTAGCCGAGCGTCTTAGACGCCGGCTTCCAACTCACAGGAGACAATCATGGACAATACATCGAACAATTACGAACAGGCGATTTCGCAGTTGCGAACACGGATACAATGGGTGCTGATGTTGAAATTTCTGTCACAAGGACTGGTTGTTGCCCTGTTTGCATGGGGGACGATCATTATCGCCTGTCGAGCGTCCGGCGGAGTGTCACTTGCGGTGCAGCTTGGCATCGGAAGTGCGCTCGTGGTTGCGGCGTTTATCGTCGCAGTTGTGCTGGCCTTGCGCAAGGTGCCGGATCGCAACAAACTCATTGCGGCCATTGACTGCGAAAGCGAAGGCGGCGGCTTGCTCATGTCATTGTCCGAGCTTGGTTCGCTCGGCGATTGGGCAACGCAACTCCGTGAGATGAAATCGCCGCATTTCCGCTGGCAGTCAAGAAAGACGTTGGCGTTTATTGCGACCGGCTTGATTTTCGCCGCTTTTTCACTGTTTCTGCCGGACAAGACGGTCAACGCACTGGCCGGTCAGCGAAAACTGGACATCAGCAATCAGGTACAGGACATCAACAGCAAGCTCGAAAAGCTGCAAGAGGAAAACATCATTGAAGCCGACAAGGTCGAGGAACTGAAAGAGGAATTGAAGAAGATTCAGCAAAACGCCGAAGCCGATGGGCCGATCAAAACTTGGGAGGCCATCGATCACCTGAACGACAAGTTGGCCAAGGAAGCTCAAAAGGCCGCCGAGGAATTGCTCAAAGAGCAGGAAAAATACGAAACCGCCGAAGCGATGGCCGAAGCGTTGAAGGATCAACTTGCCGCCGAGGACGACACGCAAGGACCGACCGCCGAGGAAATGCAGGATTTGGCCAATGCGATGAGCGACATGCTTGGCGACATTGCCGGAGACGATGATTTTCTCAACGACCTGAAACAACAGATCGACGAGCAGGGACTCGACAGTCTGACGCAGGAGCAGCTCGAACAATTGGCCGAAAATATGAGCGAAAAGTGTCGCGATTGCGAGGGACGCATGAATAATCTCAAAAATGGGCGAATGATCGACCCAAACAGGCTGAAGGATTTCAGCGATTGCAAGCCGGGTGACTGTCAATCGCTCAAGGATTTTCTCGAAGGCCAGTGCAAGGGGGCTTGTGAAGGTGAGGGCGATTGCGACAGCGGCATACCGGGTAACGGCGGTATCTCGAAGGGGCCGGGGTCGTCGCAAATTCAGTTCAATCATAACACGGAGGAAAGCGATGCCGACCTGAACGAATGGGCATTGGAACCGGATTACGTGGATATGGAAGCCAGTGTCAAAATGGGTGTCACGCGAAATGCTCCGACACCGAACCGTGCCGGTTCCGCCAACGAAGAAGGCGGTGCCGTGACCGACACGGAAGGCGTGGCCGGCAGTTCGGGCCGCGATGCCGTGCTACCGAAACACCGCGGCGCAGTCATACGGTTTTTTGATACGGAACGGCGGGAGTAAAGCGATTAAGCAGAACCTGTAAGGTTATCGCCGGCACAAAAGAAAAAAATGAAATGGCATTGCGATGAATAAATTGTCCGCATTCCATCCATACCAACCCGTGACCAAAAAATTCAACATGAAAATAGCATATTTTGACTGTGTTTCGGGGATCAGCGGCGACATGACGCTGGGGGCTTTGGTCGATGCCGGGGTGCCGCTGGAATTGATCGACCGGGCAATTCAATCGCTCGGCGTGCCGGGGTTGCGTCTGGAATCCGAAACCGTGCAACGCCACGCAATGCGGGCACTTCGTGTGCATGTCCGTTGTCCGCACGAACACGCCCATCGGCATTTGAGTGATATTCTCGCGATGATCCAAGCGGCGCATGATGCCGGTGCATTGACTCCGAACGCCGTCGAACTGGCAGGGAACATCTTCAAAAAACTGGCCGCCGCCGAAGCGAAAGTCCACGGCACGGACATTGAAAGCGTGCATTTTCACGAAGTGGGTGCCGCCGATTCCATCGCGGACATCGTCGGAGCGGCGGTTGGATTGGACTATCTCCAACTCGATGCCATTTACGCTTCGACGGTTCCGACCGGCACGGGGACAATCAAAATCGCGCACGGGACATGCAGCGTGCCTGCTCCGGCAACCGCCGAACTGCTGCATGGCGTGCCGATTGCCGCATCGGATGTGCCTTTCGAGCTGACAACGCCGACCGGTGCCGCCATTCTTGCAACGACCGTCCAAGCTTTTCTACCGATGCCCGCGATGACGATCACCGCCATCGGCAGTGGGGCAGGCGGTCGCGATCTGCCGAGCCAGGCAAACCTGCTCCGCCTCATCATCGGCGAAGCGGATAGTATTTCCGATCAGGCATACGAACACTTACATAAGCATTCGCACACGCATGTACATGATCACGAACATGACGGCGAACACGATCATTCGCATGACCATGCACATGTACATTCCCACGATCATACGCATGAGCATCATCATGGTGAGCAAGACCACGCTTGTTGTGCCGGGAAAAAGCATCGTTCGGAATTCGAGCACGACGAAATCGTTTGGGTGCTGGAAACGAACCTCGACGATATGACCGGTGAAATGATCGGTTATTGCATCGAGAAGCTCTGGCAGGCCGAACCGCTCGATGTTTACACGACTGCGATTCAAATGAAAAAACAGCGTCCCGGCGTTAAACTGACGGTGCTTTGTCGCGGTGAGCAAATCGAAAACATCGAGGCCATTTTGTTTGAACATACCACCACGCTTGGCATTCGTCGTGTCCCGGCCTTACGGGATGTTTTGCATCGGGAAAAGGCAAGCGTCGAAACTCGCTGGGGAACCATCGACGGTAAAACGGCGATCTTGCCGAACGGAACAAAACGCTTTGCGCCGGAATTTGAATCGGCCAAACGCATTGCCGATGCCAACGGCGTGACGCTCGACGAGGTTTACACGACGGCGAAGACGGCGTTTCTGGCGTTTTAATATGCATAACCGCTCATTTCTCATCACAAAAAAATGCCCGAAAAATGGTGGTCAATATGAGTTACGACTATTCAGAATGGAAAAATGCGTTCGAGTTTATCGCAACAGGTAATTTTGCTCAAGCGGATATCATTGCCGACCGAGTTATTGAGGTTTCTAAAAACGAACCGGCAGATCGTGATGTAGCGAAATTCCTGTACGAACTGGGACGCGAATACTGTAAAACCGCTCAATTTGACAAGGCTCTGGAAACGGCCTTGCGTGCTTCTGAAATTGACGCACTCATTCATGGAATCGAATCAACCGTTTTGGCATCCGACATGAATCTGCTGGCAATGATTCACGACAAATTAAATCACTTTTCCGAGGCGGAAGCCTATCTTTCACGGACTCTGGAAATCCGTCAAAAAAATCTCAGTGACAGTCATCCTGAAACGATTCGCACGTTGTATCAAATTGGACATTTTTATAAAAACCACCACCGCCCGGAAAAATCCCGTCTTGCTTTCCTGAAAGTTTATCTGATCCTCAAGAATGACGCCCAAAAGGACTTGGTGTTGTACTTGGATTTGTTGAAACACCTCACGGAATCGAGTGTTACGAAAGGAGATGCTTCGGAGCAGAAAAAATTCTTGGAAGAATACCTGGACATTTATCAAAGGGTATTCGGTCGGGAACACGTCGGTACGGCGGCAATCATGGAAACTTTAGGACAACTGTATTTCGAGCAAGGAAATATCGAACTTGCCGAATCCTATTTTAAACAGGCGTTCGCCATCTCTTTGCAAACGGTTGGAAACGACCATTCCCAGACGGAAAACCTCCAACGTACCATCAAGGCATTGGATTTTTTCAAGACAATCCATACAATTTTTTCTGCGAATCCGACACGAACAAAGACGTTTTCACAACCAATGAAACCGTATAGGACGGTTACCTTTTGGCAATTCGTTCGAGACACTTGTCATTCATTCGTCTATTGTTGCCGAAGCGTTTATACTTTTTTCAGGCATTGGTCTCGCGGTAAAACGTATATGACGTTTCTCATATTGACAGTTCTTGCTTTGCTTTCCTCCGGGCTTTTGTTCTGGAAAAGTAATTCCATTTTGGCATACTCGGTGCGGAACGATCGCCCCTTGATGGGAAAGACTGCTCTGTTCATGGGAGCGAACCCTGATTTTTGTCCTGACGGAATAAAAACACTTCTTTTCGATGCCGTGTTAAATGAAAACACGGAATTGGCGAAGATGTTGGTAAACTGTGGAGCAAATGTCGATTTTTGTGATAGACAAAAACGCACGCCTCTTTTTTATGCCGCCACTAACCGTAACATGGAAATGGTCGATTTGCTTTTGAATGCCGGAAGTCGAATTGATTTACAAGACGATCGTGGCCAAACACCGCTTTTTCACGCCATTAAGTCGCATTTTGTCGAATCGCTTGAAAAGTTGTCCGGCGTGAATGCGGATTTTAATCAGGAAGACAATTTGGGGTACTCACTCCTTTATTATGCCATTGACACGGATGATCTTCAAAGTGTCGAATTCCTGTTGGATCGGGGGGCATGTTTTGACAAAGAGAATTCACTTCCTTTCGCGTCACGGAAAATCCTCCATGCCGCCGTAGCCAAGGGGGGGGCGACCATTCTCGAACGCCTGCTCCAAAACGGACTTGATAGTCAAGGAACCTTCGACGATGGGACAACCATATTATGGCCGGTCGTTGACCGCCAACAGGAAAATCTCGTTTCCCCGATGATGGTGTCCCTATTGATTGATATGGGCATCGATGTCAATGCGACCGACAAGTCGGGAAGAAACGTCTTGTTCCGCGTCGTTACGAAAGGCAATTTTGTTCCCCAACTCCTCGACAAACTCATTCAGGCAGGAATCGATGTCAATCATCGCGACCGACAGGGTAAAACCGTTGCTTATGTTTTCCGCAACGTTGAAGTTGGCAGGTGTCTCCTGGAAGCCGGCCTTGATCTTTCAATTGCCGATCATACAAATATCCCGCCCGTTTTAGAGGCACTGCAAAAGGAAGACTTCGAACGTCTGGATTTATTCCAAAAAATCGGGATTGACATTAATGCGAAAATCTACGAAGGACATTCGGCCTTGGGGTGGATCGTGGCAGCTCTTCAAAAAGAAATCGAGCCTATCGAATCCGAAATCAGGACGTTAAGATATTCTGGCGATGATAAACAACCAAGTGTTGATATGCGACAATTGGAGTTGAGCGATGCCCAATGTGAGGCAGTGAAGGAGTATTTTGACTTCATGGATACCTACAAGGTACTTGGTATGGGCGGTCGTGTGCAGGGATTGACGAGTCGGTCTCTAATGGACGAAAGTGTGACGAGTCTGACTTCTCTGGTTGAAAGGGCGTTGCAATCTCAGAGCGGCATGGCTGATCTTAATTTTTGGCTGAAATTGAAGGATCTGCCTCCTCTAAGCGAAGAACAGTACTTCGTCTTGAATTCAAAACGCAAATTGGCTGACAACAAGTTGAAAAAGGAAGCGGATTTATTACGAAAAAAACGCACTGTCGAGGACAAATATGCAGTGAAGATCAAAAAACTTGCGGCCATCGGAGCAAATATCGATGAGAGCGACGATCATGGACGAACTTTTTTATATCAATCCGTCGAGAACTACCAACCTTCGGTGACCGATGTTCTTCTTGGTTGCGGAGCTACCGTTGATGCCTCTGACAACAGCGGGTGGACTCCTTTGCATCAAGCCATCGATAATACTTTGCTGCTGATTTCGATTCGAGGGACCAGTGTGGCAGGTGTAACCACCACCTCCAGTTCCAGTGAAAAAATAGTGGATGATACGGAAACGGTCAAAAAATTGCTTGCTGTAGGAGCCGATGTTCACACAAGAGATTCAGCCGGCAATACTATGCTCCATAGAGCAGCATCATCGAATATCGATACGGTCATCTGTCAACTGCTTCTCGAAAAAGGATCGGATATTAACGCAAAAAACGATGCCGGAAGAGTTCCCTTGCACTATGCGGTATTACTCAACCCCAACATCAGCGTTGTAAAATACTTGATTGAAAAAGGAGCGTATGTCAATGCGATATGCAACAGGGGAATAACACCTCTTGACATTGTTGCCAATACAAGTATCGGCTCAGAGGAAAAAAAAGCGATTCTTCTTGAGGCAGGTGGAAAGAGTGGAAAGGACTTGCGTGATACAGATTGACTTGAGTAACTTCTCTGAGTTAAAGTGATACCTTTTTGCGTATCCGTTCACGAATAACTGTTCGTTAAACGACCGAAACTACCTTAGCCTTGGTTTTTCGTCATGAATTATTCGACAACGGTGGCCAGAGTCGGCGGTGAGGCATCGAGCCGGCAAGCCCGCAGACTGGATTCCAGAAAATTGAGCACGTCGCGGGTTTGTTTTTCGCAGGTTGCGAGCACCGTCCAGAGATGCTCCGTGCGTCACAAAACGTTTGGGAAGATTTTGTGCTTCGCCGTAGGATTTCGTCGCAGCGTCTTTTTGCTCGCACAAATACTTGATGTCACGGATCAGATGTTGTCGAAACGTTGACGGTTTTTCCGATAAATCCGACGCTTTTTCTGAAAACCATGACAAACTTTCTCAGAAATTTGCGACTTTTTCAGATGAAATCGTCAAACGCTTTGATAAAATCACCAAAAGACGTGGTGAAATCACCACTCGCAATAGTGATTTCATCAGTCGATGTGGTGAATTCACCTCACGCGATGGTGTCGCATACCAAACGATGTGGTGAAATCACCACTCGCGATGATGAAATCGTCAGAAAAAGTCGCAAAGTTGTCCGAAGAAGTTGCGTGAAAACCTGAAAAAGTGTCATGCGCATCTGAAAAAGTGTCGTCATCATCAGAAAAACCGTCAGAGTTATCGGAAAAACCGTCACGATCATCAGAAAAATCGTTGCAAAACCGGCGAAAAATGAAGTCGAGTAATGCCACTAGCGCAACAACTAATGCCACTAGCGCAACAACCAAGGAGTAAGCGTGGCAAACGCCTTTCATGTAGGAAACAGTATAAAAACAACTCCCTCTTTTTACCGCAGAGGATACGAAGATTCACGAAGATAGCCGCCCCAATGCAGTCAACAGGGCCGGCCAAACAATACTGATCAACAGATGAAACAGATGTAGCAGATGATTTTAAAAATATCTGTTATATCTGTTGATCATTTGCATTGATGGTTTTTCTTGTGAAATCTACGGAGTTGATGTTCTTCGTGGTAAAACAGGACAGTGAACGGTTACGATCATTTGAAGTCATTATTGTTGTACTGTTCCTC
>Ga0082212_10007004_pt1 | contig 15016 bp, 13 predicted proteins | sample TergutNt197P3_FD_71548 | JGI IMG/M metagenome (GOLD analysis project Ga0082212, IMG submission 71548) | Neocapritermes taracua P3 segment gut microbial communities from Petit-Saut dam, French Guiana - Nt197 P3 | ecosystem: Host-associated > Arthropoda: Insects > Digestive system > Gut ...
ATATCCTTTGCGTATCTTACAATTCATCTATCGGCGTGTCCGGCCTGATGACAATGGACCCCGGCGTTCGTGCCTGTGCCTGTACCGCCTCGGTTTTTGCCTCCATCGGCTTCACGGCGGCTGCCTGGATTTTTGCCTCCCGTTTCTGAGTCGCGGGGTGGTCTGTTTTCCGTGCCTGCTTCCGTCTGAACTCGTTCAGGTACTTCGCCAGGGTCGGCGGCTTCACCTCAATGCCTTTTTCGTGCAGTTTTCCGGCAATTTCCTGGGTGTCGAAGCCGCGTTTCTTCATCCGCTCAAGTGTCGGGGCCAGGGCGAAAATTGCCTCTTTCACGGTCAGGCTGCGGTTGCCGTCCAGAGTGATTTTTTCCGGCCGCAATTTCGCAAGCTCGGTTCTGATTTCTTTGACCTGGGCTGTGGTGATTTCCATGCGTTTTCTCTCCTGTGGTTATGCCGGAGGTCATGCTCCGGCTGGTCTTTCTTTTTTCCCCGGTCAAGCGGGACGCTTGCCCACGTTTCACGAAGTGAAACATAGTGGGCTATGCTTTTGGTTTTTCCAAAGACAGCTAGGCGCACCATTAACGGCCTATACCCATGCCGCGCCTGGCTCTTTCCGACTCCCGCGTCCGGCGCTGTTCTTCCTCACGCAGGCGCTCCAGTTCCTGGACCTTTTGCCTTTCTTGCTCCTGGGCCTGACACTCTCGCTCTTCACGCTCGCGCTGCTCCTGCTGTTCACGCTCCCGCGCCTTTTGTTCCGCCGCCCTACGGGCCGCCAACTCTCTTTCCCGCTGTAAATAATCAATATGCAGCCGGTGTATTTCCGGCTCCCGCATGAATTTTTCCGCTGCCTCCAATTCGGCGCGTACCTTGTCGTGCTGGGCGAGTATTTTCCCCACGGCATCAAGGCCCTGTTTTTTTTCAGCAGCGTAGGCAGCCTCAAGACGCTCGTTTCTCGCCTGCAATTCGCGCACGTTCTCTTCCAGATACTCGTTTTGCTTTTTCAGAATCTGCTTGCCTGCCAGAGATAATTTCTGCAGCTCAATGATGCGTCGGGCCTGTTCCAGAGATGATTTGAAATTGAACACGGAAGCATCGGGTATGGAGTCTTGCGTCTCCAAAACCTTTTCAGCTTCCTGGGCCTGCTGCTCATAGGATTGCGCACGCTTCCGCAAATCAGATTCCTGCTGCTGTCCCTTGTTCAGCTTGGCAGTAAGCGCCTGCACATCTTTTTTCAGACTATCCAGGGCGTTTTGCTGCTGCTTGAACTCACGGGTATCGAGGTGCTTTTTTCTGGACCCAGACTCCTGTTGCACCCCGCGCTGGATATCGAAGGCGTTGCTTTTCAAAACATTGGGCAGAGAGTCTTGCAAAAATTTCAGACTTTCCCTGGTATAGATGGCATTGGCGTTCAGCCGTCCGTCCCGCGTCACCGGAACATGCAAAAAGTGCATGTGGGGAGTTTTTTCATCCATATGCACCATTGCGGAGATGACGTTTTCCCTGCCCACAAACATGGTCAAGTATTCCTTGCAAACCTCGAAAAACCGTCTCGTTTCTTTCGGGGACAGGTCTTTGAAAAACTCCGAATCTGAGGATACAATGACACCACACAGATGCACGGCGTCCTTCCGCACAGCCTTGGTCAGCAAAAGTTCGTCAATGCGATTTTGAACCGCTCTGGCGTAATCCGGGGCAGCGCCTGCATGCAGTTCATAATTGCCGGAACTGCGTCCGTATTCGATATCCGGGTTGGAATGGCTTTTGCGCTCCCGCGTGTTGTGGCTCTGGATGCCCCGGATGGACTCTTTCTTGAACTTATCCATGTGGAGAACGAGGAAGGACACGACTATTTTCTCCCCGGCAGTGCCGACTGATTTCTTTGCCTTTGTGGAATGTTTCCAGACCAAGCCCCCTGAGGTGTTTCCGTCCCGCGCCCGCAAATAATCATGGCCGGGTGCAAGGCGCGGCTGTCAAGGTCCGCGAAGCGGCCCGCAGGGTTGCCTTGACTGCCGCGTCGCTCCCGGCACAACACAGGGCGCAAGGGACGGAAGGCAGGGAGAGGTCAGGGAAGGGGGTGAACGGTTCCTTATTCATCGCCGCTTTCCCGCTGATTGCCCACGCCCTTGATGAAAGCCGCAATATCTTCGGCTCGCCATACGGTAGTGCGGGGGCCGAGTTTCACCGGCTTCGGATAGCGCCCGGTGCGGCAGCCCTCCCACCACGCGCTTCTGCTGATGGGGAAGATGACAAGAATCTGGGGGAGACGAAGAAAGCCGTAAGAAGGAATGGACGGTCGATTTTGTGACATAATAAAGCCTCCTGAATGTGGTTGGTTTTCAGGAAGCATGGGGCCGAATCGAAAATTCCCGTGAGGGAATCCGGCGGGAATACTACGGGAAAAAATAAGAAAACCGGGAAATTTGCGGGAATTAGGCTCTGACGATGGTATAAGAATCCGCTTCTTTTAAAAGAGGATCAACAAAATTGCGGTATGATTTGTCATCTTTATATTCTTTTTCTGCAAGCAGGCGACCCACATGAGTTTTGCGGCCTACCGGGGTTTTATGGCCTTCCTGGGCCTTGCCGGCACCGCACCAGTTCACGAGAACGTAGGCAATCACCGAGAGGGGATACTCGGCTTGCATGGCATCGCGGACAGCGGCATCAGATTTCCGTTCCCAAAGCGCGGCGGGAACACGAAAGACGGGCTTCTGGTCTTGGGGCTGTTCTGCAGCGGCTGGTTCAGCCGGAGGAGTTGCCGTTTCGGGTGTAGGCAGTGTTTCCGAGGCTGACGAGTTGGTAACAGCATCCACAAGGTTGCGGGTGATGCCTTTCACCTCGCGTCGCAAAGGGTAATGGAAGGCGTGAAGCTGGCGTATAGCGGCAACTGTGTCCACCAGTATGGTATTGGGAAATATTCGAGCAATGAAGTCATAGCTCGCAGGCGGGACAGCGAGTATTTTTTCTTCCATGATGCCTATGAACTCATCAGTATTTACCACCATATAATGCTGGAAGTGCGAGTTTTTTTCTACTGCTGCCAAGCTGTTAAACAAAAAATCAGTTTCTTCTGCAAGTGCTCCCTCAACACTGTCTTCATATGTTATTGCAAATATATATTTTAACCCTTCTCGTAAGGCATGCGCATGAACCCTGGCAGCTAAACTTTTAAATAAATTCGAAATATCATGAGCGTATATATGTGTATAAAGGTATTGCTCCTTCGCGCTATCGGTTCCTGGAAACGCGGGACTGTCAACATGGTACAGTGTCGCGTTTCTTTCAGCAAAGCCGCGCCAGTATTTTTCATACGTATTGTGCCAAAGTTCCAAAGGGAATACGCCATGAGGCCATATTGCAGCCATAAGGGCTTCAGTTTCATGGTCGTTCAGGGCGTAAGCGAGTCGTACTTTGCCCATTGTTATCTTTTGTGGGTCCGGCATGGCCCTATGTGTATAATATAGGGTGCTGATTTTGCAAGACGAGAGATGTAAAATTCACAACGGCAACAGAAGGAATGCGAAAGCTGAAGGTTGTGTTGCCTTGTACATTGCAGACGGCAAAATCTCCCATGCCGATCACGTCCATGCCGATCAAAATGTCGCAGCCGATATTGCCTACACAGTCGGCGACTTCAATTTCGGGAATGAGTATGCCGTTTGGGAGGGCAAGGGCTATGAGATAGGTATTGCAAAGGGCGCTCCCGGTGACGCCAGCTACCATATGTTCGCGGATTTTATACAGGCCGAGTTTTTTGGCGAGCTTTCCAGTGATGGTTGTTTGCGTGGCGCCAGTATCCCAGATTGCCAGAAATTCTTGCGAATACGGGGCGAATCGCCTTCCGCCTGGGCAAGACGGGCCAATTTTTGCTGACGTAGCAATTTCTCGCGCACGGTATCCATAATCCACAAAAAGGGTATGGCATTCTACTTGAGGAGTCATGCCGGTGACGCGCCATGTAAAACGATGCGCGGCGTGTGAAAGCGGGCGGTATATTCTTCATCACCCGGCGTGCATTTTATGATCATGAACTCGCCAGGGGCCAAGCGTTTGCGCTGCATGTCTTCAAGCGCGTCCGTCTTGGTGGGGTATACGCCCAAAACCTCGCCGTCCTTAAGCGCGATAATTTTGTCGTTGTATTCCGCTACAAGCGCATTCTGCCGCTCAATGTACATCTCTAGCTGTGTCATGGTTGACCTCACTTTATGGTGACGTGACCATGTTTTGACAATACTTTTTTTATGCACGGGAAACAAGGGGGCAACACCATTCCTGCCGATTGAAAAGAGCCGTCCAAGGACGGCTCTTTTCAATGGAAGCTGTACGAACGGCAGACGAAGCCGGAACCGCAAGCGGATTTACTGGCTCTGTTGCAGTTCGTCCATAACCGTGTTCAGTTCCTGCGCCATCCTGGACAGTTCCAACACGGCGGCGGAGGCCTGGGTCATGCCGTCGGCGGTCTCGGCGACAATCTTGTTGATTTCCTCAATAGCGCGGTTGATTTCTTCAGAGGTAGCGCTCTGCTCCTCTGCCGCCGCGGCAATGGAGGTGACCACCGAGGAGTTGACCGAAGCCAGGTTGACGATCTCCGCAAGGGCCTGCCCGGAGGTGTTGGACAGTTCCGTGGCTTCGGTGATGGCTGTGACCGCCTCGCCTACCTCGTCAATGTTGGTGCGCGCGGATTGTTGGATAGCCGAGATGTTGGCCCCCACCTCCTGCGTGGCGGACATGGTCTTTTCCGCGAGCTTCCGCACCTCATCGGCCACCACGGCGAAGCCGCGCCCGGCCTCGCCTGCGCGCGCCGCCTCAATGGCCGCGTTCAGCGCCAGCAGGTTGGTCTGGTCCGCGATGTCGGAGATGACGTTCATCACCCCGCCGATGCTCTCCGCCCGGGTACCCAATTCATGCATATTCGTCTGGAGAATCTCGGCCACCTTGTTTACCTGGTTGATGGAGCGCACTACCTTGTCCACCAGGTCGGCCCCGTTATTGGCCTTGTCTTTGGTCGCCTCGGACTGTTCCGCGGCCTGGCCGGCGCTTCTCGCCACTTCCAGCACGGTGGCGTTCATTTCCGTCATGGCCGTGACCGTGCTTTCCACACGGGCACGCTCCTCATCCGCCCCGCGCGAAACCTGTTCCACCTGGGCCGAAAGCTCTTCGGCGGCGGCGGCCACCCGGGAGGAAATGGAGGCGGCCTGGTTGGCCACATTGACGATTGTCCGCTGGGTCTGCTTGATGGCGGTGAGATCCGTGATCAATTGGAGCACGGCTGCGAGTTTGCCCTCATGATTCAGCATGGGAATGGCTGTATAGCTGACGTCCATATCCTTGCCCTGCGGGTGGGCGCGGGTTTCGCCGGAAGCCGGCCGCAGGGTGTCCACGGCTGTTTTCAGGGCGTCGGTAGATGAGCCGAAGTCTTCGCGATCCATGAGCTGCTTACAGGTCTTGCCCTTGTAGTCCTTGCCGGCGGTATTGCGGCCGACGGCGTTCAGGTAGGTGGCCTTGAGCCCCTTGTCCAGCACTACCACTGGCGAGGGGATGTTTTCCAGAACCAGGAGGAAACGGCCCAGGATGGAGTTTGTCCCCGTCACCAGCGTGGAGAAACCGCCCTGGTACGCGGTGGGGTCGGCCTTGGCGTCCAGTTCGCCGTCCTCGATCCGTGTTTCCAATGTCTGGTAATCACCAAGAATGGAGTGCAGGATGGCGGGAATTCGCCGCATGGCCGCCAGCATCTGCCCGATTTCCCCTTTTTCGCGGCTGGCGACATCGGCCTCGAAATCCCCCCCGGCGATGGCCACGGCAAAGCGCCCCATGGCGCTCAAAATCCGGATCAGTCCGATGATGATGAAGACGGCCAGCAAGACGCCGATGATCAGCCCGGCGGCGGTAACGGCCATTACGGATTCCTGGGCCGACTCGTTGGTTTGCACGGTGAGCGGGCCTTGCGCGTTCATTTGGGCGCTGACGTCATCGCTGACTGTCTTGAGAGTTGTCTTGAGCGTATTGTTCATATCCAGCAGGAGCGCATTCTGCTTCGCCGCGTCGGCGACGGCCCCCCCCATGGAGGCGACGGTATTTGCCATGACGTCGTGCCCCTTCTGGGCTTTGGCGAAGAGAGCGCGTTCCGTGTCGGATTTCAGCATCGCGCTGAGGTCATTGATATCCTTGGTCACAGCCTTCAGGGTTGCCTGCGCCTTTTCCGCATTTTCCTGCGTCCGGCTGTAGGCGAAACGGCTGGAGGCGGAACGGGCGAGGGAAAAATGGGTCAGGGCTTCTCCGGCTTTGCGGCAGGCCTCGCTATTGCCCGTGATGATAAAACCATCGTGCAATTCCTGTATCGCCTCGCCGAATGCCTGGGCAGCCGGCTGCTGAACCGTCTCGTATTCCGTGATCGTTCCCTGGAGGTCCTTTTCCAGAGCGCTGATCACAGCTATTTGTTCCGTGGCGCGTTTTTCCACATCGCTCAGGGTATTTATGGTCGCCTCGCGCTTGGCATAGGCTTTGGCGCTGACGGCGAGTTCCCGGTTGGCCTTGAGCAGGTTGCGGGCCTCTTCCATCAGCTTCGGGTCCAGCCCGATGCGGAAGAGACGCACAGCGGCCACTGAGGCATGCTGGTTGGCAAGGAGATCGGAGTAACTTACTTTGAGCCTGGCCAGACGCCGATATTCCGTGAAGGCTGCCGTTGCCTTGGAAAGGCTGGAATAGCCGATGGCGGCGACAATGCCCATCAGCAGGATCATGACAACGAAGCCTGAGATAATCTTCCATTTAGTGCTCATGGGGGAACAACCTCAGTAATTTTATCTGTTAAAGGTATATTGCTTTTGATTGCATATATCAGAAATACGATTTCCGCAAGTCTTGACGCCGCGGACGTCGGCTCAGACGCCTTCGCGGCGTTCAGGCCCGGATGAAGGCGGACCAGAAGCGCCTTTGGGAAATGAGTTCCACCACGTTGATCAGAGCCAGATGCGAATAGGCCTGGGGAAAGTTGCCGAGCTGGCGCTTGGTGTCGAAATCCAGGTCTTCGCTGAACAAGCCCACATGGTTGCAGTGCGTAATGATCCCGTCAAACAGGGCCACAGCCTCCTCCTGCCGTCCGGTCACGTAGAGCGCCCGCACCAGCCAGAAGGTACAGATGGTAAAGGCCGAACGCGGCACGCCGAAATCATCGCGGTTTTTGTAGCGGTACAGGAGGCCGTTGTGGAACAGTTCCTGCCTGATGCGGTTCACGGTCCCGATGTAGCGCTCATCGCCGGCATCAATGAAGCCGTACTGCTCCATGAGCAGGAGCGATGCGTCCACATCCTCGCTGCCATAATATTGTGAGAAACTTTGGATTTTTGGATTCCAGCCCTTGTGGAAGACTTCTTCGCGGATGGCGTCCGCCTGCTCCCGAACCCGGGCTTCATACGAAGAACGGCCGAGAAACGAGGCGATCCGCGCGGCCCGATCCAGGGCCACCCAGCACATGACCTTGGAAAAGACAAAATGCTCCCGTCTCTCCCTGAATTCCCAGATGCTTTGGTCAGGCAGGCGCCAGTCGGTCATGACGATCTTGGCCACTTTTTTCACGATTTCCCACATTTCCTCAATGTCGTCCAGGGTACCGGGGAAAAAGTGGTAATACGCGTGGATCACGTCCAGCAAATACCCGAGCGCGTCATTCTGCTTTTGCGTGTATGCCGCGTTGCCGATGCGCACGGGCCTGGAATTTGCGTAGCCCGACAGGTGATCCAGCGTTTCTTCCGTGAGGGTGCGCTCCCCCCGGATGCCGTACATGATTTGGAAGGTGTCGTGCTTGGATCGCACGATGCTTTTGACAAAACGCAAAAAGCGCCGGGCCGCGTTCCGGTATCCCAAATGCAGCAGCGTGGTGATGGACATGGAGGCGTCGCGCAGCCAGCAGTACCGGTAGTCCCAGTTGCGCCCTTCTCCGATGGCTTCGGGAATGCTGGTGGTCAAAGCGGCCAGGATGGCCCCGGTATGATCGTAGCTCATCAGCTTCAGCACCAGCAGGCTGCGGGTCACCAGCTTCTCGTATTTTTCGAACTTGACCGAACGGTTGGACCAGTTCAGCCAATACACCTTGGTGCGTTCCAGTTCCAGGTTTACCCGTTCGAGATCGATGTTGATGAGCTTCTGGCGGTACGAGAGCAGCAAAAACTCGTCCCGCGAAAGCGCAATCTCGCGCCCATCGAGAATCACGTCCAGATCGAAGCTGGAATACAGGTAGACGGTATCGTCGTTGTCGCCGCGCGCCGCCGTGCGCAGGCAGTCCCTGATCTTGGCATGCACCGGCTCTTCACGGGCGTAATTCATGGCCGGCTCATAGGCGATGCGGAAGCATGGCGTACCGCCAAGCGGGCGGATCACCCGGTAGATCTCCGGCGGCATGTAGTGTCCCGAAGAGCCTGAAGTGCGGTAACGCGGCATGAAGTCCAGCACTTCAAACGAAGCGCGCGGCGAGGTGAAGCAGGTGCGCAGGATGTTGGTGTCGGGCAGATATGCCTGGGTGCAGGCGTAGTCCTCGGACACAAGGAAGCCGAAGCGGCCGCCCCTGTCCTGGTCCAGCAGGCGGGAGAAAATGGCCGGGCTGTCGAAATCCGGAAAGCACAGCCAATCAATGCTGCCCTCCCTGGATACCAGGGCGGCGGTCTTGCAGTTGCCGATTACGCCGAAATCCAGATTGTCGCTCATGGTATTCTCCGCACTCCTTCATTCCGCGTGTCCCGCTTCGGGTGTTGCGCCATGGGAAAAGTGTGCCTATAGTAACGGAGGCGCGGGTGGAAGCTTGCGCCTTAGCATCCGCGAAAACAAGGAAACTGCATGCGCTATATCGTTATTTCCAACCGGCTCCCCGTGACGCTTGCGAGCAGGGACGGAAAATTGCGCATTACCCGCAGCAGCGGCGGCCTGGCCACCGGGCTGGCCTCTTTGGATACGCGCGGAGAACTGCACTGGCTGGGCTGGCCAGGATTGCATGTGGAAGAAACAACAACGCAAAATGATATCAGAACCCGACTGAGGAGAAAACTGCTCCATCCCGTTTTTCTGAACCTGGATCACGTGCAAAATTTTTACGAGGGATACTGCAACAGCACCTTATGGCCGCTGTGCCACTATTTCTTCAGTTACATCACGCAAGACGAGAAATACTGGAAAGCCTACAAGGAAGTCAACGAACTCTTCTGCCGCGAGGCGCTGCAAATCATCCGGCCCGGCGACGTGATCTGGGTCCACGACTACCATCTCATGCTCCTGCCCGCCCTGATCCGGGATCAACGGCCGGACGCCTGCATCGGCTATTTCCACCATATTCCCTTCCCGTCCTACGAATTGTTCCGATCTCTGCCCGAACGGGCGGAACTGCTGCGCGGACTCATCGGCGCGGACCTCATCGGCTTTCATACCCACGATTACGTGCGCCACTTCATCAGCACCTTGTACCGGGTTTTGCATCTCGAATGCCAAATGGACGAATTGCAGCTGGAAAACCGGGTGGCCCGGATCGACGCCTTTCCCATGGGCATCAACTTTGAAATGTACCACAAGGCCGTCATCAAGCCGGCAATGCGATCCTTTACCCAGAAGTTGAAGCAGCGCGCCGGGGACAGCAAGATCATCCTGTCGGTGGACCGCCTGGATTACAGCAAGGGCATCCAGTTCCGCCTGGAGGGCTTTGCCGCTTTTCTTGAACGCCATCCGGAGTACCGGGGCAAGGTAACCTTGCTTATGGTGGTGGCGCCCTCGCGCGACAGCGTGGACAGGTATGCGGACCTGAAAACACGGATTGACATGACCATCGGCGCCATCAACGGGGCGTACTCCAAGGTGGGCTGGACGCCGGTGCAGTATTTTTACCGCTCGTTTTCCTATCCCGAGCTTTTGGCCATGTATGCCATTGCGGACATCGCCCTGGTCACGCCCCTGCGCGACGGCATGAATCTGGTGGCCAAGGAATACGTGGCCGCCAAGCGCGACCGCCCTGGCGTCCTGATTTTGAGCGAGATGGCCGGCGCCGCAGTGGAACTGGCCGACGCCATCATCGTCAATCCCATGGATGCCCGGCAGATCGAGGAAGCCATCCTCAAAGCCCTGACCATGACGGACGAAGAACAACTGGCCTCAATCCGGAAAATGCAGAAAATCCTCGCCCGCCAGACCGTAAGCCGCTGGGCCGGCGACTTCAGCTCCGAACTGTGGGAGGCGAGGCAACGCAACAGCGAACTTGCGGAAAAATACCTGAAAAGCGACATGGTGCGGCAGATCCAGCGGGTCTACGCCAACGCCCGACGGCGCCTGCTTCTTTTGGATTATGACGGCACCCTGGCGCCCCATGCGCCGGATCCGGCCATGGCCCGGCCCGGTCCGGCCCTGCGCGCAATATTGCACTCTTTGGCGGCGGATGAACGCAACACGGTCGTGGTATGCAGCGGCCGGGATAAAGCCACGCTGGACGCATGGCTCGGCGATCTGGATATCGGGCTGGCCGCCGAGCACGGCGTGTTTTTCAAGGATCAGGGGGTCTGGCAGGGGAACACGCCGGACGCTCTCTGGAATGACGAAGTGCGCGGCATTTTGGAGCGCATTCAGGACAAGACGCCGCGTTCGGTCATCGAGGAAAAGAAAACCGCCCTGGTCTGGCACTACCGGCAGGTGGATCACTGGCTGGCGGAACTGCGGATTATACAGATCATGCGAGCGCTTGCCGGACCCTGCTCCCGGCTCGGCCTGCAGATCATGCACGGGAGCAAGATCATTGAAATCAAGCCCGCCGACTACCACAAGGGCATGGAAGCCCAGCGGCGGCTGGGGCAGGACAACTACGACTTTATCCTGGCAATAGGCGACGACACCACGGACGAGGACATGTTCACGATTTTGCCGCCGGAAGCCGTCACCATCAAGGTCGGCCCTTTCTCCGACGCGGCCAGATATACCCTGCCCGCCCAGCACAGGGTCATGCCTTTCCTTCAGGACTTGCTTGCGGCGCAGGCTGACTGATTCAGGCCGCCCCGGTCTCCGGCGCATCATCCCCGTAAAAAACAACCCTGTTGCGTCCCCCTTCTTTCGCCTGGTACAGGGCCAAGTCCGCGTATTTGGTCGCCGTGCCCATATCGTTGAACGGGGCTGCATACGCGGCGCCAAAGCTTGCGGAAATCGGTATTTCCTTGCCCTCGAATTCCACCGGCGCCTTACACAGGCTTTGCCGGGCGCGTTCCGCGACCTTGATCGCATTTGCTTTATCCGCATCGGGCACCAGCAGGATAAATTCCTCGCCGCCGTAACGGCCGAACAAGTCGTACGACCGGATGGCGTTTTTCACCCTTTTGACGCTTTCCCTGAGCACCTCGTCCCCGGCCAGATGCCCGTAATGGTCATTGACGGCCTTGAAATGATCCAGGTCGAGAATGATGACGAAACATTCACTGTTCATCCTCAGGGAACGTTCAATCTGTATTATGCCAAGCTCCATGAAACAGCGCCTGTTGAAGATGCCCGTGAGAGCATCGCTGTTCGCCATGGCCTTGAGCCGCTTGTTAAGCCGTACGTCGCGCACGAGCAAAACCACGGTCGCCAGCAGCAGCAATGACAGTACGCCGGCAAAGCCAGTCAGGAAAAACGCGCGCTCTTCCGCAAACTTTTTCGAATAATCGAACACCCGGCCCGTCCAGTCAGTTTCGATCGCGTCCGTTTGCACATATTGCTGCGCCTTGTTGATAATGGAACTCAAAATTTTTTCATCCTTGTGAAAACCGAAATGGGAATCCATCGGCGCGTTTAACTTGAGATTGATCTTGAAGCCCGATTTTTCGCGATAATGATTTTGGGTAAGCAGCATATGCTCGGACGCCATCACCAGGTCCACTTCTCCTTTTTCCAGCGCGTCCAGGCATGCCTCCAGCGTGTCGTATTCCTTCAGGTTGTCGTTATTGGGAAAGATCTCGCGGTATATGTCCGCATGCCCGGATTGTCGCATGACGCCCACGGTCGCCCGCACAACCTGATAGCTTGCCAGATTCGGCGCATCCGATCGTGACATAATGGCGTAATAAGAACGGGAATACGGAACCGCGCTCCACAGGAAATGGTCCCTTCTCGCCTCGGAATATAAGAGCTGCGCGACCATCTGCATCTTGCCGGCGCGCACCTTTTCGAGCATCTCCGACCAGATGGCGTCCTTTGTGGTCGCCGCCTCAAAGCGTATGCCCGTAAGCTTGCGGATTTCCGCCAGAACATCCAGAGCGATCCCCTGGAATTCCTTTTCTTTTTCGTTATAGAAGTTGACCGGGTAATTATCGCGCTCAAACGCGACGGAGACAGTCGCGTCCCGTTGCTTCAGATCCTCCAGGTAGGCTCTCTCCTCGCGCGTGAGCGATCTGTTCAATTTATATCTGGCATATTCGAAATCTCCCTCTTTATAGAGCGCGTAGAGCCTGTCGACTCCTCCCGCCGCAATGTACTTGTCCAGCACGGAGATAATCGGGGCCAATTCGGGATTGGCGGTAGCCATCGAAACGGGTTCATGCACCATCGGCAGAAAGAGGGAGGAACGGATATAGTCATATTCATCAAACGCGGGGGCCGCGACGGCTTCGCCGACAAACGCGTCTATCTCGCCGGTTTCGATCATCCACGCGGCTGTATGGTACGTATCAACAGCGACGCTTTGAAACGACACGGGATAGATGCTCCTGATGGACGCCGCTGTGACGGAATTTTCCAAAAAGCCGATTTTTCGTCCGGCTATGTCCGCCTCGGTCAACATCTTCCTCGAACCCGCGCGCGTGAATATCCGGAGCAGGCGCTCCGCTATGGGGTGGGACATGTGGAAGGTCCGCATCCGTTCTTCCGTCTGCGTCAACTCCCCCGTAAAATCAAGCGATTTGGATTTGAGTTTTTCCAGCAAGGTGTGCCAGGTATATATTTCCGGGACAAAGCGTATCCCGAAAAGCTCCGAGAGCAGCGCGCAAAATTTTACCGTGAAGCCGGCGTGGATTCCACCGGGCAGTATAAAGGCTTCCGTCGCAAGCACGGCGCCGTAGGATAAGGAGCTTCTCCTGGATTTCAGAGCCTCGATAGCGGCGATTTCCTCTGCGGTCACACCGGGTATGGTTCTGTAGGTCATCACAGGAGCAAGCGGCGAAGCGGCATCCGGCGCCGCCCCGTAGCCCGTTGACGAGAAAAGGCAGCACGCGATCAGGCAGAAAATGGCTGTACGTTTCATGCGCCTTGCCTAGCACAGAATGCAAGCGGCTTCAATGCGCTTGTCGCGGGCGCGTTCCAAGGTTCATGGTTTGACAAAACCCGTTGCAAGGAGTCATATAACGGCGGAAGAAGCGCGGGTATGCCGGAGGGTGGTTAGCTCAGTTGGTGGAGCATCGGCCTTACAAGCCGGGGGCCACAGGTTCAAGTCCTGTACCACCCACCAAAATAAAACAAAGGAGACGCGCCTTGAGTGTGCGCGTGTCACTTTATCGCCCGCCATCTCCACGGCTCCATGGGGTTCTCGTCAGCCCACAGCCCCTTCCGTCGCTTTTTGGCCCGCGCTTGTATTTTCTCCCACGCCTTGCAGTCCCTGCAGGATTGCGGCCACACCCAGGCAAGTCCAGCCTTCAGCAGCATCTTTTGCAGGATGTCGCCGCCGGGAATTTTTACCACGGCTGCAATACGGCCATAGCGGTCTGTGCCCTGGGCCGTGGGCCGAACGTCCACCTCTTTGTACAGCACGGTTTCAATTAAAAAGACTGTCGCTGCGAGGCCATGGGGCTGGTCGAACTCAGGGGCATCTATGCCGTGCAGGCGGACCTTTACCCGTTCGCCGCCCTGGAGCGGCACAACGGCGATGGTGTCGCCGTCAACCACGGAGGTGACGCGGTACAGCTCGGCCTGGGCGGCGGCGGGGAGCAGGAAGAGGAAAAGGAGAAGCGCATGGAGTATTCGCATGGCGCATAGTATGACATTGGCGGCGCGGCGGCAATGGTCTGCTTTTCGACACTGCCGGGTCTGCGTTTTAGCGTGGCCGCAGCACCATCTGCGTACAACGAAAGATCGTGATGGGAGTATCGGTCGCCTCCGCGCTTACGTCCGCATCCCATACATGAGTGCTGGCCCCGGCATGCCGCACCGTGGCCTTGCAGATCAATACCCCCGATGTGGCCGTGCCGAGATGGTTGCTTTTTAGCTCAATGGTCGTGATGCTTTCATCAGGGCTGCGCAGCAAAGCAAAGGAGCCGAGCCCGCAGGCGATGTCCGCCAGCACGAGGCTCACGCCGGCATGCAGAAAACCGTTGGGCGCAATATGCTTGGCGGGATCCACCACCATATGCGCCACAACCCGGCCGGGTTCCAGTTCGTCCAGTTGAAAGCCTATCCAGGCTGCCAGAGGATTCCGGCTCAAGCGGTCGTGGGCCGCTTCCAAGGTGAAAGGAAACAGTGCCGCGGGGCGCATACTTCTACCTCTCCTCCCTCAATCATGCTCACTATGGGAAATTTTACTTCCAAACGCCACACTTTTTCGGGGGACTGCCGGGGGCACGGATATACTTGATATATAACGAGTTGACTTTAGCATGGTGCGGTTATATTCAAGTTCCATGCAACAAAAAGGGGATGCAGCATGCCCATAACCCAGCAAGATGCCGTAATATCAATAACAACGATGTCATACGCCGCGCACGGCGTCGCCGCGGTATGGATTGCCGCGCAAGAGACGCGCTTTGCGCAGTATGCCGCCATGACAGATGCCGACAAACACCTCTGGTGGGATGAGCTCAGGAAATTCACCGAGAAGTTGATCCGGCATCCCGACATACATACTAAAGAGACCCCCCATCCCGAACATATTGAACATGCGCGCAGATATTTTCGTGATATGCTGAAAAAATGAGAACGGGGCGCCGTTTTTTGCATTTTTTTCCAGACGGGCATATGTACATTATATGACGGCGTCCGACGCAATCCTCTTTGCCGATTACGAAGAGGTCAGCTTACAATCCTGCGGCGTTCCCATGAC
>Ga0082212_10007005_pt1 | contig 15015 bp, 9 predicted proteins | sample TergutNt197P3_FD_71548 | JGI IMG/M metagenome (GOLD analysis project Ga0082212, IMG submission 71548) | Neocapritermes taracua P3 segment gut microbial communities from Petit-Saut dam, French Guiana - Nt197 P3 | ecosystem: Host-associated > Arthropoda: Insects > Digestive system > Gut ...
ATTCTGCAACAAGATGGGCTGGAAAATTATCCGCGTGGACTCGGGAGCACAGCCCATCCTGCCGGAAGGAAAAAATTACGGACAGGTCAGGGCACTGGTCGTCGAAAATTTCAAGCGAATCTGCAAAATCGCCCAAAAATACGGCATCAGCGTTGCATGGGAATTCGAACCGGGCTTCGTGATCAACGAGCCGAAGTATATTCTCGAAACGTACCACGCCGTCGGAGAGAAGAATTTTTCCATTCTCTTTGATACGTGCCACGGATACATGTCTTCCGTGATTGGTGCCCGGCATATTGAACCGAACATTCTGTCCGGCGGCATCGTGGAGTTCATCGAAATGCTCAAAGACAAAATCGGCTTTGTCCATGTGATTGACTCGGATGGTACGCTTAACGATCAGGGCACGAGCACTCATTCTCCATTTGGGCAGGGCAAATTGGACTTCAATGTTGTCATACCGGCACTGTTAGACACGGCAAACTACAAAGGGGAATGGTGGGCGATTGACCTCTGCGATTGCCCGGATGCGTGGCAAGCAACAGCCGACTGCAAAGCGGCAGTGGATCAATTCAACGAGAAATTTTGTAAGTAGTGCCGGTACACCCAGCACCTGCAACGTCAGCGAGAAACAAAAATCAGCGTGACCGGATCACGATGTCGCATTTGTGAGTTTGAACTGCGCCATGAGTTCCTGTAACATGACGGACTGTTCGGTCAATTCTTTTGAAGCGGCGGCACTCTGTCCGGCAGTCTCGCTGTTTTGTTCTACAATTTGTGCCACACGGTCAATACCGCTGTGGATTTCTTCGATTCCCAAAGATTGTTCCTCCGAGGACTTGGCAATGTCCGCAACAATTCGATTGCTGTCATTGATGCCGGACACGATTTCTTCAAAACTGGCAACCGTTTCCTGAGCGATACGCGCCCCCAACTCTGCCTTCTGTATCGAATTGGCGATCAACTCGCCGGTATTCCGAGCGGCTTCAGCACTCTTCGAGGCAAGATTGCGGACTTCCTCCGCCACAACGGCAAAACCTTTGCCGTGCTGACCGGCTCTTGCCGCCTCCACTGCGGCGTTGAGTGCAAGCAGATTCGTTTGGAAAGCAATATCGTCAATCACTTTAATGACGTTGCCGATACTGTGGCTGGCTTGATTGATTTCCGTAACGGCAGTCATCATTTCGCTCATCTGACGGTTGCCTTTTTTCGCTCTCTCCTTGATCGTATCGGCAAGTTTGGCAGCGTGTTCCGCCATTCCGGCGTTTGACTTTGTTTGGGTTGCTATTTGGGTGGTCGAGGCGGCAAGTTTCTGAACCGCTGCTGTTTGTTCAGAAGAACTCTGCGCCAAACCCTGCGCACCGCTGGAAATCTGTTGTGCACTCGAATAGACCTGGGCTGCACTCCTCATAATGTCATTCAACACTTTATTGATCGTCTCGATCATCGTTTGGATTGCAATGTTGATGGTGTCTTTGGGACTTCGTGGTTCGATGTGCACGGTGAAGTCCCGCCGTGAAACGGCTTCAAGAACATTCGCCTGCTCCTTGATCGTCTCAACGATATACCCAAATTCTTCCACAAGTTGCCCCACTTCATTCCCGCTGTCAGCCTTGAGAGCAACGTCCAAATCTCCGTGAGCAACTTTGGAGCCTGCCTCGACAACCTGTACCAACGGCGTTACAACCATACGTCGGATAACCAAGCCTACGACGACCGCCGCCACCAGCAAAAACGAAAGTGCGATGACAATCGTAGTGGGATCAGGATTAATCGTTTTCGCCACGGCAGAGTGAGGAACCGCCGCATAGAGTATCCAGCCGGAAGAATCGATGATACACGGAAAAATGTAACGCTTAACTCCATCATAATCCGTGAGACTGTACACAGATTTCGTTGCCGGAAAAATCTCCGTATAAACCGGCGTATGGTTTTGATGCGCCGTGTCGGTGATCGCATAAAAATCATCTCCAACCGGTGCAAACCGATCATTGGGATGGGCAACGATATGCCCATTTTGATCAACTAAAAATGCATAACCGCCGTGCGTTTCGACTTTGCCGATAGTCTCCACGACTGTTTTTACATCTAAATCAATACCGACCGCCGCATCCAGATCGCCGAATTTGCCAATATCCTTGGTAATGGTGATGACCGTCGCCGGCGGATCAGTCAGAGTGTCCTTGTAAGGGGCAGTAATGACGATGTTTCCTTTTGCAGCCATCGCGGACTTATACCAACCGCGCTGGGTTGCATGCCACTTGGCAAAATCGGGCTCATTCTTGGAAAAAATTCCGGTGTCATCGGACAAACCAATGTACACGGTAATGTCCCCCGGATTGTCGGATTCATGTTGCACGAGCATTCGCAGAGCCAAATCGCGGTCGCTCATTTGCGCCAGAGACGTTCCGACAGTTTCGGTAAAAGTGATGTTTTGTGCAAACCATGTGTTAATTTTTTGGGCTTCCACCGCCGCCGCATTGTGCGTTTTGGCAAGCAACTCCTCCAAAATATGGTTGCGCATGGCAATGTAACTCAGAATGAAAACGGCGGTCATTCCAAGGAATGCAATACCGATGAGAACGACAGTCAATTCTGTTTGAATACTTTTTTTTCGCATTGTTAACCTTTATTCGAATAATACCCTGACCTCTATGTCCTCACGCTAATAAGTGCGTTATTGTACAGAGGAAACAAGCAAAATCAAGATGGTGTCGCCATTGCCGCGATCCCTGATTGGGATGGGGGCATCAATTTCCAGTTTCGACACCAACCAAGAGCATGATCCCAGTCATTGTCCGAAAAGTCCTCTTGACCCAATGCGGCAAAATGACTAACCTTACCGCAGAAATATCGTCAAATCTTGCGATACCGAAACGATGAAAAAGCCCTCGTTCATTAGCACAATTCTGTTTTTTGCAATCGGTTGCATTGTCTTCGGACAGGCACCGAGTGCGCCGAAAATCACAATCGACACCCCGGAGATCGTTGCTGAAGTCAACGGCGATAAAATCAACCGGAACAGTCTCGCCGCCGAATGTCTTTCACTTTACGGCGCAGATATGCTTCAAGAACTCGTCAATCGAACAATCATCCGCCTTGAATGCGAGCGGCAAAAAATCACTATTACTGCCGAGGAAGTCAATGCCGAGATTTTCCAAATGGCTCAAACGTTTAAGAGGACGAGCGAGGAATTACTTCAGATGATCGAAGAACAACGCAACATTTCGCCGGAACAATATCGGCAAGATATTGCTTGGCGGAAGGCTCTCGAAAAACTTGCCGGTCCGAAGATCACCATTACCGAGGCGGAACTGCAAACGGAGTACGAAAAGAACTTCGGTGCAGCCGTTCAGGCACGGCAAATCGTTCTTGATTCCCGCACCGAAGCCGAAAAAGTGCTCGCTGAAGCCAAACAGAATCCAGAAACATTTGGTGCTCTTGCAAAAAACCGGTCGATTGATCCCGTTACCCAACCCTTCCTCGGAGCATTGCATCCCATTCGTCGCCACACATACAATCCCGATGTCGAAAACGTGCTTTTTGCTATGAAACCGGGAGAAATTTCGCCGATTATTGAATATCCCCAGGGTTTTTTCACGATTTATAAATGTGAGGGACATTTGCAGCCGCACGATGTTGACAGGGCTGCCGTCAGGCAACAGTTGGAACTTAGCATTCGGAGTGCAAAATTGCATCAAGTCGCCGATGAAGTTTTCCGAGATTTGCAAAACCGATCAAAAATCCAAATTGTTTTCGGTAATCCGGCACTGTATAACCAATATCCGGGCGTTGCCGCTCTGCTCAATGGGCAAATCATTTCTCAAGAGGAATTAGCCGACGAGTGCATCCGCAAGCATGGCAAAAAAGTCTTGGGGGATGTGATCAATCGGCGAATTGTTGAGCAGGCGTGCAAGCGGGAAGGCATCGTCATTTCCGAACAGGACATCGACAAGGAAATTGCAGAAATGGCACTCAAGTATTTGCCGCTCAAGCCGGATGGCTCTCCCAATACCGATCTTTGGTACCAAAGAGCCACGGAAGAGACCGGTTTGTCGATTCCAATGTACCGGAAAAACGTGACCGTGCCGGTGCTCTCTTTGAAACGGCTCACTCGCAAGCAAGTTGAAGTTACAGAAAGGGATATCCAACTCTCTTTCGAGGCAAATTATGGACAAAAGGTCAGATGTTTGGCAATTCTCTTCAAAGCCAACGATCAACGTCGAGCGATGGAAGTATGGCAGATGGCATCCCGGCAGAAAACGGAAGAGAATTTCGGCGATCTGGCGGAACGATACTCGTTTGACCCCGAAAGCCGGCTCGGAAGAGGGGTGATTCCTCCGATTGCCCGGCACTGTGGGAATCCAGAGTTAGAAAACGTTGCCTTTTCCTTACAACCGGGGGAATTGTCGCACATCGTTCAAGTTGATGATGCTCTTGTGATTTTGTATTGCATCGGCTATGTCGATCCGCTACCGGTGAAGATTGAGGAGTTGCGAGCCGATCTGATAGCAGACATTTTTGAGAAAAAGCAACAGATGGTTGTTTCCCGATACTTCGAGAAGTTGTGTGACCAGGCGGCGTGGGACAACTACCTAACGGGAGAATCGAAAAACGCCGTCATTGATAGTGCAAAGAAAAATACGGTGAATCAGATGCGATGATGACCCTCTCACTACTGCGCCACGTCGAAGAATGACCCTTTTTCGTCCTGCAAGGACAAAGAAAAATGCAACAAGCGTGTATAACAAGAACATTTTGTTTCCGTTTACAGTATCTTTGTTTTCAAGGCAACATCCGTAAGGCGGCATCTATTTTCCATACACCGCTTTCGGGTCAAAAATTCGTTCGCCGATGATTTGCGCTTCCGGCATCACTTGCTGATAGAAGCAACTTTGATAACCCGTATGACAAGCGGCACCGCCGACTTGCTCGACTTTGAGCAAAATCGTGTCGGCATCGCAATCCAGATAGATTTCGGAAACGTTTTGTACATTTCCGCTTTCTTCTCCTTTTCGCCAAAGTTTATTACGGCTACGGCTGAAATAGACGGCACGTCCTGTTCGGAACGTTTCGTCGTAGGCTTCCTCATTCATATAGGCAAGCATTAAAACGGTGCCGGTCGTTTTGTCTTGGGCAATGACCGGCACAATTCCTCCGCATTTTGCAAAATCCGGTCGCAATTTATCTGTCATGATTGTTTCGTTGAGTTGACTTCCCCACTACACTACGAAATGGGCATTGTGTTCTTTGTGCCCCTTGTGGTTAAACAATTCTTAACCACAAATGACACAAAGATTTCACAAAGAAAAAACGGTAAGTTGATCATTGCCGCTCGTTGCGTCAATACTTCCCAAAATCCTTACTATCGAGGTCAATGTGGATGTCCGCACTTCCGCCTCCGCCCCAGTTGTTGTCCGACACCGGCATGGAAGGATCGTCCGCCACACGTTGCTGAGCCGGTTTAGGAATAGCAGAGCCAACCTTTGGTCCCACTGGCATCTTTACCATCGGTGCGGGCTTCGGAGGCGTGTACGATGCCGTCGCCGTTCTGTTGCCGGACTGTCCCCGCAATCTGAACCGGGCAACCAATCTTTGCAGATTGGCAGCCATCGAACTCATCTCGTTTGCTGCACTTGCCGACTGCTCCGCCGCTGCGGTGTTTTGCTGCGTAACCGCATCAATCTGTTGCAAACCAACCGTGATCTGCTCCACGCCATGCGCCTGTTCATTGCTCGCAACCGCAATGCCTGCCACGAGTTCCGTCGTCTGCTTTATCTGATCGACAATCGTGTTAAGTACCTCGGCGGTGTGTGTTGCCACTTCGCCCCCCTTCTCGATTTCCTGTCCGCTCTTGGCAATCAAGTCCGAAGTTTCCCTCGCTGCCTTTGCACTTCGCGACGCAAGGTTTCGTACCTCTTCGGCAACAACGGCAAAACCTTTGCCGTGTTGTCCTGCTCTGGCGGCTTCGACGGCGGCGTTCAATGCCAGCAGGTTCGTCTGGAAAGCAATGTCGTCAATGACTTTGATGACCCGCTGGATTTCGTTGGAGTTTTGCGTAATCCGTTCCATTGCCGTCGTCATATCTTTCATTGCCTCCTGTCCTTCGCCTGCTGCCTTGCTCGCCTTCTGTGCCAAGTTTCGAGCCTGAGCGGCACCTTCTGCATTCGATTTTGTTTGACTGCTGATTTCGCTCATCGATGCAGTGATCTCTTCTAAACTGGCGGCGGATTCCTGCGCACCGTTCGACAACGATTGTGCCGCACTGGAAACTTCACCGGAGCCGGTTGCGACCTGTTTGACACTCTCGTCGATCTCGCCCAAGGCTTGGTTGACTTGATCAAGCATCTTGTTGAGATTGATGTTCATCGTATCCTTATCGCTGCGCACCTTCGTTTCGATGTTGTAGTTCCCCTCGGCAAGTTCAGTTGCCATCCGCTCCACATTTTGGAATTGTCGCAACATACCATCGAAGGCATGGGCTAAAGTACCTACTTCATCGCCGCGACTCATATCCCCTTGAGAAACTTCAAACGCAACAAAACCCTCGTCTGCGACCATCTTCATTGCACCCGATGCCCGACCTATCCCCCTGGTGATATTGACGGTCAACACATAACTGATGAACAGCCCGAAAACAACGGCGAGTCCGCATGCCACCGTAAGGACCCCTTTCATTCTGGAACCGGTTCCCTTGGCTTCCTTGTTTGCTTCCTCTGCGCGGCTATTAAACATTCCGAGCATGGTCTTAATTTGAGTTACCATTTCGTCAGTAATCTTCTCGGAATTCGCTTCAATGCCCGCAAGGGCATCTGTCAACGTCATTGTTTCCTGCACCGTTTTCTCCCACGCATCTCGATTTTCCCTCAATGTATCGAGTAACGCTTGTCCAGCGTCAGTTTGGATACTTGGAGCAATGTCCGCAAGTCTCTTGTTAATATCTTCGTAGCCCTGTTTGATGGTCTCCCTTGCTTCCGTTTTTTTCGCCTCGGTAGCAGCGGTGTCGTACTGGTAGCACGCAATACGAATTTGCAGGACACAACCACTGACACTGCCGATGTCATTCACCAACTTGACGCGGACGGCATCATAAAACACCTGTTCAGCACCGTTGTCGTTGGGGCGGGTTATTGCATATTTTGGATTTCCTTGTGTAACCTCCATAATCTGGCTTGCCAGTTTCTCGACAGAGTCAACGGTCGCCGACGCATCGTGGAGACGCTTCTGTGTCAATTCCTTTTGTTTGACAGCATTATTCCAATATTTTATCTCCGAATCGCCAAATTCGCTCACTTTATTCATGGTTTCTATGAAGGCATCTTTGGATTCTTGACGTTGCATTTTGTCGTCAAGTCCGGCAAATGTTGTCTTGATGTCTGCCACAATATTCTTCACCTCGTTGGCATATTTTTCTTCCTTGGTGAGGGCTTCTTTGTTCATCGCAATCAGTGCATCCTTGATTTTCTGTTGCATGAGCAACCCTTGTTGCGACAGGTCGCTGGCTTTTTCGACTTCTGCCATCATTGTGAGAACTTGCGTGATTGCGTACCATCCTGTCACTCCGACGACACCGAGTAAAGCGAGGACGACGATGAATCCAGCGAACAATTTTACACCGATCTTGTAGCGATTTAACATTTTTTGGGGATTGCTAGAGTTACAATGTTCCCATTATAACATAGATTTTTCGATTGTATAGCATGAGGATTACAAAATAATGAACGGCTCAGCGAGCGGAAAACTGAATGTTGGACAGTCCTACCGAGCGGCAAACATCGTAAACGTCAATCACGTTTTCCGTCGGAACGTTGTCGGCACTTTCAATGATGACCGGTATGTCCGGCTTCACGTCCCGAAGCAACCGCAAAATACTTTGCACCTCTCGAAGCGACGAACATTGGTTTCCTTCAACTTGCCAATGCAGTGCGTCTTCAAAAGAGACCTGGATGAGCACCGTGTCAAGGTTAACAGGGTCGGGCAGCACCATTTCAGCCACCATATCTCCGGGAAGCGTTGTTTCCATCGGTAGTACCTTTTCCGGCGGCATAAAATTTGCCGTACAAACGAAAAAAACCAACAGCAGAAAGATGATGTCAATCATTGGTGTCATCATTCGGAGTTCAATCGGTTTTGAACGGGGCTGTTTGTATTGCATTGTGTTCTCCTTTTCTGAATTTGTGCTGTCACTGTGTATTATTAACTCATCCCCAACGCTTCGACAAAATGGAACAACAACTCTCGAAGTGCCGGCGGTTCAATGTCGCGGGCGGTCTCTCTTGCCTTGTCCGAATACTTGGCGGCAAGCCGCCTTGCTTGGTCAAACAGTCCCGATTGCTGAAATTGCTCGAACCACTCCGCTGTGTTACCGGCGGACTTGCGTCCGCCGCTCCTGCGCTCGTCATTCTTGTTTCCTGCCCAAGCGTGAAGCAATGTCGGTCGGCAATCCGAGATGTCTGTACCGGCAATTTTTTTGTTCGTCGCTTCAGGAAACCAATCGTCCAAGTCGTTTTTGATTTGAAATGCCGCCCCTAAATGCCGGGAAAAACGAGCAAGTTTTTCTTGCACGGCACTGAAAAATTGCTCATCAACCCCCTTTGCCGCCACTGCCGACAGCACGCCGATGTTGAGAGCCGCCTCGAATGCCGGCGACGTTTTGCCGACGTAAAACCGCAAAATGTCTTCCGCCGACGGGATTTCCCCCTTGGCTTTCCATGCAAGTTCCGTTCCCTGTCCGATGCTCAATCGGCGGTGTGCCGAGGTTAAAACCGCTAGCATTTCTGCGACAATTTCGCTCTCGATCTCCTTTCGCAGTTCCACAATCAGATGGTAGCCGTAACCGAGCAAGTAGTCGCCGACATTGATTGCCGTCGCAATGCCGTGGGTTTGATGGATCGTTGGTTTGCCATAACGGTAAAGGTCGCCGTCTTCAATGTCATCGTGGACGAGCGATGCCTTGTGAAAAACTTCGACGGTCTTTGCCGCATTTTTGACCCAGTCCGGCAACTGTTTGACGTGTCGTTCGCCATCGGCGGTAGTGCATGCCGAACTGGTGAGCGCATCGTACACGGCGAGCGTGATGAAAGGTCGGTAAAACTTTCCACCTCGACCTAAAAAGTCGAAAGCAAGCGATTCGGTCTGCTTATCCGGTCGCTCTACTTCGTTGTGTTCACGGCTTCCATTATTATTGTTGAAAAGTTCTGCCGCTCCTCGCAAAAGGTGAATGTAGGACGGCGGAATATCTTGCGGATCAGCCGGTTCAAACGGCGTTTGGAGCATTTCGAGCACCCAGTCAATGTCGGTGGTCGAATCTTTGCACGCCGACGTATGCAGCGGTACGGCAAGGGCTGGGATACCGGCAAGTTGCAGTTTATCGAAGGCTTTTTCCAGTGATCGGAGACAACCGACTCCGAGAATTGCACTGGCTCTGCCGGAGAGAATCCATTGCATCACCACCGGAGACCCTTCGGCAATCAGGACACGATAGCCGAGAGTTTCGGCGGTGGATTTCAGGCGACCGAGTTCGCAGGCTCCGCAGTGCTGGCAATGTAACCCTTCGGCATCGTGGGATGCAGGACATTTTTCGGCGTTTCGCAGACAGTGAGGCAATAACAAAAGCCGTTGCGTGATGGGAATGGTAACAACCCGATGCCTCCAGAGTTTGGAGCCGATGAGTACCATTGTCCAAGCGAGATAATTGTCGTTGTCGAGGATGGATCGTGCCCAATGTTCGAGTTGACTCCGCACCGGCAATCCTTCCAGCGGCAGAGCTTCCACGAGCGACCGAATGCGTTGCCGTTCGGAATAAGATGTCGGAACCTGCTGCATATCAAAAAATTGACCCGAAAGAACCGACAAGGATAACAGAAAAGCCGGTTAATTCAAGTGTTCGGAGGCATTTCTTTTGTGAACTTTGCGCTCCTTTTGTGTCCTTCGTGGTAAAATTTAACCACAATGTACAACATTTGTGCCGTTATGCAGTATTATGTTGCCGGCCGCTGACACTTGTCAGCAATTTTTATGACGTTTGTTGACATGGGATGCTATGCTGTAACGCGTCAACAATTGTTGCAGGAAAAATTTTGCAAAATTGTGTATGATTCGGTAGAATTGTATTAACCTTGTTCAATACAATGTGGCAAAACAGACATTCGGCACGCGGCGGCGTTTCCAAGATCGGCGATGTATTGCCGCAGTTGATTGTGCGCTACGGGCTACATCGTCGCCGGAATTTGGAGCAAATCGAAGAAGCGTGGCGGCAGGCGGTCGGCGAACAGTATGCCACCATTACGCAAATTGCAAAACTTCATCGCGGGACGCTCACGATCAAAGTTCCCCACAATGCTTTTATGCAGGAATTATCTTTCCGCCAAACCGAATTAGTCGAAACACTCGCAACGTTACTCGAAGGTGAAAACATCAAAAGAATTCGGTTCGAGGTGTGAGCAACGAAAATTGCATAGTCGCCGCTCGTCCGCTCGGCGGCCTACCTGAAGCCAGCGAAATGCCGAACAAGAGTGGCGGGCGCAAGTCCGCCGGTGGAAGAGGGAACATAAAAATCCCCACAAAAAATTGGACACACCCCGCAAAATCCACAGCCTCACCACTTCAACACCGACGTGAGTGAGCCGAGATGCGACGTTGTTTGCTTGCCCAGATCAAAATCATAATCGACAAGCACGCGCCAGTTTCGCGTTGTCAATAACTCACCGCCGACTCCTACATTCAACCAATCCTTCCCCCACTGGGTTCCCCGAACCCGCGTCGCCGCCGATAATCCGCCGCCAGATAAGGACGTTCGAGACGAAACAAAATCATCTCCGGCAATTTGCCGAATGTATTGCAACCGGGAATGAAAACGTCCTGCTTTTCCAAGCAATCCGATGCGCAGTGCGATGGAATCCGAGTCTCCCGGCGAGACCAAAATGTTGCCGAGCGTCGGATCACGAACGATAAAGTCCTGCATCGTTGCCGTTTGGAAGTCCATCGCTATAAGCGGTGTTAATCGGCAATTCGACACCGAGATTGGCCGCGAGAGTTCGAGATTGGCAAACAGAGAACTGCCGCGAAAAAGGGAGTTGCTGGACAAGTATTTGTAAGAATAATTCTGCACTCCGAAGCCCGCCATTGCATTGAAGATAAATGTTTCCAAGGGCATCCGCACGTAGACTCCTCCCGTGTAATCATCTGCTGAAATTTGACCAAGATCGCTGTTTACGTAGGGATGCGCATAACCGAACATCACACCAGCAACGGCGTGTTTATAAATTTCAAGATCGCCGCCGACATAAAAACCGTAACGAGACATATTGTATCCATCAAACGTATTTCCCTCTTTTTTTGCGTGTTCGGTCTGTCCAAAAGGACTGAACCAAGCATTGAAACCTTCTTTGACTTGTCCGCGAATGGAATCTTGACCGAGCGACGAAACACCGTCGAGATTTCGGAACACGCTATTTGCAGGTTGCTGCATGGCAAAGCGTGCTGCGTTCCCTGCCAATTCGCCTGCCATTGCCCGACGAACCATATTTCGGAGTTGGGCATCCTTCAACCCCTCCAAACGCTCACGCATTTCAGGATACTCTTTGCTGACCTTCTCGATGAGGCTTCCAATGTTCTCGATATTTTTCCCATGTTTGCCCCATTGCTTGAGATACTCATTCATGGTGAGAATGGAAAGTTGGAGGTCAAGCGATGTACCATTCTCCGTCCAACGGGGATTATAAAGTGCCGTTTTGCTCGCCTGCAATACGGTGAGCAATTTTTTTCGGCTTTCGCTGTCCTCGACCTGAAGCACATTCTGGTACGTACCGGATGCTGTACCGGCGACGACTCGTATTTTGGTCTCTGGATCGTTGATCCATTTTTGGGTGCTGATCGTTGGTATGCCTGTCTGATCGACTGCCAACACAAAATCACCGCCCAGCGTGAAGTCTTGGATATTGGCAATGTGTCCGGTCAGTCTTCCCCCATGTTGAATTGTTAAATCGTTACTCAGGGCATCGTAGTCTCCCTCAAGGTTGACCATCTCAAATGCGGCATTCCCATGCGTAATAATCTGGGTTTTTTCATTACCGATGAGTGCTCCTGCCTTAACGGTGTTCAAAAATTCCATCGTTGTTCCTTCATCTGCTACGATGAAGTAGCCGGTTCCAAGATCGACATCGGCAGCCTGATAGGTTCCGCCGCCGGAAACGAGAACGTGGGCACCGGTATTGTTCGATTGCCCCACTGAACCAAATTTGACCTCGCCGCTTTGGAATGTAACGCCGCTTTCCACAATGATTTGACCGATTCCAATAATCCGTGTGTGAAGCGTGTCTGCCATTAGGAATTCGGGAGTTTCGGACTCGGGATCACTCTTATAGATTTCGACGATTCCGCTGGTAACATTGCCAGCACTGTTGGTAGTTCCAGCGACCGTAACATAGACATCGTCGAGTTCAAGTGTTTCGAGATTTCCCTTGTAAATTCCCGACCCGAAAGCACTGGAGACTTTCAATGTTCCTTCGACAATGAGATCATCATAACTGCTCTTGGCATCTTCCGAAAGCAGTTGAATACTCGTCCCGGATTTGAGGTTCATCGTTGCATTTCTTGCGACTCCGAGTTTTTCCATGGTGTGCGAGCCTCCTTCAAATGTGAGGCTCCCTCCCGTCAGAATCAATTTTCCGATGTCTTGGAGCGTTCCTTCTATTGTTCCGCCTTTGGAAATGGTCAAATCGGACCGCTTGATTTCGAGGTCTTCATATTCGTCCGGTTCAGAATGGTCGATGACGTGCAGTCCGCTGAGTGTTGTCCCGGCACCGCTGTTCAATGTCGTTAGGGTAGCACTATTGAAAAAATTGACTGCCCCCGACTCAAGATTTAGCGTGCCGATGGTGAGGGAACTCCCGTAAAAATTTACTGTTCCGGCGGAATCTTCTTCCAAATTACCAACGTTGAGCGCAGCGATGTTGACGCTGCCGAGAAAATCAACACTTCCTTCCCGAAGGTTGAACGCCTCTGTTCCCATGGATACGACCCCGACCAACCATTGTCCTTCGCCGGTCTTCGTAATGCCTTTGCCTTTTTGGCTTTGCGTCTGTTGATAGAGATTGCCGCTTTCAAATGTCAGACCCTCCTCCACGAGAATGGCTCCTCCCTCCGCGCCGAACACCATATCGACCATGCCGGCATCGGCAATGATTTCAAGCGGGTTGGCTCCTTGTGTGACCTCGATGGTCCCCTCGTTGAGATACAACAGCGTGTGATATTTCGGTATCATCGCTCCATCTAAACCCGTGTTTTCCACCATTTCTCCGCTGTAAATCATGCCGTTGGAAGGCACTGTCCCGCCGAAGGTTAAGTCGGAAGTCAGCAAACGCAGCGTTCCTTCTACTGAGATGTCAAAGGTCAAGTCCAAGTCTGCCGCCCCTTTGAGATAGACTTCGGTGCCGCTATCTAGGGTTAACATGCCTCCTTTGTCGATGACGATTCCTATCGGCTCGAGCCCTTCTAGGTTGTCGAAATTGAGCGTCTGTACCTCTCCATCGCCGACGTTGAGGAGTCCGTCTTCGTCGAGTGTCACATCTGTAGCCCAAGCGTTGGCAGCAAGGAGACAAACGGCGCAAACATTGACCGCGAACCGTCCAATGTCAACAAGCATGGAAATAAATTGAGTCCTATTCATCGTGTCGTCAATCCGAGTCTCTTTCGGGGATGGAATCGTACAGAAAATCCGGGAAAAGTCCAAGAGGAAAAAAATTTTCTTTCCTGATGAGAAAACCATGTTGACCAAACAAGGCGGGTGCCGAATTTGGTCTTGCTCAAATTCGGGTAATTCCGTACCATTCCACCGGATATGGTTCTCACAATCCCGTAGCAAATGTCCTCCGCTCAAGCGGCGCAACAAAATACGCTTGCTCATCGCCTTGCCCCCTTCAATTTTGTTGATTTGGAGGATAAGGCGACGAAGTACATTGCGCAAATCAATGAGGAGGCGAACCGAATCGCCGCCACTGCTGTTACCGATGCCCGAAATGAAGTGGAACGTATCCGAAAAGTTGCCGCCGCCGAACGGGAAAAATCCTTTGCAGAAGCACAGCAAGTACAGGATCAGGCACGAGAAGAAGCCGAGACCATCCGAAAGCAACTCGACGAACTACGTGAACGTCTTCAAGTAGAAGAAGAAAATTTCAAAACTCGAAAGGAGCAACTCGAAAGTGAAGCCATCAAACTGAAAGCCCAGTTGAAACAAAATGAAGACACTGCCCGAAAGACGGGCTACGATGAAGGCAAAGCAGTCGGTTACGATGAAGGACACTCCAAAGGCTATGCCGACGGCGAAATGAAGGCAATGATCGACTACACCGAAAAGGTGCAACGTGAAGCCGAAATACAATTAGGGGCACAGTTGGAAACGCTCTTGCCGGCACTGAAGACGATACTCGACCGGTTGGACTTGGCAAAGCAGGCGTTTTTGCAGAAATGGGAGCAGAGTGCCGTAAAAATTGCCGAAGCGATGGCGACAAAAGCAATCAATCGGCATTTACCTGACATGGTGGATGTTCCGTTGACGTTGTTGCGTGAAGCACTTGAATTAGGCACTGGCAGCACCTCGGTTCGTATTCGGTTGAACCAAGCGGATTATGCGGCATTGAAACCGCAGATGGATTTGCTCATTCAGGAGATGACGCGGTCGGTTCAAACGGAAATTGTCGGCGATGTGTCTATTTCGCCGGGCGGTTGCATTTTGGAAACGCCGCAGGGAATGATCGACAATCAAATCGAATCGCGGCTTGCTCGAATCGAGCAGGAACTCTGCCTTGCCGAGGAAGAAAACCTCGTTCGGTAAGATGCCGTCCAGAGGTCGAGTGCCCGCTTTTCGTTCTCGTCTGCGGATTGACAGCATGTGGCAAATGGCGGTACAATACCGGAAATGGAACGTTCCTTTGCCGAAATTCAAAGCATTGCCTGTTATCTTCCTGACCGGTTGTTGGGAAATGCCGAACTCGTCGAACGTTTTTCGCACTGGAC
>Ga0082212_10007006_pt1 | contig 15014 bp, 15 predicted proteins | sample TergutNt197P3_FD_71548 | JGI IMG/M metagenome (GOLD analysis project Ga0082212, IMG submission 71548) | Neocapritermes taracua P3 segment gut microbial communities from Petit-Saut dam, French Guiana - Nt197 P3 | ecosystem: Host-associated > Arthropoda: Insects > Digestive system > Gut ...
TCTGTTCCTTATGCTACGTTGTTGAAAAATAACGGGTACTACCCGTTATTCAGGCATTTTTGTAGCACGACGGAACATCCGCCGGTAGGGTTTATATCCCTGCTTTTCTAGTGTATAATACCACTATCCTCGGCTGGACTCGAACCAGTAACCTTCGGCTTCGGAGGCCGACGCTCTATCCAATTGAGCTACGAGGACTTCCCAAAAAACGAGACAGCATTTTCCTAGAATTTCATCACTTTGTCAAGTGCCGGTTCCGGCGTTGTTTCTTTCAGGCGTTTTTCGAGGGCTTCAATTTTTGCCTGACAATTTGCCATGTCACGCTTGTTTTTTGAAATTTTCTCTTTTATAGAACTGATTTTTTTTTGATATTTCTCTACGTCTGCCGTGAAGGGGTTGTAGCCTTCCATCAATTTTGCAACAACGGGACGGTATGCTGGGAGCAATCTTCGACCGAAATTCGATGAGCGAAAGTAATGATGCAACAACTTATTGTTGACGTTAGCATCACTGAGCGGTGGGGCGTAAGCCCCCCGGTGAGTCCCCACCAGCATGCAAACCGGGGGGCTTACGCCCCCCGCTCTTGTGTTTGCGTATGCAAAAAGGGGGAGACAACTCGCGTTATCTCCCCACCTCAGTTAACCAAATCTCAATCTTCGACCGAAATTCGATAAGTCCTTAGAGACTCAAAGAAAAACTAGAAACTAGCCCAGTAAGCGTCTTTGCACGCTTGTGTTGCAGCGTTGACTTCGTCAAGGGTGGCAGCATCATTCGCCAAGAGACGGTTTGCCACACCAACGGCACCATTCGAATCCCAAGCCCACTGTTCGCCACCTGGAACCGTTGATTTGTCGGCAAAGTACGCTGTCCGTTTTTCCACAACAGCATCATACCAAGCCTTCAGTTCGCCTTTGGCATAATGGATTTGCAACGCTTCGTAGGTAGCCCAGTAAGCGGCTTTCAATTCGGCAGTCGCTGCATTGACTTCGGCACTAGTGCCAATGCCCCAGTTATACGCGGGTGCGTAAAAATGACCATCATAATAACATACCAAGGTCCAAAAACCCGGATCCTGGCATCCTTCGGCAATCATCGTATCGTGCAAATCTATAGCGGCGTAAATCCAGTTCCCAAGGTCAACAGCAGCGAAGACAAGATTATAGGCTTCGAGAGCATCCCAGTAAGCACCTATCAATGGATATGTGACTTCGTAAATCGCATCGAGACCGTAAACGTTGCCGTAGAAATATTCCGCATACTCAGTTGCAGCGATCAGGTTTAGGTTCCAACCATTGTTCGGAATACCGGCGGTTTCGAAGTTTGCCGAGAGTGCTTTGGCACTCTCCAACCAACCGGCGAGCCATTCTTTCGCTTCGATAACAGCCAGAGACTGCGTGTACGTCGATTCTCCACAACGGTCACAATAAATAATATCCCAGGATGCGTCGTAAGATTCGCGGTCGTCGAAGTTCCAATCATGCCCCAAGGCACCTTGCCAGCCGTAAGTGTTTCCATCATCTTCTCCGCAAACGGGGCAAATCATCTTGTTCCAACCGCCAGATGTGCAAGTTGCCGTTACGGTCAACTCATATTCGCAGTCGCAGTCATCAGCAAAGTCAGCATCGAGTGCCGTGATGTCAAATGCTTCTGCGCAAAGATCGCAACCTGTGCAAACAAAATCAGCATAGCCATCCAGTAAGCCGATGTAGTAAACGAGTTGTTCCTCAGTCACCGTGTCTGCAAAACCTGCACCATAAAGCCACATGAGTCCTTCGACACAGTCATTGTTACCAGTGTTCCAGTATTTGGAATAGAAGCAGGAATTCATTCCCTCAAAGTAATTCCAGTACACGAAATCCCGTGCCTCGAAAAATTCGTCCCACAGGGTGGCGAGGGGATCGACCACTGCCGGTGCAACCGGTTCACTTACGAGTTTGAGTTGCCCGGTATAGCCACTTTGCAGTCCCAATTTATTCGTACCGGCTACAACATCGTATTCCCACTCTTTCTTGTTGTCCTCGACAACAAGCTTGCCAGCCGCATCTGCATCGAAATACCACTGGTTTGCCGTTTTGTAAAGGCTTCCAGCCATTGCGACCGTGGACATGAAGGCGACCAGTGCGAATACTGATAAAATTGCAAAAAACTTTTTCATTTTGTTTCCTTTCTTTGGAGAAATAGGGGTGTGAAAAACTGTCGTCATTTTTGTCCTTGCCAACACAGCAAGGAATTTCGACAGTATCTATCGTCAATCGCAACCCTGCGACTGCGATTCTGTATATCTGCACAAGTGTAAGTTTTCAGCACATTGTCTCTTGTCCATTGTTTATATTGTGCCCGACACCACTTGGTTGTTTTCTTTCACAAACAAGAAACAGCCCATTTGACACCGTGTACCGTATATCCTTGTACTCAAAAAACAACAAGGAAAACTCACTTGCCTACCTTAAACAACCAGCAATTTCCATGCCAATTCGTCTTTTTTTCTGATTTTTTTAGTCTCTTTTTTGTAACTTGGTTTTAATTCAAGAGTTACGAATCGTATAACAATTACAAAAAAAATCGAGATATTGTGTTGGGTGCAGAAAAAATTGCAAAATAATGCACAACCTGTCTATTTTTGCAAAATTTGCATTATTTTGCAACGGTCTATTATTGGGCGTTAAGAAGGGAAAAATTGACGGCTAAATCCATTCTTGGAGTACCGGCAGAACGGGTAGTCAAAATAACGTTAGTCCAACCGCTCGATTTCGGCAGAAGAGAGACCGGTTATTTCGACAATATCGTCCGTAGCATACCCCTTCCGTTTCATGCTCCGGGCAATTTCGAGGGCTTTTTGGGCTTCACCTTCGGCACGCCCTCTGGCTTCACCTCTGGCTTCGCCTGTAGCCTCCCCCTCAATTCGTGCCGTTTCCAATACGTTGACATTGTCCCGGTACGCCTTGAGGTCATTCTGATAAGCCTCCTGCAATGCCGGTGGGTAGTTCACATAGGGATTGATAAATCGTGTCATCGCACCGCCCTCGCTACTATTTCAAGCCGATTCTAGACGCAATCCCGCGAAATGCAAGACCCACTGGGAGACATCTATAAAATCCCCTCGGAGCATCGCGGAACTCCGAGGGGTGAAGGGACTGGCATTTTAACGAAAGGTTTTGCCGGTGGGATTGACTTCTGGTATGGGATCACGTAACATGGGACCATCGGAAATGAAGAAACAAGTTCCCGAACAGACCTGTTCAGCGGATCTGCTTTCCGAGAGCGGCGGAGTGATTTTGGCATAAGGATTGCCTTTTTACGTAGAAAGTGTTTACAGGACTCAAAAAAATAATTTCCGCAAAAGTTTTATATACCCGATATTCCTCCATGATTAACGATTATCTCGTTTATCTGCTCGTTCGGGTTTTGTTTTGCATTGTCCAATCGTTGAGTTTGGAGGCAAACAAGACATTCGCTCGTGGACTTGCCTTTGTTTTCGCCCGCATTATTCCGATTCGGCGGCAATTGCTCCATGACAACCTACACATCGCCTTTCCCGAACTACAAAAAGCGGAACGTTCGCGCATCATTCGGGCAATGTGGGAGCATCTGTTGTTAATGGGAATCGAAGTCGCATTGGCTCGGCGACGAATCAGCGATTTTAACTGGACGGATCATATCCGCTTGATCAATGCCGAACCGCTCTTGAGTTTGTTGCATCAAGACAGACCGATCATTTTGGTTACGGGACATTTCGGTAATTTTGAAATCGGCGGTTTTTCGCTCGGCGTTTTGACATATCCGTCTCACACGGTTGCCCGAACACTGGACAACCCCTACCTCAATCGATTTTTCAAAGATTTTCGGGAATCGACGGGACAATTCCTTATTCCCAAAAAAGGAGGAGCGATGGAGATCACTCGCGTTCTTGAACAAGGGGGACTGATGGCACTTCTTGTTGATCAATGGGCGGGACAAAAGGAAGGATACATGGTTAACTTCTTTGACAAACCCGCGTCGACTTTCAAGGCGATCTCAATTCTTGCACTCAAATTTAATGCTCCTGTTGCTGTTTGTTATTCACTACGAAAAGAAGTGGAGTCGGGACAATTTCTGCCATTGAATTTCGAAATGTACATTAGGGAGATTCTTGATCCGCTTGACATGCCGCCGGACATTCAGGGAGCCAAAGACATTACACAATGGTTCACGCACGTCTTGGAGTCAGGCATTCGGCAGTGTCCCGAACAATACTGGTGGTTGCATCGTCGTTGGAAGAGTTGAATTCCATTGCCATGCTGATAGACAATCTTCACTCAAACAGATTGTGTAATGATACCGCTTGCGTTATTGAGATAATTCGTGTATATTTTCGTCCACTTGCCTCGAACTCAACATCTATGCCTCCAAAAACGCTTGCAGAATTAGCCGAACTGGTTGATGGAACGGTTGTGGGAGATAGCAACTTGACCATTGAGGGAGTCGCTCCGATGCAAAGTGCGACTGCGTCAGAACTGACGTTCCTCGAACGAGCCGACCGCGTTCCCTTGTTAATACGAAAAAGCAAAGCCGGTGCCGTCGTTGTCCCCATCAGCGTGACTCCCGAAGGCTTTTCGGCAATCCAAGTTGCCAATGTACTGGAATCCTTTGAAAAAATTGCCCGATTCTTTGCCCCGCCGAGAGACGAATCCATTCGTGGGATTAGCGAACGAGCATTCATTCATCCGAAAGCAATAATCGGTGCGAACGTTGCCGTCGGTCATTTTGCCGTAATCGCGAAAGATGCCGTGCTAAGGGACAACGTAACGATTCATTCCGGCGTACAGATTGCCGCCGGATGTGTGATCGGCGACCACACCACGATTTTTCCGAATGTTGTATTGTACAGAGATACGCTCGTTGGTTCCCGCTGCATTATCCATTCCGGTACAATTATCGGAGCGTTCGGCTTCGGTTACGACAGTTCGAAGGGTGTTCATAAACTCTCGCCGCAGATAGGGAACGTGGTGATTGGTAACGATGTCGAAATTGGAGCGAACAGCACGATTGACAGAGCGACGTATGGTTCGACGATTATCGGCGACGGTACGAAGATCGACAATTTCGTGATGGTTGCCCACAACTGTAAAATTGGAAAACACAATTTGCTCTGCGCTCACACGGGCATTGCTGGTAGCACTACGACGGGGGAATACGTCGTCATGGCGGGTCGAGTCGGCGTGAAGGATCACGTTCACATTGGTGACAGAGCGGTCATTGGTGCGATGGCGGGTATCTTGGGAGATGTCGAACCGAATGTGCGGATTGTTGGCATACCGGCAACGCCGGAGAAGGAACAGATGCGGATTCAAATCGCTTTGCAACGCCTTCCCGAAATGCAAAAAACGTTCAAACTGTTACAAAAAGAGGTCGAAGATTTGAAAACGGGTAAGGGACAACCTGACGAAACTTCGGAACTGCAGTCGTGAATGCGGTTCAATGGATCGTGTGGCACCGTGCACATTGGATTCCTCTGTCGGTGGTCGGCAGGATGAGCCGGTGAGCGTTTCTGTGTGCATCTTCGTCATGGCATGTAAAACAACTTGATGCACCCAGCCAAGCACCGATTGTCTCACGTCGACTGGACATTTCGTGACAATCGACACATCGGTCCGCATCGTTCGTACTGGGATGAGGGCGATTCAATAACCAGAGTTCCGGCAAACGTTTCGTAGAGTCCGGCATATTGACGAAAAATTCGGCTTCGGCTTCTCCTGCTTGTAGATGGTGTACTCCCGCTGGTAATTGCAGTCGAGCGAACCACGTATTGCTACCGTACTGTATTTCCCAGAGATGGAGAACATCATTGATGCGAAGACTCGGCGGAGATTCCGATTTTTCCCGTACCGTGTAGATTACCACCACTTCGGGTCCTTGTATTTGCGTTTGGTCTTGTGGCGTAATCAATTCAAATGGACGGTTCAATTTTTCCACTTCATCCCGTTCTGTGGGCAAAGAATCGTCGTCGAACGACTCTAATTCAATAAAACGCAACGGATGTCCAATAATTTCTGCCACGAAATCGACGGAGAGCAAACCGATGAATGCAATCATGAAAAGCGTCATACCTGCCGTGAAGGCGAGGACAATGGCTTTCACAGCCGGTGGTAACGGCGGCACTATCTCTGGATGGGACGAGTTTTGCGTCATCGGGCAGGAGGGGAATAAATAAACCAAATGTACGATACTCTACACGATTACAGTTCATTACTGCTGTTCGGCAAGGAACCGTTTTTGTTCCAGCAGAGCATCCAGCAATCGTATTTCAGCGGTAAGCACGACTTCAATCGTGCTTACATCGAGTTCGTATGCTACCATTGTCGCTCGAAGATATTCGGTCAAGGCATCAATTTTTGTTTTCACGACATCGAGCAGTTTTTCCCGTTCGCTCGCTTCTCCAATTTTGGGATCGAGGAGTGAAACGGGCTTCGTAAAGGAACCAGCGTTGTTCGCTCCCCCTGTTTGAGCAGTGAGACAAAAACAGAAAAACCCTCCGCAGAGAAGCAAAACAGATGCGATACCGATGGCTATTTTCACAATCATCTATTATATCGTTAGTATCTCGTTTTTCAACAGGGCAATCACCGCAAATCAATGCACCGCATATAAAATTGATCACGGAGCAAGAGACGACCTTGAACGATTGCCATCGGAGCCCAGCAAGCAACATCATCCAACACATTTTCGACTTCAAACAACTTTCGGAAACCGGATGGCGACGCTTCGATGCCGGTTAACTTTCCGTCGTCGTCCAAAACCAAAACCATGCCGTCTGCCACGATGCATGGTCCGCTACCGAATCGTTCCTGCCTGCCGCTTGTCCAAACAATTTTACCGTCCAAATTCAAACAGACAAACTGTTGGTCATTCTGCCGAGTTCCAAAAATATGTCCAGCATAATAAAGCGGCGTTTGCTGTTCCGAATCAAACGTCGTATGGTCTAATTGGAAAAGTGTACGTGCTTCAAATTTTTCTCCCTGCGGCACAATTTGTAGCATAATTGATCCGCATTTATAACCGCCGCAGAAAAAGACTCGATTTTCCGGTAGAATGATGGGAGACGAACATGATGCCAATCCCACCGACAATCCGCCCGTTGACCAGAGAATTTCGCCGTCTGTTGCGCGAACACCAACAAGTCCTTCGCCAGCGAAATAGACGAACGTCAATTGATTTTCCAACATCATCGGCATAATGGAAGAGTGCGTCATATCCCATCCGAAGGGGTTCGGCGTTCGCCAAATTTCCTCTTTCGTTTCGCAATCCAATGCAACCATCAACGCTTCGGGACCGGCTGGAGCAAGGATGACCGATGGGCGATCTCTGCCGGAGAGCGTTACGATGAGCGGACATTGTCCCGCATACCATTGCGGTTCGACGGTTCCATATTCATGCCGTAAATCGATCAACCATTTTTCTTCGCCGCTCACAGCATCGACGCACAGTACGTGACATTTCGGACCGATAGAGATGCAAAACTGGTCGGTAACTGCCGGAATTGTTCGGGACATGCCGTGATTTTTTTTGATCCGCACAGGATAGGAATACCGCCAGATTTCCTGCCCGTCATCGAGCGAGAGACAGCGGAGGGCATCTCGTTCGTTTTCCATGTCGTAGTCGATGATATAAACTCGTCCATTGCGGACGGCAAAGCCGGCGAAGCCTTCACCGAGCGGCAGTCCCCACAGGATAGGCGGCGGATTGGAATCGGACCAATTTTTGCGAAGCGAAGTCGTTTCTGTTGAAACGGCATCTCGGTTTTCACCGCGAAATTGCGACCAGTTGCCGACAATTTCCGAAGGTTTGCCGCTACCGCGAGTCAACTCTCCTTCGACGGCAACGTAGGAAATGACGATCACTTCTCGTGGAATGGGCAACCGGATCGCCACGAGAGAGGTGAAGCCATTGTGGAAAGCAAAGAGCAATCCGAATGCCAGTCCGGTTCCGCCTAAAAGGAGCAAACCGGCGATGAAATAGATCGAAAAACGAATGAGGGTAATGGCACGCATGCCAAAATTGTATCATTTTTAATTTTTTTGTAAACTGAAGTACGGTGCGAACAGTCCGACTGCAAGTTTGTTTCTCAAACTTGTTAACGAACTGGGTTCTTGTATTATCGCTATATTTTGTAATAATGGAGTACACTATTTTTTCACGCACTCTTCTCATGAAACGCTTTTTTATCCTTCTGCTCATCGCCTTTGTTCTCACCGGTTGCAAAAATAAGGAGCAGTCGAGCGAGTCGGCAGACGAATTCGCTGTTCCAACCCTCGGAATACCGATGCCGACAGACGACATTTTGTCGGCACTCGGTCCCGAAAATAACATTTCTATTCAACATCTTTTGCCCGACCCCATCGTCGTTGCCATTGGAAAGCCCAAGCAACTTTTGGACTCGCCGGTATGTGTCAACGGAGATATGATTGTTGCAGATACCATCGTGCGGGGATTGCAACTCTACCGCATCAATCCGGGTAGCATCGAACAGTTCGTTCAGTCCATTGGTTTTTCCGTGCCGGTTTTGGTTAACGTTCCCAATCCGCAAAACCCGATGGCGATGCCGGTGCAAGGACAAATCGTCATTTCCCGTCGGGCAACGACCCTTACCTTTCATGCGACCGTGGACAAACCGTTGCTTTTGGCATCCATTTTGGTATCTCTTTCGGGCATCAATCCCGACATTTTCGAATCGTTGCAACGAGGCGAAATACCAGAATCGCTGAAGCGAACCGAAGGAAGAAATGAATATTATGATTTGACTCCGCCGAATCTCGGTATTCCGCAACGGATTGCTCTCGGAATGATTGACGAGCGTACCGCCGTGATTGTCGAAGGACTGGAAGACGATATTAAATCGGTTTTTTCCGATACGGTTCCGAAAAATGCAATTCTTGACCGTCTCAAACACACGCCGATAGGTACCAACGATTTGATTTTATTGACATCGTTGGAAGGGCTCGCCGTGAGTCCAGAGGGATTTGACAGATTGTTGGAACCGCTTATCGGTATGGGCGTTCCCCTTAGTTTTACACAGGCGGTCAAGAAACATCTTCGGGCATTGACTCTTTCGGTCAATGTAACGGCAACAGAGGGACAACCGATTGTGTCGATTTATGCGGAAGGCAGAGACGAGGAAAGCGCAAAAATGATTTGGGAAACGATCAGCGGAACGGTAACGCTCGGTCAAACGGCACTCGTAACGATGGATGAAAATGCGCAACAGATGTTGCCGATTCCTCATGATTTTGCCCTTTCTTTGTTGAATGTGATCACCGTTGACGTGAAAGGAGAGCGGGTCAGTGCTGCCCTCAATAATTTTGACACGTTGATTCCGACCGTGAACGGTTGGTTGAGCGGTAATCAAGCCATTGCTATGCAAAGGGAGTTAGAAGAACGGCGGGTAGAGCAGTTGGGAACGCTTGCGCAAATCTGTGCGGCATACTATACGCAAAATGGGAAGTTCCCGACAGATATTTTGGATGCGGAAGGCAAACCGTTGTTGAGTTGGCGGGTCGCCCTGCTTCCGATGATGGGATTGGAAGAATTGTACAACAAGTTCAAATTAGACGAACCGTGGGACAGTGAAACGAACTTGGAATTGAAGGACACGTTGCCGATGGTGTTCCATCCGTTTGTGCCGGAGATTGAGTTGCCGAAAACGGTGATTCGGTTCTTTGATTCTTCCGGTACTCCTTTTTCCAATAGGAATTTGAAAATCGAAGACTTGGAAAATCCTCAGACGACGTTAATGTTTATCGTTACGACACCGGAATATGCGGTGGAATGGACGAAGCCGGAATCGCTGGCGTTCGACATCGACAAAATTGAGCAAATGGTGGACAATCCGTTTTTAGGGATAACGTTTGCAAGGCAGATATACTATGAACCGATATTGCCGAAGACGGATTCTCGCTACGAAGATTGGAAGCGGCACATCGAAGCCTTGGTCAAAGGTATGCCGTTGGATGCTTCCAAACCAGAGGCGGCATCTCTGGAGGATTCGGAGTGATTACGGGATAGTTGCCAAAACGAACAAAATGGGTAAAATAGTGAACATACGCAAAAATTTTTCGTATTGACAGGAATCAGGAAAAAAGTGTATATTTCCTTTCGCAAAAGTGTTTCATCGTTGCGAAAACTGCTTGATATGAAGACCGCACTCCTTCGCGCTCCGGCGCAACAACAAAACAGAGAGTCGACGACCGTGTTGCCGGTCCCAGCGGCGCGAGTTGCCGAAAAGCTCGATCTGGAACTGGATTTCATCAGGGCATCACTCCCGACAAAGACTCGGTTGACGCACCCGCATATCCTTTTTGCGCCGATGCATTACGAACCGAACTATGCCTATCCCCTGCTGGTTTGGTTACACGGAACCAATGGAGACGAACGGCAAATTATGCAGATTATGCCTGTTGTCAGCATGCGAAACTATGTGGCAGTCGCTCCGCGCGGCTTGCCGGTGGAGCAGCCGACCTCACCGGCGGCACTCGATTTGAGCGTTTCTGCAATTTTGCAACGCCCGAAAGAGCAGTACGATTGGGTTTCTTTGGCGGACAATTTAGCGACCATTGAACAACGGATTTTCGATTGCATTACGGTCGCTCGGGAACAGTGTAACGTTGCGCCGCATCGGATTTTCATTGCGGGATTCGGCACGGGCGGAACGGTTGCACTTCGGCTGGCAATGCTTTATCCTGAACATTTTGTGGGAGCGGCATCCTTCGGCGGAGAAATTCCTCCGGGAAATCGCATTTTCCCAAGTTGGCAAATGACGCACCCCCTTTCGGTGTTACTCGGAGTGGATGAATCGGCTCCCGATCATACCTGCCAAATGATGGAATTGTTCCACACGGCGGGACTCACGGCAAATGTTTGTGAGTATCCCGACACAAAGACCTTGACTCCGACAATGTTGAACGATCTCAACCGATGGATGATGCAAATCGTGTGTCAACCGGCGGAAATGTGCCATAACGAGTCGGTGAGTTAACGACAACGTTAGGAGAATCACACCGTAGAAGTGATTTAGCGGGTACTCGTCTGAAAAGTCAGAAACTTATCATAGTCGTCTCTGAAAAAGTCGTTTTATTTTCTGAATCCCGGATTGCGGCTTTCAAAAAGCGTGTTACAATTTGCAAGGTAGTACCCTGTCAAATCTAATTTTGCGGATGTTTGAGTGGGTGAAAACCGCCCCCAAAAGCGGCTACCGCACTCGAATATAGGTAATTTTAGGGTTGACAGGGTAGTAGTAACATATCAGCCGAGTGTAGCGATTTTTTCCAAAATTGCTCTTTGTACATTTTGATTATTGGTGTATAACGTTGCCCGATGAAGGCAACGTGTTCCATTGATACGGAAAAAATATGAGGAAACCGAGCAACCTGTGAAAGAAGTGGAAAAAAAGCGAACCCGATAAACCAATCAATCACGGACATCTGGCAAAGACTGCCAGAGGACGCATTAGATCGGCTAATTTTGCCGCAAAAGCCGCGGTAGAGCAGCCGTTTTACGCGAAAACGAGGCAGAATACCCGAAGGTTCTACGGTTGGTTTTTCGCCGCAAGTTCCGCTCGGCGGAGTCTTTGCTCTTCCCGAAAACTTTCGCTACCTTTTCGGAAATACTCACGAATTTCTTCTTGCGTCATTCCTTTGGTTTCTTCACGAATCATGGCATGGGCTTCCCGTTTGCACTGAACGGGGTCATATCCGGGAATAATATCCTGTCGCCAGTCAGTTTTCTGTTTCGTCATGGATAACCTCAATAGGGGTTCGGATTTCAATTTGAGGATAACCCAGTTTCATATTGACACCGTTATATCCTCGGATTCGGTCAATGTTTACAATATGCCCAAAATTCCATGAAACAAGAGCATCGGCACGAGCAATCGTAGCAAGAGCGATGTGCTTGCAATCGTCAAGGCTGGATTCCCCGACAACACCTTCGGCAATATATCGCTCTGCTAATGCGTCCGATTCGTCTGTCGACGCAACACGTTCGACTTGGGATTCTGAAAGAGAACCCAAAAAATCACGAACACGTTGCGGGGCTTTTATTGCTTCCTGTTCCAAAATGTCCGACACGATGACTCGTATTTCACCTCTTTCAACGGCATCCCAGAACGGCTTGGTTTGTTCTGCAAGCCGTTTGTTAAACTTACCGCCGACCGCCACCGAGTCGACATAGACCCGTTTGATTCTCTTTTCCATTGTTGCATTATACATTTTATTCTCCGTTGTGTGAACAGTTGTGCATCCACTTTGCCGTAAAGAGAGCAGGGGCACTGTGCCTGCATTCGGTATGAAGGAAGCCATTATTGCCATACTGGGAATAGCCCTTGAAAATCGCCTCGTGTGGCGTTTGGGGAGCGAAAATGGCATCTCACGCTGGATTTTTTAGGACTTCTCGCCGTTTCAAAATCGCTGTGCGAGTTGCGCTGTTTGACGATGAACCTGACGATGTGCGTCCCCTTTGACGTGGTGAACCCCGCTTGACTTTGATAGTTAATGAACTATAATGATAGTGTTGTTTGAGCCTGAAAATAAAGGCTCTTTTTACTGAAACGCTAACAAATAGCGTTCCAAATTCAGTACAACGATTCAAGGGCTAATTCGCATTCGTAATGCTGAGGTTGTGAGTTCGATTCTCACCGAGGGCTTTGACGTAAGTATAATAGAAACAATTAGTTAAGCACATCAGCATCGTGCTCGTTGTGTGGTCGTTTTAACCCAAAGACCTCCAATTTGGAGGTCAAACCGTTGAAAGGAACGCATTATGAGCAAGAACAGTTCCCCCAAACCCCCTAGAATTCTCCAAGTTCGCAAAGATGGTGCCTACGATTGTGTCTACGTGAACAGCAAGAAAATCCGGCTTGGACGCACCGGAACCACAGAAGCCGATGATAATTTTAGGAAAATCCAAATTCAGGTACTCACCGATCCCACCTTCTCGGCTCCCAAATCCCAGCAGGTTACGGTCGATTGTCTCTGCTTTGCCTACCTCGAATACGTCGAAGAACACGATCCCGGTCATTATTCCTGCATCAAGACTGCCGTTGGTATTCTCGTAAAACATTTTGCCAGTCAATCGGTCGATACGCTGGACAGCCGATCATGGAGTTTTTGGTACAGTCTTACACGAATAAAAAGGACATTGTGGTCGATCCATTTATGGGTTCTGGTACTACCGGTGTTGCGTGTTTGATGCACAATCGTCGATTTATCGGGATTGAACGAGACAAAAAGTTTTTTGATATTGCTGTACAACGAATGAAACAAGCGTATGAGGAGGTGAACAATGGGTAAAAAGAGTTTAACGAAGGGTAAAGTTGGCGAGCGTGAAGTTGCCGCCGAGTTACGTCGTCTTTTCGGTGTCGATGCCCGGAGAGGACAACAGTTTCACGGTGGTAGCGACTCGCCTGATGTGGTAACTGACATTCCGGGAGTTCATATCGAAGTGAAACGCACCGAGCGATTGAGTCTCTATCCGGCAATGAGACAAGCAATCGGAGACGCTGGGTCTGACAAAGTGCCGGTGGTATTCCATCGGCAAAACCGTGAGGATTGGCTGGTGATCGTCCGACTGAATGATTTACCCGAACTGGTTGATCGCTTTGCTACTTTGAAGCGAACAGAATGAAAGACAACAGTAGGTACTATAATTCTGACAGTGCCTCTTCAATCTTTGTTCTCATTCAACCACTCGCTTATCTGTTTGTAAATGTAGTCCCGGTCATCCACTTGGGGGAAAGCCTTTGCAAGGTGCATTTTGAGAAACTTGATAAAACTGTTGGAGCGTTCCGTTATGTTTTTGTCCGATTGCTTCTTTACCTTTTTGTCTTTGTACTGGTTGTAGATGCTGTTGATCGTTGCTTTGCCTTCACGCAGTCTGCCTAACTCTTCTTGGCTTATCACGCCATCGGCTATCTTTCTCTGAATGTCCTTCACTTTCCCGACGGTGGCATACGACACTCCTGCTCTCTTTCCAAGAACGTCATTGGTGCGTATCTGATCCACCTTCGCTTTGTTAACTATTTCACAGACCGCTCCACCGGCTGCTTGCTGGTTCTTCTTTGCTCGCTCTCTGACGATGCCTTCAAATTTCAAAACAACTTCTATCCGTTGATAGGGTGTCATGTTTCGACGACTTTCTTGATTTTCCCACATCCACAATTTGACTTCTTCCCTGTCTGTGAAGGATTTCACGATAACACGGTAGTCTTTTTTATGTTTCTTACAGAATTTATAGCGGTTATATCCGTCAACGAGTATGAGTATCCCGTTCTCTTTCCAAACAATCAACGGCTCACGAAGTCCCTCACTGTGAATGCTCTCTTCTAATGCCTTCCGCACGTCATCCGCAAGAGGTGGTAGCAGTTCACGAAACTCTTTGTCTTCTTTGATTTCTGGGTTGGTCATCATCCTTGGAGAACTGATCGCCTTCGTTTTCTTAACCGCCTTCACTCTCTTACCTGTCCTTTTGGTCGCCTTCTTTGCCATGTCTATTCTGTTCGTTGGGTGTGGATTATTGCTACGGTTCAGACTCTACCATAAACATTCTCGGATTGGTAGTCCTTTGGAGGGTAGTACCTGTATTTCCTGCCAAACATACCCTTTTTTAGCACGTCTACACAAGTGGATACCTGACGAAACAGACGATAACCCAAACTACGAAAGCACCGCATCGGCACCTGTAATTTCAGTATGAGACAACAATTTTGGATTTTTTTTGGAAAACTTCCGATTTCGGGCTTGGAATGCTATAATATAGTTATGGCAAAAACATCATTTGAGAAAAATTGTCAAATTTTAAGAAAACTTCCAAAATTTTAATCGGAATGCGATAATTGAGACATGCCATAGGCACAGTTAACCAAGTGTGGGTTTTCAGTAATTCTACTGTATGTATAGTCCCCTAACTTGTTTGTTTTCAACAGTTTGCGTTTTCATTTTCATTGAATTTTGCAATATTCGAGGGCTAATTTTATCCGATTGAGCCAT
>Ga0082212_10007007_pt1 | contig 15014 bp, 11 predicted proteins | sample TergutNt197P3_FD_71548 | JGI IMG/M metagenome (GOLD analysis project Ga0082212, IMG submission 71548) | Neocapritermes taracua P3 segment gut microbial communities from Petit-Saut dam, French Guiana - Nt197 P3 | ecosystem: Host-associated > Arthropoda: Insects > Digestive system > Gut ...
AAACGCAATGCCGTTATTGGCGGCGAAGGCAATGGCGGAATAATTTATCCCGAGTTGCATTATGGTCGTGATGCACTTGTCGGGATTGCGCTCTTTTTGTCTCATTTGGCTCGCAGCAAGATGAGTTGTTCGAGGTTGAGAAAAACCTATCCCGAATATGTGATTTCGAAAAAGAAAATGAACCTCGAACCGTCAGTAGATTTTAATAATATATTATCGGCAATAAAAAACGTTTTCGCCGGACATAATTTTGACGAACGCGATGGCTTGTGGATTGAAACCGAAACAGGCTGGGTTCAAGTGCGAAAGTCGAATACCGAGCCAATTATGCGGATATATTCAGAAGGGCATACAGAAGATGAAGCGGAAAAATTAGCCGGCAAAGTGGTTGAAATAGTTAAAAAAATATAAAACAAACAATATTTCTGGTTATTGTGGACAAAGAATTATTTCAATGTCTATCTTTGGCAACTTTAATTAAAGTTAAATGTTTGTTAAATTTTTGTATTTTGTATCAACATACATACTTTTTTATACTTTTGCGGTTTTTATATCATAAGCTAATGAAAATTATATGAAGAAAAAAACTATCATTATTACAGGAGCTATTGCAGTTGCGGCAATAATAATTATTATAGTGCTATTTAGCAGAGCGGCATCACGGAAAGGTATTTCAAATCTTTTCGCCGAATCGAAACGGGGGCAATTTGATGTTGTTGTTACTACCACCGGCGAATTGCAGGCAGAAAACTCTGTTGAAATTATGGGTCCTGATTTTACTCAGGCAAGAAATATAAGAATGCAGGACATAAGAATACAGGACTTGGTTCCGGAAGGAACAGAAGTTCAAGTTGGAGATTATATTGCAACCCTCGACAGAACCTCGTTTGATAATACTCTCAGAGATGAACAGGAACGGTTGATTACATACGAAACAAATTTGGAAACGGCTATCTTGGATACATCAGTAAACCTTAGTGGTTTAAGAGATAACATCAAAAATCTGACGTTTAACGTAGAAGAAGCTCAAATTACACTAGATCAGTCAATATATGAACCTCCTACTGCACAAAGGCAAGCCGAAATGGCTCTTGATAGGGCTAAACGCTCGCTCGACCAAGAACTGCGCCGTTATGAACTTAGGATTGAGCAGGAAAAATCGAGAATGAGAAATGCAAACAAGCAATTTACCGACCAAGAGCGACGAATTGAGGATATAGAAAAATTATTAACACAATTTATAATAACAGCCCCTTCGCCGGGTATGGTTATTTACAAGCGCGACAGGCAAGGCAATAAAAGAAGAGTAGGATCATCGATTAATCCATTCGACAATGTGGTGGCAACATTGCCGGATATGTCGTCTATGCTTTCAAAAACTTATGTAAATGAAATAGACGTCAGTAAAGTAAAACCCGGACAAACAGTTGAAATAATGGTAGATGCTTTCCCCGAAAAATCATATACAGGCGTTGTTTTAAGCGTAGCAAACATTGGGGAACAACTTCCAAATGCCGATGCAAAGGTTTTTGAAACGATTATCAAAGTCAACGAGTCGGATCTAATCTTAAAACCTTCGATGACTACCGGAAATAAAGTTGTTACCCAAACAATTACCGATGTTATTTATATACCGATTGAATGTGTTCAAATCGATATCGACAGCATACCGTTTGTTTATTTAAAAAATGGCACCAAACAAATTGTTGTTACGGGTGAGGCAAATGAAAATCATATAATTATAGAGCAAGGTCTTAAAGAAAATACGCTTGTTTATCTCAATGTGCCGGAAAAGCCTGAGAGTTTTAAACTCGTAGGACAAGATTTGATTGAAGTTATAAGAGAACGCGAAAGAATTAAGCAGGAAGAAGAAATAAGAATCAGAGATAATGCCAATCGTATGGTTGGTCCCGGTGGAGGAAGACAAAACATTTCGCCCGAAATGAGAGAAAGAATGCAGCAATTGATAGAATCGGGCGATACGGCAGCCCTTAGAGCAATGATGCCCGAAGGAGCTCGTATAGCACCACAAGGTGGCGGTCAGCGACCCGGCGGAGGCGGTCAAGGTACTCCAAGAACACAGGGCGGCGGTCAGTAATAGCCAACCGTTAGCTAAGAAATCATCATTAAGAAACAAACAATAAAGCTAAATGTTACAATTCATTTTCAGATACTTCCACGATATAGAGATAGCAGTTGAATCTATAGTCTCTAATAAGTTAAAATCAATGCTAACTGCACTCGGAATTATATTTGGCGTTGCCGCGGTTATTGCCATGCTTGCCATAGGAAACGGAGCAAAGCAGGAGATTATGGAGCAAATGGAAATGGTTGGGGTAAATAACATAGTAATCAACCCTATTATTGCCGACGCATCATCGTCGGGCGATGACGGAGAACGCGAACAGAGAAAATTCTCGAGGGGCTTGAATATGTTAGACGTAGAGGCTATAAAAGAAACATTGCCTTCGGTTAAAAGAATCAGTCCCGAAATATCTTTTAATTCTACCGCAGTAATGAATGGAGTCAGATATACCGCTAAACTTGTAGGGGTTTCAAATGATTATTTTGAACTTTACAATCTCCCTTTGTCCGATGGTACTTTCTTTAATAATTATCATGAAGTAAATGGAATTCAGGTTTGTGTTATCGGAGCCAATATACGTGCAAAATTTTTCAGTAAAGTTGACCCTATTGGTCAATTAATTAAATTCAACGGAATATGGCTCAGAGTTGTAGGTGTTCTTCGGAAAACCAATGTAAGCCTTACAGGATTTGAGGAAGCCGGAGTAAACGTATATAATGATAATATTTACATTCCTATTAATACCATGCTTCTGAGGTATAACAACAGGGCATTGGTTAATACCAAACAGGTTTCGGAAGTATCGTCGGTGCAATTTATGGCAGGCGGAATGATGATGAGAACAATGTCGAGCAGTTCGGACGCAGCAGCCAGCACCGAAACCAATTATAATCAATTAGACAGAATTGTGGTGCAGGTTAGCGAAACCGAACATATACAACCTACCACAGAAATACTGAGCCGTATGCTTACACGCAGGCATTCGGGAGTAAAAGATTTTGAGATAACAGTTCCCGAACTTTTGCTTAAACAGCAACAGCGGACAAAAGATATTTTCAATATTGTGCTTGGAGCAATCGCCAGCATATCGCTCATTGTGGGAGGAATAGGTATTATGAATATTATGTTTGCATCGGTAATGGAAAGGATAAAAGAGATTGGAACAAGAATGGCTATCGGGGCAAAAAAGATGGATATTGTTGTACAATTTCTTGCCGAAGCAGTATTAATCAGCGTTTCAGGCGGTTTTATCGGAATATTCTTCGGAGTTGTTATGGCAAAACTTATAGAACAAATTGCCGGTATTATGACAATCGTATCGTTTTTCTCTGTATTTGTCGCATTTGGCGTTTCGGCGGCAATTGGAGTAATATTTGGATATTCGCCTGCAAAACGAGCATCGGAAAAAGACCCTATTGAATCATTAAGATATGAATAATTTTATGATAATGAAATATTTAAAGTACTACGGAATAGCGATTTTATTATTTTCAACTATTCTAAAAGCCGAATCGCAAGAGTTAAGAATACTGACTTTTGATGAAGTTATAAAACTATCGGAAGAACAATCGCCCAGTGCACTTATGGCAAAACACAGGTTCAGAGCAAGTTACTGGGAATACAGAACATTTGTTGCCAATTACAGACCATCGCTGACGCTTAGGGGAACCACTCCCGATCTTAGCAAATCTATAGACAGAGTATTTGTGAACGACGAATACGTGTATAGAAACACTAATACCATCCAAAACATAGGCACATTATCATTGTCGCAGAATATCGGGCTAACAGGCGGTTCTATTTCATTGCAATCAAGTCTTACGCAGTCTTACGATTTTGAAAAGGAAAGCAGACAATATATTACAACCCCGCTGAGCATACGTTTAGACCAATCTATATTAGGATATAACTCTCTTAAATGGGAAAGGAAGACAGAACCTCTGAGGTATGAGAGGGCTAAGAAAACGTTCTTATCAGATATGGAAAATGTTCACGGTCAGGCGACCCGAAACTTTTTTTCGCTGGTTCTTGCCCAGATAAACAAGCAAATTTCTGAGATGAACTACGCTAACGCCGATACGCTTTATAGGATTGCCCAAGGAAGATACAATTTGGGAACTGTTGACGAAGCTGAGTTGCTTCAGATGCAACTCTCGTGGCTTAATGCCGAAACTGATAAACAATCAGCAGAAATGAACCTTAGAGACAGAGAGATACGCATGAGGTCTTTCCTTGGATTTAACGACAATGTCAGGCTTGAATTAATACTTCCTACAGAAGTTCCCGAATTACAAGTCAGCTCCCAGGAGGTTCTTGATTTGGCAATGCAAAATAATCCTGACATACTTAGTCAGCAGTTGTCGCTGCTAACAGCTGAAAGTGCTGTGGCACGGGCAAGAGCTAATCGGGGGCTGAATGCAAACCTTATGGCTTCATTCGGATTACAAAATCGGAATGTTGATTTTTTAGATGCTTATAAAGACCCTAACCAACAACAACAATTGAGGGTGGGGATTTCGGTGCCAATTCTTGACTGGGGGCAGGGACGCGGAAGATACCGCATGGCGCAGTCGAGCCTTGAACTTGCGCAAGTTCAGTCAAACCAAGCTATTACCGATTTTGAGCAAAACCTGTTGCTTGAGGTTGAACAGTTTAACCGTCAAGCTTCGCAAGTTGCAACCGCCGCCCTGTCTGATACGGTTGCTATGAGAATGTTCGAAGTTACAAAACAAAGATTCCTTATAGGCAGAATTACCGTTCTCGATCTTAATAATGCCGATACACGAAAAGACTCAAACAGAAGAGCTTATATTCAGGCGCTTCAAAGTTATTGGACATACTTTTTCAATATCAGAAGTCTTACCTTATACGATTTTATTGATAGAAAACCGCTTGATACCGACTATGATAAATTACTTTATTAGAACTTTTAACGGTTAATAGTTTTCATATAAATTGGCTTTATGTTTAAGTATGTAAAGCCAATTATTTTTTTATGAACAATAAATTATAAAAAAATAGTATCTTTGCGCCTCAATAAAAAAAGCGAAATTTAAACTTAATTTTTAACACATAAGACAAATGCAGATTAAATCAGCAATCATAGTATTGGCAATATCGTTGGGTCTGGCTTCCCTGTACCAACTATCGTTCACAGCCGCAACTTACAAAGTAAAAAGAGATGCCAAAGAATATGCACAAGGCGACCTTGTAAAAGAAATTGCATATATCGACTCAATAGCATCACTGCCGAAATCGGAATGGAGTTTCCTTGGGCACACATTTAAAGAAACTCAGAAAAAAGAGATTAACCTTGGTCTCGACCTCAAAGGAGGCATGAACGTAATTCTTGAAGTGTCAGTTGAAGACATTTTAAAAGCGCTTTCGAATTACAGCACCGACCGGTCGTTTAACGCCGCCATCGAAAGAGCAAAGGAGTTGCAAACGCAAAGCCAGTCGGATTTTCTTACACTGTTCGGACAGGCTTTCAACGAGATTGACCCTAATGCCAAACTTGCCGCCATCTTCGGAACAGTGCAAATGAAAGACAGAGTTAATTTTAACTCGTCGAATGCCGATGTGCTGAAAGCCCTTGACACAGAGGTTACAGCAGCAATTGATAATGCCTTTAACGTTCTGCGCACCCGTATCGACAGGTTTGGAGTAGTTCAACCAAATATTACGCAACTTTCAACAAAAGGCAGAATTCTTGTTGAACTTCCCGGACAAACCGACCCGCAAAGGGTTCGCGAACTTCTTAAAGGAACTGCTAACCTCGAGTTTTGGGAAACATACGAAAATGCCGAAATAATCGGCTATTTAGCACAGGCAAACGAACTGTTGAGAGCAATATATGCCGACAACGCTGCTACAACAACATCATCAGCCGAAACTGCTGAAACATCAGATTCAAATTCGCTGCTGGATATTATAAGCGGAGATTCTAATCAAACGGCAGAACCGGCAACACAGGCGGAATTTTCATTGCAAAATCCGCTTTGGGGAGTGCTTTCGCCGCGCGTATCGCCTGACGGACAACCGATGCCCTCATCAATGATTGGGCTTGCGCTGGCAAGAGATACCGCAAGGGTTAATTCTATGCTTAGTATGAACCAAGTAAGGGCTATGTTCCCTCGCGATTTGAAACTTATGTGGAGTCAAAATCCTTATAAATATGACGAAACACAGTCGCATTACGAACTTCACGCAATTAAAATAACAACGCGCGATGGCAGGGCTCCGCTCGATGGAGACGTTGTTACAGCGGCGCGACCAACTTCGGGAGTAACAGGCACAGAGGTTAAAGTCAGTATGTCGATGAACGGCGAAGGCGCAAAGACTTGGGCAAGAATGACTCGCGAAAATATAGGACGCAGTGTTATTGTTGCTCTCGATGGCTATGTAATATCGTATCCAACAGTGCAGAACGAAATTTCGGGCGGAAATACCGAAATCACAGGTAACTTCACAATTGAAGAAGCAAGCGACTTTTCAAACATACTGAGGTCGGGTAAGATGCCGGCTCCTGCACGCATTGTTTCCGATACCGTTGTAGGTCCAACGCTTGGTAGAGAAGCAATTAACGCCGGATTTATATCTTTCATTATTGCATTTATGCTGATAATGGCTTATATGGTTTTTTATTACAGCAAAGGCGGTTTTGTAGCCGACACCGCTTTATTTGTAAATATCTTCCTGCTTTTCGGAACGCTTGCCTCGCTTGGCGCAGTGCTTACGCTGCCCGGTATTGCAGGTATTGTGCTTACACTGGGTATGGCGGTTGATGCAAACGTGTTGATTTTTGAAAGGATAAGAGAAGAATTAAGAAACGGTAAAGGAACAAAACTTGCAATAGCCGATGGATATAACAAGGCTTATTCGGCAATTATCGACTCAAACGTTACCACGCTTCTAACAGGTATTGTGCTGTATATCTTTGGCACAGGTCCAATCAAAGGATTTGCCACCACATTGGTAATCGGTATCCTAACATCGCTGTTTTCGGCAATTTTCATCACAAGGCTTATTTACGATAAAATGCTGAAAAACAATCCAAATGCGATATTATCATTTTCGAGGAAAATTACTGCAAACTTCCTGAAAAATACCAAGATAGATTTTGTTAGCATGAAGAAAACGTTTTATACGGTTTCAATAGTTGTTACCGTACTTGGCGTTGGCTCGTTGATTGTAAGAGGCTTGAATACCGGTATTGATTTCTCGGGCGGACGTACTTTCCAAGTAAGATTTGACAACTCCGTAAGAACCACCGATGTAGCCGCCAATCTTAATGAAGTATTCGGCGAATTTCCGCAAGTAGTTACCTTTGGAAGCGATAATCAGGTAAAGATAACCACCAAATACCGAATTAACGAAACAGGCGTTGAAGATGAAGTAGATACAAAATTATTTGAAGGTTTAAGAGGAATGCTCCCGAGCGATGTAAGCCGCGAAGAATTTCTTTCGAGATATATGATGAGTTCGGAAACAATAGGACCATCAATTGCTGCCGACATCAAAATAAAAGCAATATACGCCGTAATCTTCTCACTTATAATAATATTCCTGTACATTTTAATACGGTTCAAAAACTGGCAATATGGTCTTGGAGCGGTAACGGCGCTTTTCCACAACACCATTATTATAATAGGTATCTATTCGCTCTTGTGGGGACTTATGCCTTTCTCAATGGAAATAGACCAAGCATTTATTGCCGCCATATTAACAATTATAGGTTATTCGGTGAACGACACAGTGATTGTATTCGACAGAATTAGGGAATATATCCCGCTGTATCGCAAAAAATCGCTCAAAGAAACACTTAATATGGCTTTGAACGCAACACTTAGCCGTACCGTTAATACCTCACTTACAACACTTTTGACAGTATTGGCAATATTTATTTTTGGAGGAGCCGTTATCAGAGGTTTCATTTTTGCCCTTATTATCGGTATAGTTGTAGGCACATACTCATCGGTTTTCATTGCCTCAATGGTTATGTACGATACCTCTAAAAAACAAAAAGAATTGCAATAAATTTTACACAACGTCCTGAAATTTTTAATCGGGACGTTGTTTTTAAAACATATTCTTTTTTAACTTTGCATTTGGTTATTCGGAAATAATATACTGATATGAGCGGACAAGAAATATTAATAATAGTAATTGTTATATTGCTTCTTTTTGGAGCCGATGCACTGCCCGGCATAGCAAAAACTCTCGGCAAAGGAATGAGAGATTTCAGAAATGCAACCGATGAAATAAGGCGCGAAATAGAAAGCACCACCTCGGAAATAAAAAAAGAAATTACCGATGTAGCCGAAACAATAACAAAAGATGTAACCGATTTCTCGGACAAAATAACCAAAGACGTTAATGAAATAGCAAACTCGGTTACCGATGATTTGAACAGCGTTGCAAACGAAATTAAAAACGAAGTTGAAGGCGTTGCCAAATCTATTGAAAGCGATGCCGCTGAAATAAAGAACGAAATAGAAGAAACCGCCAAATCGGCTACGGAAGATGCCCCTGCCGAAAAAGCGAAAACCGAATTACCTCCGCCTCCTCCAACATATAGCGACCTTGCCGACGACCCGTACAATGATTATGGTGATTATGGTTACAGTAACTGACTTTTGCCTATATTCAAATGATAAACGTTTCCGGCATAACAAAATCATACGGCGAACTGAAAGTCCTCAAAGGAATTGATATTCAAATTGAAGACAAAGAAGTAGTATCGATTGTAGGGTCAAGCGGAGCCGGAAAAACAACCCTCCTTCAAATAATAGGCACGCTCGATAAAGCCGATTCGGGAAAAATATTTTTCGACAACACCGACATCAGCAAACTGAAAGGCAAATCGCTTGCCGCATTCCGAAACAACAACATAGGATTTGTGTTCCAGTTTCATCAACTTTTGCCCGAATTTACGGCTCTCGAAAATGTTTGCATTCCGGCATATATTGCGGGCAAAAACAAAAACGAAGCAGAAGCAAGAGCAAAAGATTTGTTGAGTTTTTTAAACCTTTCCGACCGACTTTCGCATAAACCTTCCGAACTTAGCGGCGGTGAACAGCAACGAGTTGCAGTTGCCAGAGCGCTCGTTAATAACCCTTCGATAATACTTGCCGATGAGCCTTCGGGCAACCTTGACACCGAAAATAAAAACGAACTGCATAACCTGTTTTTTACATTGCGCGACACTTTTAGTCAAACAATAATCATAGTTACTCACGACCGCCAACTTGCCGATATGTCGGACAGAACACTCAAAATTAAAGACGGATTGATTGTTAATGAACTCTGAAAGAACATATAACGGACTTTCATTTGACGAACTGAAAGAATTTCTTGAAGAAAAATATTTAAAGTTTAACAATCCGTCATTCATCAGCAACGACCCCATTTCGATACCTCACCGTTTTTCGTCAAAAGCCGACAGGGAAATAGCCGGATTTTTGGCAGCAACAATAGCGTGGGGAAGGCGAGACCTTATTTTGAAAAGCAGCGACAAACTTATGCAATTATTGAACAATGCTCCTCACGATTTTATCCTTAACGCTGATAAACAGGATATTGAGCAACTGTCGGGGTTTGTTTACAGAACGTTCAACGGACTGGATTGTATGGCGTTTATTTATGGACTTCGGCATATTTTTACACATTACGCTTCTATTGAAGATGCTATAATTGAAGGAGTTAAGTTGCACGGCTCGCTGAATTGGGGATTATCGCACTTTCGCAAAATATTTTTTTCAACCGACCATCTCAAACGTTCCGAAAAACACATTGCCGATGTTGCAGCAGGCTCGGCGGGAAAGCGGTTATTTATGTTTCTCAGGTGGCTGGTAAGGAACGACAATCGAGGTGTCGATTTTGGAATATGGAAGCAAATTGCCCCTTCCGAACTGTTTATGCCCATTGACGTACATTCGGGCAACATTGCACGAAAATTGGGTTTGCTGACACGAAAGCAGACTGATTTCAAGGCTGTTGAAGAACTTACTGCCGAACTTCGCAAGTTCGACCCCACCGACCCTGTAAAGTATGATTTTGCTCTTTTCGGACTTGGAGTGAATGAAGAGTTTTGATATGGGAGGCGATATTTTTACATTTAAAAAATTTGTTGTCAATCAAAGCAGGTCGGCGTTTAAGGTGGGAACCGATGGCGTTCTTCTTGGTGCGTATGCCAATACCGCCGGCGTAAAAACTATTCTTGATATTGGTGCCGGCACAGGTCTTATTGCGTTGATGCTTGCTCAAAAATGTGATGCCGAGATTGTTGCAATAGAACCCGATAGCGAATCATTTGCACAGATGTGCGAAAACATTGATAATAGCCTGTGGAACAACAGAATTAAAGCGGTTGAAACAACATTTCAAAATATGCAATATTCCGGCAAGTTTGACCTTATAATTACCAATCCTCCGTATTTTTCCGACTCGCTGAAAAACCCCGACTCGATAAAATCGCAAACGCGACATAATGACACACTTAGCCCAGCCGACATACTGCGCGGAGTTATCAACTTTCTCGACAAACAGGGACGATTTCAACTTATTCTGCCTTACATAGAGGGAAATCTTTTTATTGCCGAAGCCGCCCGATATGGTTTGTATTGCTGCGATATACTAAAAATAAAACCATTGCATACATCTGAAATAAAACGGCTTATCCTCACATTTGTAAGAAAGAAGACAACGCTAACCGAAAAATTTCTGACCATAAGCAACGGACAAAGACACGATTTTACAGAAGAATACAAAAAACTGACCAAAGATTTTTATTTGAAGTTTTAAATTATCCTAAAAATCGGGAAAAAATAACTTTTGTAATGTATCTTTGCACTACGCCACAGTGCCAAATAAAACCGAAATTATTACAAAATGTTGTTTGATGATAAAAAATATGTAGAAACGCCGCTTATGAAGCAGTATTACAGCATCAAGTCGAAGCACCCCGATGCCATATTGCTTTTTAGAGTAGGCGATTTTTATGAAACCTTTGGACAAGACGCTGTTAAAACGTCTGATATTTTGGGAATAACCCTTACCCGCCGAGCAAATGGAGCCGCTCAATTCGTTGAACTTGCAGGGTTCCCTTATCACTCTCTCAATACCTATCTGCCACGTCTTGTAAGAGCAGGACAGCGGGTTGCTATTTGCGAACAACTTGAAAATCCGAAACTTGCAAAGAAAATAGTAAAACGTGGAATAACAGAACTTATAACACCGGGCGTTTTGTTAGACGATAATGTTCTTGAACATAAAGAGAATAATTTTCTTGCTGCCGTACATATCGACAAAAAAATTGCAGGCGTTGCATTTCTCGATATTTCAACAGGCGAGTTTCTTATATCTGAAGGTACCGTTGAGTATATCGACCAACTGCTTAACAGCATTCAGCCCAAAGAAATACTGTTTGAAAAAGGTAAAAAAGAGCTATTTACGGAACACTTTGGGTCGAAATATTACACGTTCAAACTTGACGACTGGATTTTTAAACAGGAAGCCGCCAACGACAGACTTCTGAAACAGTTTGAAACAAGTTCGTTGAAAGGATTTGGTGTTCAGAATCTTACATACGGCATTATTGCAGCCGGTGCAATTCTCTATTATCTCGATATAACGCAGCACGAACAGTTGGGTCATATTACAAGCCTGTCGCGAATTGAAGAGAACAAATATGTGTGGCTCGATAAATTTACAATCCGCAATCTCGAACTTTTCAACTCACCCTACGAAGGTGCGAAAACCCTCATTGACGTTATCGACAAAACCATTTCGCCTATGGGCGGACGATTGCTTAAACGCTGGATGGCTCTGCCGCTCAAAGATATACAGCCCGTTAACGAGCGACTTGACATAGTTCAATATATGACAGAAAACAAGGAGTTTGCAAACGAAATTTCGAACTACATTCGGCAAATAGGCGACCTCGAAAGGCTTATCTCGAAAGTTGCGGTTAGCCGTATCAATCCGCGTGAAATAGTTCAACTTAAACGTGCGCTGCAAGCCCTTGAACCTCTGAAAGCAAAATGTCTGTCGTGCGAATGCAAACCAATGGCGATGCTTGCCGGACAGATTAATACCTGCAAAGTTATAGCCGATAAGATTGAAAATGAATTAAATGCCGACCCGCCGGCGTTGGTAAGCAAAGGCAACGTTATTGCCAAAGGTGTTTCGGCAGAATTGGACGACCTCCGAAAAGTACTTTACAACGGCAAAGATTATCTTGAAGCCCTTCAAAAAAGAGAAATCGAGCGAACGGGCATACCATCGCTTAAAGTTCACTTTAACAACGTGTTTGGATATTACATTGAAGTAACAAATGTGCACAAACACAAAGTTCCAAAAGACTGGATACGGAAACAAACCCTCGTGAGCGCCGAACGCTACATTACCGAAGAACTGAAAGAGTATGAAAATAAGATACTTGGAGCCGAAGAAAAAATAATTGCTCTGGAAACGAAACTTTTTAACGATTTGGCATCGTCTTTGGTCGAATATATTCCGCCTGTTCAGTTAAACTCGGCGGTTGTGGCAAAAATCGACTGCCTGCAATCGTTTGCCGTTGTCTCTTTCGAAAACAATTATGTTCGTCCGGAAATTGACGATTTAAACCGTCTTGAAATAGTTGAAGGACGACATCCGGTAATAGAGAAACGCCTTCCTGTCGGCGAACCGTATGTGCCTAATGATGTTCTGCTTAACAACGAAGACCAGCAAATAATCATTCTTACCGGACCAAATATGTCGGGTAAATCGGCGCTGCTGAGGCAAACCGCATTGATAGTTCTTTTGGCGCAAACAGGCTGTTTTGTTCCCGCAAAATCGGCTAAAATAGGCATTGTCGATAAAATTTTTACGCGAGTAGGTGCGTCCGACAACATAAGTCTTGGCGAATCGACTTTTATGGTCGAGATGAACGAAACGGCAAGCATATTAAACAATCTTTCCGACAGAAGTCTTGTCCTTCTCGATGAAATAGGCAGAGGGACAAGTACTTACGATGGCATCTCAATAGCGTGGGCAATAGTTGAATATCTGCACGAAAACAAGTTGCGGGCAAAAACAATGTTTGCAACTCATTACCACGAACTTAATGAAATGGAAAATTCGTTTTCACGAGTTAAAAATTTCAATGTATCGATTAAAAGCCTGAATGATAAGATTATTTTCTTGAGAAAACTCAAGCGGGGAGGCAGCGAACACAGTTTTGGTATTCACGTTGCTCGAATGGCAGGTATGCCGCGAAGCATCGTCAGCAGGTCGGAAGAAATACTTGTTGAACTCGAAAAAGGACACGAGCAGAAACCGCTTGCAAAGCCCGTTGCCGGTTTAGCCGAACACAGAGAAGGATTGCAACTTAGTTTTTTCCAACTCGACGACCCCGTTTTGAAACAAATAAGAGACGAAATTATTGATATAGACATCGATAACCTTACTCCTATGGAAGCATTAAATAAACTTTATAACATTAAAAAGCATTTGAAATAGGTTGGAATAAACGCAGAAAATTAGTTTTTCCATTTCAAAATACTCATTATACATATCATTTTGCACGGCTTAATTTGTAAATTTTAACTAGAGTTGAATAAATGATAAAAATAGGCTCAAGATTAGAATCTTTGCAAACACACTCATTGCAAGATAAGTAAAGTAATTTATTTGTTGCCGAGTGGTTAAAATGCTGTTTAGAGCAGTTTTCGGCATCTGTTCCGTTTCCAAAACGTTACCCGTTGGAAGCGGTGCAAAACCGGCAAAACAGTGTCGTTGGTTGGCTGTCTATTTCACTCTTTGTCTTTTCCTTACATTGTTCAGATAACTCACAAACAGAGTAATTTTATAATCTTAAAAATGTGAGTTTTATGGACGAAAAATTGAAAGTGTCGTTCTACCTTAAACGAGAACGAAAAGAAGAAAAGACAGCAATTGATTTAAAAAATCTTATGTGGAAAGAGATTATTTCGGAAGAAGACGGAAGCCTTTTGGTTTACAAGTCCCGACAAAAAACAGGTATTGTGTTTAATGTCAAATTGTTGAATATTCCTGTCAGCATAATTGAAAAATACAGGGCATTTTCAAAAGATGACTTTGTTTTCAATGTATTTCATCAGGTAAAGACAAATAAACTGCTGAAAGAAGTTGCCGGACTGTGCGGGATAAATAAAACATTGACATTCCACGTCAGCCGCCACTCGTTTGCCTCTCAAATTTGTCTTTCACAGGGGGTTCCGATAGAAAGCGTGAGCCGGATGCTTGGTCATACGGATATTGCGACCACACAGCGATATGCACAGGTAAACAACGAGAAAATCGGCAGCGACATGAAGCTGTTATCCGCACGGATTGCAGGCAAATATATTTTTCAACTCTTAAAAATCAAGACTATGCAAAATACAAGAAGTACATTCGGTCTGTTTTTTATCTCAATACAGGCAAAATGAATAAATTGGGTAAATGCCCGATAACTGGAAGAATAAGTATTGACGGCGAAAACAGGTCTTTGCCTATTTCGTTCATTTTTTTGGACAGTTTCTCCATCCATTCCGTAAAATAACTGTCGTTTACATACATGTTGCAACCTCTTTAATGTTACGCATCAATGTTAATGCAACGGCAAAAGTATATACGAAAATTACGGTAATTAAGCAACGGCAGGCAGGCGGCAGGGGCTTGCGCTAACACCGGTCTCCGCTGTCCATGCGGACAAGTTTTTCCGACAGTTTTTTATCAGTTTATTCAGGAAATAACCGCGTTCCATGCCGGTACGGTTTTTTATATTCCAAAACAGGCGGTAGTAGTTTGTGATTTCGCAGCCGAACATCTGCCCGACAAGGCTGAAAAGGCTTTTCAATGGGGTATTGCCGAAACTGCCCGCCTCGTGCAGGGCATAAACGAGTTCGACAAACTCTATCTGTGT
>Ga0082212_10007008_pt1 | contig 15014 bp, 15 predicted proteins | sample TergutNt197P3_FD_71548 | JGI IMG/M metagenome (GOLD analysis project Ga0082212, IMG submission 71548) | Neocapritermes taracua P3 segment gut microbial communities from Petit-Saut dam, French Guiana - Nt197 P3 | ecosystem: Host-associated > Arthropoda: Insects > Digestive system > Gut ...
AACGCTGATGACCGTCCACAACGCGAAAGGGCTTGAATTCCCGGTAGTATTTATAACCGGAATGGAAGAAACCATATTTCCGCATAGATTTTCGGCGGATTCCGAGGAGAGCCTCGAAGAGGAGCGGCGCCTCTTTTATGTAGCCATAACGAGAGCGATGAAGCGTCTCTTTATAACCAACGCGAGGATGCGGAGCTACTTCAATGGCCGCGCCGACTACAACCTGCCTTCGCGTTTCATAGAAGAAATACCGGAATCGCTTTTGGAAAACGATAATGAAGCAATAACACGGCGCTATTTCAATGACCGCATCGCTTATAAGCAGACCCGGCGCTTTAGGGTTGAGCCGCCTGAAAACGATGATGAGAATTACTCTCCGATTATAACAAACAAGGAGCGCGCAACCCATAAGGGGTCGGCGTTCAAAATTAAAGATAGAATACGTCACAGCGCCTATGGGGACGGAACCATCATAAATATTGAGGGAAGCGGAGACAACATAAAGCTTACGATTCTTTTCAGTACCGAAAGAAAAGTGTTCATTGAAAAATACGCTCCTCTTGAAAAAGTCTGAGCAAATAATATGTTTGACATATATGCCGCTTAAATGTTGTTGTTTGTTGGAAACAAGGTAGCAATCAATCGTATGAAAAATAAGGGCATCTTCTGCTTAGTTTTACTTTTTGTTCTGTTTTCGGCGAACGCGCTGTTCGCCATTGAACGAAGGGATTATTTCCTTAAACCGCAAATTGGCGCATGGTTCGGCCCTGTAACGCCTGTAGGAGTTACAGCCGAATCGCTCGAACCCAATCTTGGCGGCGGGATTTTCACAAGGTATAACCTTCCATGGCGGTACCTAAAAATAGGCGCCGATATATCTTACGAGTTTTTTGAACAGGAACGAGGCGTAAACAAGATGCACCTTGTGCCTATATACGGCAATTTTATATTTCTTTTCCCGTTCAGTATGCCTATCAAGATTCAGGCAAAACTCGGCGCCGGGAGCGCCTATCTTCACGTTCAACCGGCTGACGCGAGCCGTTGGGACCCTATTTTTGTGGTTGGCGGGGAGTTCTCTTTTCCCGCGGGACGCTTTTTTAATATAGGTTTAAGGGTTGATTATATCCATATATACGAAGGGCATCTAAAAGGCTCTCAGGTTGACGGGCACATCGTCAATGCCGGAATAGCTCTGTACTTTAATCTGAATATATTTTAATCGGAACATTCAAGAATGCGGACGGCAATAACATATTACTTTTTGAAACGCGGCATTGCTTTTTTGTCAATGGCACTTGTTTTCTCCTTTTCATGTACCGGCGACCCCCTTCTCACCGAATTAAAAACGAATGATCTGGAAGTCATCATAAAGGGAACATACGAATCGAATACCCCAAGGCCATGGCTTTCTCCTTCCTCTGCCAATTTAACAAGCAAATCAATAACCATGCACCCTGTTACTAATACGTCTTTGCCAAGCACTTTTATGATTGATATAACCGGAATGACTCTTACCGGAGACAAGACGGCTGAGTTCGGCCATTACAGAGTGACCTATAGCTGCCCGACTAATGACAGCGCCTCCTTTTTTAACGGGACAGGCATCACGATGAAGAACGACGATGTTCCGTCCGGAAAAAATTATGACAACATCAACCTGTACCTTAGAAAAATACTGTTTTCGGACGCGCAGCGCTACAATCTGTCGTCAGTCGGTTGGGAAAACGGTATAGATTTTATAACATATTTTGAAGAAGTAAAAGTTAACGCCTTTAATTTCAACCTGCCGCTTGTTCAGTACTTTTACGACACGCTGCGCGAAGACGACTCTGTCAACAGAGTATATCCCCTCAGAATAAGAATTTCAAACGGCCTGAACTTTAACCGAAAAGAAAAAACGGTTCTGGAAATACGTTTGGTAATAAAAAATTTTATCAAGCTGTACGAATATAACAGCCTTGATTACCCGTCCGACAAACCTTATATCGTACATTATTTCGGTGTATCAGATTGGCTTCGCGAGGTTAAACCCGGAGAGAATTTAGCAGGTGGGAATTTACTTGCCGTAGCAAGGACATACGTTAAAGGTCAAACCGGAAGGGTATTCGGAGCATCAAACACGGGAGCAAGATACATAATAGGAATTCCGGCAAACGAGGACATAGATGATTATACTATGCCTCCTTTAACCAAAGCGACTTTACGAGATAATGAGATTGGATATTCTACGATACCCACATTACCTATCGAAACATCGGAGAGCGTACCCGCGAAGCTAATGTATTATATGCAACTTGAAAAATTCAAATCGGACTGGAACAAATTTATAAATACCGTACCAGGCGCTGATCGCGATGCAAAGCAACAATTCTTTGAAGATGAATGGACAAGATATAATGGGCTTGCGGGAAACTTTAAAATTCCGCCTATCGCTACATATTGTCCCGATGGCGTAACAACCTATGAAATAACGAATATCGCTCCGGGTGATTATAAATTTTATTATGCAGCCGTTGAACCGGTCTGGGGGACTCTATTTAGATACGGTGAATTTTTACCCTTAGAAGGCGAAACGGCCATACCTATTGACATCGGCGAGAATAAAGAAATAAATATACCATAACAAAATGAACGAAGAAAAAATTATAGTACAAAAATACGGCGGTACATCGGTAAAAAACGCGGAGCGTATCTTATCCGTAGCAAACCGGATTAAGAGCCATATCGACGATGGTTTCCGCGTCGTGGTGGTAGCGTCCGCAATGGGCAACTCGACCGATGTCCTTGTCGATCTTGCCAAGGAAATATCGAAGCACCCTGACAGGCGCGAAATGGATATGCTGCTTTCTACCGGCGAACAGGTTTCGGTCGCGCTTGTGGCAATGGCCCTGCACGAAATAGGGGTAACTGCCGTATCACATACCGGCTTGCAGATTCGGATGCTTACCACCGGAAATTTTTCGGACGCCAGAATCGAAAGCATATCATCGGATAAGCTGCGCGAATCCCTGAAAAACTATCAGGCTGTTGTGGTAGCCGGTTTTCAGGGCGTTGACAAAGACGGCAACATCACAACGCTGGGGCGCGGAGGTTCCGATACCTCTGCCGTAGCCATTGCGGCCGCGCTTGGCTGCAGGGACTGTGAAATTTACACCGATGTTGACGGCGTATACACGGCAGACCCGCGTATAATTAAAAATCCGCTTAAACTTAAACAAATAAGCTACGATGAAATGCTTGAACTGTCGCGGCTCGGCGCCGGCGTTTTACATTCAAGATCCGTCGAATTTGCGAAAAAATATAATGTCCGCCTGCACGTTCGTTCAAGCTACAGCGCGGATGTTGGAACCTTTGTTATGTCAAAAGAGGAAAGAATGGAAAAATATGTTATAAGCGGCGTCACCGCTAAAAAAGACGAAGCAAAAATTACAATTTTTCGCGTTCAGGATCATCCAGGCGCCGCCGCCGAAATATTTGAGTTGATGTCGAACGAAAAAATATATGTCAATATGATAGCTCAGGCAACCGCGCTTGACAAGGAAACCTCGATTTCTTTCACCGTACTTGAGAACGACCTTGACAGGACATCAAAATTAATGGATGATTTTTGTTCCAGGCGTTCCCTTGCGTTCAAGACAAAAAAAGACATAGCAATAGTTTCGGCGGTCGGGGTAGGCATGCTTTCTTCTTACGGAGTAGCCGCGAAAATGTTCAGAGCGCTCTCTAACGAAAACATAAATATTGAAATGATATCTACAAGCGAGATAGGCATCTCATGCGTCATCGACATCGCTCATGCCGAACCGGCTCAGCAAATAATACATAAGGTTTTCTTAGAAAGCTAAATCGATGATCAATATCGGCATACTCTACGGCGGAAAATCCGGCGAACACGACGTATCGTTGTGTTCGGCAGCGTCCGTGGTTTCAGGTTTAGACAAAAATAAATACAACATCACGGCAATAGGCGTGGGCCGAGACGGACGCTGGCATGTCCAGGACAGGCCGGTAATCGCCGATGACCCTGCTTTTGGAAAAATCCTTAAACTTGAGGAAAGCGGCAATTGGCTGCTAAACCATTACGGCGACGGGAAACTCATACTTACCGAAATCAAAACAGGGCGCGCCGTTTCTTTGGATGTTATATTCCCGGTAATGCACGGCACGAACTGCGAGGACGGGCGCCTTCAGGGAATGCTTGAGCTTTCCTCCGTACCCTATGTCGGCGCTGAAGCCGCAGGCTCGGCAATAGGCATGGATAAAGATATATCGAAACGCCTGATCAAAGAGCGCGGGATTGCGGTCGTTCCATGGGAAATACTGACCTACAATGAATGGAAAAACAACAAGGCCGCTCTTGCGAAGACGCTTATTGAAAACATGGGACTCCCTCTTTTTATCAAGCCGTGCAATACAGGTTCATCTGTAGGCGTAAACAAGGTAAAGACGAGCGACGATTTTTCAGCGGCAGTCGAATCTTCTTTCAGGTTCGACAATAAACTGCTTGTTGAAAAAGCCCTCGCCGTACGCGAAATAGAATGCGCGGTTTTAGGAAACGAAAATCCCGAAGCCTCCTGTTTGGGCGAAATAATACCGCGCCACGAATTTTACTCCTATGAAGCCAAATATATCGACAGCGACGGCGCGGAGCTAATCGTTCCCGCAAAGCTTGAGCCGCAGTTAGAGAAAAACATACGCGACGCCGCGATTAAAGTTTTCACCTCGCTAAACTGTTTTGGACTTGCCCGCGTTGACTTTTTTGTAGACAAGCAAACCGATGAATTTTACTTCAATGAAATAAACACCATTCCGGGTTTTACAAGCATAAGTATGTTTCCAAAACTATGGGAGAACAGCGGCATCGCATATAGCGAACTGCTCGACCGCCTTGTGAGCCTTGCGCTTGAGCGCCACTCGCTGAAAAAAAGAATAATCACCGAGTTTACAAATGACTGAAAACGCCTTGCGCTATTTATTGGAAGCTGTTTTCTACCTGCTTATTCCGCTTACCGCGTTATTCTTTCGTTACAAAAAAAAGGTGACCACAGGTTTTGCCGTCGGCATAACGCTGTCATCCTTAATATTGGGACTTATATCCGTTGCTACGACAGTAAGGAGCGACCCTGTACCGCTCTTTATGAGAGAAGTCAATCTCAAAAATTACGACGAGGCCAAGCGCGGGTATAAAATAATTATTCAACACGGCCCCGATTACTTAAACAAAATAAACGAGGCCGACATAATAGACTTGTCTTTTTTCGAAAAAATAAAAGAAGATACGGCTGATGAGTATATTAAAATCGCAAAAGACAATTACGAATCCTGCTCATTTGAAGACGACTCAAACAGAGAGGCCGGCTTAGATAAACTGAAACACGCCTTAAAACTCCTCTCGATGTCGGAGAACATCGGATACCCGCAGCCTGAGTTAAAATCTAAAATAGAAAAAAAGATAGCGGATGCCGAATAATCTTTTTTGGTTGACTAATTTAAATTAAAAATAGCAATATAGCATCGCAAATTTTTTAAAAGGAATTTCCATGGAACAAAAGCGCGCAATTATTCCGAACTCATTTACAATGATGAACATGGTATTGGGCTTCATCGCCATTATATATGCCAGCCGGGGAACGCCGAAAGATCTGGCAATAGGCGGCGCCCTTGTATTTGTAGCGTCCTTTTTTGATTTTATAGACGGCGCCGCCGCGCGCGCGCTTGGCGTTGACAGCGCGATAGGCTTACAGCTTGATTCGCTCGCCGACTTAGTAGCCTATGGAATAGCTCCCGGCTATATTTCTTATCAGGCTTTTCTCTCAGGACTGCCCGAAATAGTTTTCGGTATAAACTGGGGAATGCTCATAGCGCCCATATTTCCGATATGCGCCACGTACCGTTTGGCGAGATTCAACATAGGGGAACCCGACCCTTCGGGATTCAAGGGACTCCCCTCCCCTGCCGCGGGTATTTTTATATCATCCATACCGGGACTCGCTTTTTCAAGGCTGCCTTTTTTAGGCAAAGTGGATATCAACATACCTGTCGATATATTTGTACCGATATTCGCGCTGTCTGCTCTTCTTATGATATCGGGAATCGATTACTCAAAAATATTCGCAAAGATAGTCAAAAAAGGGAAAAAGGCAATTATTATCACCAGCATAATTCTCATATTACTGCTCTTTTATTTTAATATGTGGGCGGTCTTTGTGCTTACCGGCGGCTACATTATCGCCGGAATACTATTGTACGGCACGCGCTTACTAAAAAAACAGGCTTAAAAGATGAACGATTTCTCTCACTATTCGGAAAACGGCAATTCTATGATGGTAGACGTATCATCGAAAGAGATTACCGTTCGTACCGCAAGAGCCGAAGGCTTTATAAAAATGCAGCCGGCAACTCTGGAACTCATAGAAAAACGCCTGCTTCCCAAGGGTAATCTTTTTGAGGTCTCGCGAATAGCGGGTATTATGGCCGCTAAAAAAACCGCCGAGATAATACCCATGTGCCATCCGCTGAATTTGTCTTTTATAAATGTTGATATTGAATTTGATAAATCCAAAGGAGGTATACGCGTCAGCTCCGAAATAAGGATGAAAGGCGTTACCGGCGCTGAAATGGAAGCCCTTACGGCAGTATCGGCGGCGGCATTGACCGTATACGATATGGTAAAGGCTGTTGACAAAGAAATGATAATCGACGGCATAAGGCTCATAGAAAAAAAAGGCGGTAAATCCGACTATAACAGCCCAAAAGATTCTTAATTAAAAATACTTATTCTTTGAGTTTCTCCAACGCCAAACGGAGAATGAAGGCCGCAAAAAAAGCAAAGGCCAAAACCAAAAGCCCGGCCTGTATATACCTGCCATAGTTAGAATAAAACGTACTGCGGTTCAGGCTAAAATCCATATCGCCGGTAAACGAGCCTTTCCGCAAAATAGGCATGGAGGCGGTGATTCTGCCATACGGATCAACTAATGCCGAAAAACCGCTGTTGCCGACTCTTACAAGCCATACGCCGTTTTCAATAGCGCGGAAAATTTCGCCTGAAAAATGCTGCATGTGCCCGCTATATGCTTTGGTCCAAACATCATTTGTAATATTGACAAAAAAATCCAACCCCATCTCTTTATATTTGCGGCACAGCCTGCTGAACATTCCCTCATAGCAAATAAGCGGCGCGAGCGAGCGTCCGTTTATAGCAATAAGCTTGGGTTCATCCCCGGGAAGAAAAGATGAGCCGCCGTAAGTACGCGCCAAGTCGCCTATAAAGTGACCGATAAGCGGAAAATTCTCGTATGGAAACCATTCCCCAAACGGGACAAGATTTATTTTTGAATAAGTGCCAACAACTTCTCCGCTTTCGTTTATGAGAACAGCGTTATTTTTATTTTGTATACGGTACATCATGGATGAGTCCGAACCGGATACCCTGCTGATGCTTACGCCTATTTCTCCGGTAAAAAGAGGTTTGCCGATTTCTTTTACATAGCTGAATAAATCTTTTTCGTACTCGTTTAATCTCTTTTTGATAAAGTCGAAAGAGAGTCTCTCAAGCGAGGCCGACTCTGACCAAATTATCATGTCGGGAGAACTGTCGAGCAATTCATTGGTGTAGCTCTTGAGTTCAGCCAAGTAACGCATTCTGTTTGTTTCCCAGGGAGCCCACGGGTCGATGCACGACTGCGCTATTCCAATCCGTAAATCGCTTTTTTGAGAAACGGGCGCTGATGAGAGCGTTACATAACCGGTAATGTAAATCACAAACACCAAAAGGAGCATCATACATGTGCGGGCAAAACTTACGCTTTTAAGCAAAGATTTGCCGCTTTTTTCCGACAGGTTAAAAAAAGTATCGGAAACCGAATACGACACAAGTATAATCAAAAAACTAATCCCTACGGCGCCTATCACAGAGGCAGACTGAATAAAAGCCGTAGAGGTAAACTGTGAGTAAGCGACATTAGTCCATGGGAAAGCAAGGTAGCCGATAGACTGCACCCATTCAATGAAGCACCACATTACAGGGTAAATAAGAAAACGCAGGGCAGGCAGCCGTCTTGATATAAGCTCCGCGGTAAAAACTTTAAGGCTAAAAAAAACAGATAGGCACGGTATCAGGAAACAAACTATCAGCGTATAACCGCCGGTCTGGTTGCCGGCAAAATGGCCTATCCACTGGTAGGTGAGAAAATTTCCCAAAAGTCCGGTCAAAAACGAAGCGGCATATACTTCTTTAAGGGTTTTGCCCCGTACATAAATAAACAACGGAATCATGAATATCCACGCAAAAAATCCAAAACCTTTTAACGCAAAAACATCGAAACTCGGAAAAGAGAGAAACATTAAAGGTCCGCTTAAAAGATAATAATGCTTTTTGCAAAAAATTTTCAACTCATTCAACTTATTCATTTGCCCTGCCTAACAATAAAAATGCGCTTTCAGAGGAAAAAATCAGTCTGTGTTTGTCAAGCAGTTTGGGGAAATAAGAGAGTGCCTCACCTAATCTCTCCAAGTCCGGGCGACATGGCGCTCACGGATGAGCTAATGCAAAACGCAGGCAGGATGCCGAATAAGCGTTTTGCCTTTTCTTTCAGTGGTTTTTTGCGCGAATTACAAAAAGCCGCGAATATCTTTGCGCCAGAAGCAGGTTTCGCCTCTGCTTTGAATTTCAAATCCGCATGTTTCAAATATTTTATGCGCGCCGTAATCATCCGCATCCGTTTCGCTTACAATCTCGGCTGCTCCCCGCGAGGCTGCCCAGGCGCACATGGCCGAAAGAGCCTCTTCGTCGTAGCCTCTGAAACGGCAAAACTTGCGTAGTCCGTAGCTTAGTTCGACCTTGCCGTCCGCGTCCGGAGGGCCGAGAAAACAAGCGCTGCCGGCGAGAATGTTCATGCTTTTCAAAATAAACTGCCAGCTCGTGTACCAAAGAAAATTTTCCTTGTCGCCTGTCGCGCGCTCGTAAAGCCAAAGAAGCGCCTGCCTTACCGGAGGCTCAAGAGCCTCGCTGCCCGCGTCTATGCCAAGCGCGGCCTCAAGTTTGTCAACCCCGCTCAAAAGCAGCGCGAACTGTTCCTCGTTTAAGGCTAATATTCGCAGATTCTCCGTGCCGAGTTCCATATTATTCCTTTTTGCGCAGCATGCCGGTCTCATCGACAAAGCGCAGGTTTTCAAGCTCAAGCGCCGTAGGCGAGGGCGTCATCTTCACATCCGGGGATACCTTGAGTTCCCAGCCGGTATTGGCCTTGATTTCATCTATCGTCGCGTAAGGATGATATTCGGTAAGCAGAAATTCTTTTGTTACCGGGTCGGGCCTCATAATACAAAGGGTCGTAACAATCATGCACGGACCGCCGCCCGGGAAGTTATACTTGTCGCGCGCGCTGCCGCCGGTCAAAAAACCGGGCGAGGATATATAATCCACCTTATCGACGAACCTTTTCTTTTCATGCGCGGCCATGATGATGTAGCGTTTGCAGCCCGAGGCAATCTCAGGCGCTCCGCCGCTTCCCGACAAGCGGGTCTTTGGCGGAAGATAACGCGGATTGCCCGGGTCGGCCCACATGCCGGTTGTATTTACGTTGCCGAATTTATCAATCTGCGCGGCGCCTATTATGCCAACATCGCATCTTCCCGAGGCGACCATCGGGCCGAGCGCGTCAATCATGTTTGTAAAAGAAGTCGCGTTGGCCGCTATTCTGTTATCCTCAACTCCCCAGGGAAGCCCGCCAAGCGGAGTCGAGCCGTAGATGCCGCTCTCGGTTAAATCTTTCAGGTTGGGCGCGTGGTCGCGCTTGGCAAAATAGCCGGCAAGCATTGAGAGGCCTACCCCTATTATGGCAAGCTCGCCGTCATATATCTCGCGCCCGGTAGCAATGGCCATCATCTCTTGTTTTGTATAATCCATTACCTGCCTCTCTCTGTGAGTTCCATAATCTGTTCGTCGCTCATAATCCATTTGCGGTAAGGATTCATAAGGTGAGCCGTAACCGTATCTCTCAACTTCTCAAGGCGGGAGCCTCCTATTACGTCAAGATACTCGGCGTTCGTTTTGTAGCTGTCTATATATTTTGTCTTATACTCGATAAAGCCCTCGTCGGTCTTCATGCAGTTATTCATATAATAGTAGTGTTCCTCGTCGCTGTCATAAAGTCCTGTCGAACACTGCGGCCAGGCGCCAAGGGGCGCGTACACAACAGCGTCCGATAAAAAATCAGGGATGCGCACAAGGTTGGGGTACTGCCTCATGCAGTCGGTGTCAACAATCAACTCGGCCTGCAGAATAACCTTTTTGGAGGCGCGGGCAAGCTCAAAGCGGCACCATTCGGTTCCGAGCATAATGGCGTTGCCTTCCGGGTCGGCCATCGTTACATGAATTACGGCAACGTCGGGTTTAAGCGGCGAAAGCACATACGCCGGTTTACCGGTAAACGGGTCGGTCACTTCGGGAATTTTTGTTTTACACGGATACTCGTCTATCTTGAAGCCGCTGCGCATTTCCTGGTCCGAAGCAAAACCGCTTATAGTCGGACAAAAAGGCCAGTTCATTGCTCCGGCAAGGAGTCTCAAACCGAAAGTCAGATTCGAGTAATCCTCTATTTCAACTTTTCCGCTTTCGACCGCGCGTTTAAGACCATGCGGAAAGCCGTAAACCTCAAGTCCGGTAAAAGCGGTTTCCACTTTATCGACGGCTCCGGCCGCGCAGAGAAGATTAAGCTGCTGCGTGCAGCAATGCGTAAGCATGTGAAGATGTTTGCGCCCCTGCCTTACCATTTCCCTGCCGAAAGCGACAGAATCGCAGCCTACGGATATGCCCGCCCCGTGCGCGTATTGCATACCGTCCCGCGTATATCTCTCAACGGCTTCCTGAATTGTTATGAGTTTATTTGCCATATTATCCCCCAAACACGGCAAAACATCCGCTATTACATTCCATTTGTCAAGACATAAAGTAACGGAGCGAGCAGAGCGAAAATAGCCTGAACATACTCAAAAACGGCGGAGATTCCCGATGTGATAATTTGATTAAATACAAAAAAAGAGGTGACAAAAATAACTTATATCTATTGTATATAGATACGGCTTAATATCTCATTGGAGGTTCCCAATTGAAGACAGCGAAAAAATTTATCAAAGCAATAACAACTGTTTGTATTCTGTCCGCCGCTGTAAGCTGCGGCCAAAATGAGAGCGCTACACAGAACGCTAACGCCTCTCTTTTTAAAGTTCAGTTTTTTATCGGGAATGTTAAAATTTCAGGCGAGCGAGGAGAGGTATCCGCCAAGCAGGGAGATATATTAAGCATCAATGATGTTATAAAAACCGGCGGCAAATCCTATGTCGATATTCTGTATGCTTCGTCAGGCGTTATAAGAATAAACGAAAACAGCTCTGTTTCCATAGCGGCAATACCCGACAATGAAAATAACAGTACGATTCTTGGCATGGAAAAAGGAAAACTGTTTGTCGCCCTTTCAAAGCTCAAAAAGAACGACTTTAATGTAAAAACCTCTACGCTGGTGGCTGCCGTCAGAGGGACGAGTTTCTCTGTGGTAAGCGATAAGGCAGGCTCAAAGGTTTCCGTGCTGAAAGGTACGGTTTCGGCGCGGCCTGTTAAAAAAGGCAATGTCATTGAAGAAAAGGCGGCAGACATTCATGAGAACTTCAAGACCGATTATATCAATGAGGCAGCCGTTGACAAAATAACCGCCGGAAAAGAAATCGCTACGGTAAAAATGACGGACGCCGAGACAACCGAATTCATGAATGAAGCAAACGACATTAAGGAAAATATTGATAAGATTAGTGAACTCTCCCCTCAGGAAAAAGAGAATATAGAAAAAGAGATGAGAACAACCGATACTCCTCACGACCCTCAAAAGGCAAAAGCGGCTCGTATCGCCGCCGCTAAAAAAGCGGCCGAGAAGAAGCGACGGGAGGCCGCCGCCAAAAAAGCAAAAGAAGAAAAGACTAAAAAAGAAAGAGTATCGAATATACCGACTATGTGATTCTTGGGACATCCTGTTTGGCGCAAGCCTCATAAATATTGCCGCGCAAACTTTCAATGTTGACTTTATGCTTCGCCGATATAAAAACGCGCGAGGCGCCCTCATCCGAAAAGCGGCTATTCATGAGGCATCTCTCTTTTGCCTGCCTGAAAGCGCATGAGTCAATTTTGTTAAAGACCGTTAGAATCGGTTTGCCAGCGGCGCCTATATCAAGCAGCGTTTGATTTACAATGTTTATTTGCTCTTCACAGTTTGGGTGAGAAACGTCAACGACATGAATCAAAATATCGGCTTCCCGTACCTCATCAAGGGTGGACTTAAAGGATTCTATCAACTGAACCGGCAATTTGCGTATAAAGCCTACGGTATCGGAAAGCAAAAAGGCAAGGTCGCCGATTACCGCCCTGCGCACGGTCGTGTCAAGGGTCGCGAATAATTTATTTTCAGCAAAGACATCCGACTTGCTAAGCAGCGTCATGAGCGTTGACTTGCCGGTATTGGTATAGCCGACCAAAGCAAGGCGGAGCAGGCTTCCGCGGTTTTTGCGCTGTGAAACCATCTGCCTGTCTATCTTTTTAAGCTGTTCTTTTAATTTTGATATGCGTTTGAGGATGATTCTTCTGTCGGTCTCAAGCTGGGTCTCGCCAGGGCCGTAACGGCCGATTCCGCCGCCGCGCTGACGCTCAAGGTGCGTCCACATCCTTGTAAGGCGCGGCAGTTGATATTGGTACTGCGCCAACTCAACCTGAGTTTTCGCGTAGGCAGTTTTGGCGCGTTTCGCGAAAATATCCAGGATGAGGCCTGTGCGATCTACTACTTTGCATTCTAAGATTTTTTCAACATTTCTCATTTGCGAGGGCGTAAGCTCGTCGTCGAATATAACCAAGTCTATATCGTTTTCTTTGATGAACTCAAGAATCTCACCGATTTTTCCCGAGCCGGTAAAAGTTTTCGCGTTGGCTCTTTCCAAACGCTGGGAGAAAGATTTTACGGCAACAGCGCCCGCTGTTTCGGCCAAAAAAGCAAGCTCGTCAAGATACTCCTTGGTCTGCTCGTCGTTATGTTCGGCGGTAATAACGCCGACAAGCACAGCGCGTTCGCGCTCCTGTTCTGTTTTAATGGCTTTGTTTTTCAAATTATCGTCTTTATGTCCACCAAGAGAAATTATTCGTCCCGGCATATTCGCCGTCACGAAAAGTTCCTTTTTTGTATATACTGCCATCCGGGTTATACATTGTTCCTTGTCCATTCGCTTTATCGTCTTTAAACTGACCCATATATTTGCGCCCATCCGGGAAAGTAAGCGTTCCATCATTCATTTTATCGTCTTTGAATTGACCGACATATTTTATGCCTTCCGGCAAAGTCATTGTTCCCACGCCATTCATTTTATCATTTTTGAATTGACCGACATATTTTTGCCCGCTCGCCCAAGTAAGTGTTCCCTCGCCGGCTCTTTCGTCATCTTTAAATTGACCGACATATTTTTGCCCATTCGACCAGGTAGCGGTTCCCTCTCCGTCTCTTTTACCGTCTTTGAATTGGCCTACATATTTTCCGCCAGTCGGGTAAGTAATCGTTCCCTCTCCATGCGCTTTATCGTCTTTCCATTGGCCTGTATATTTTGTACCATCAGGAGAAATCATAGTTCCCTCGCCGTGCGGCACACCTTCTTGAACCTGACCTATATATTTTCTGCCATCCGAAAAAGTATATGTTCCCAGTCCGTTCGGCTGACCATTCTCAAATCGACCTGTATATTTTGTGCCGTCAGGCCAGGTATATGTTCCCTCTCCATGCGCTTCATCGTCTTTAATCTCGCCTACATATACCGTGCCGTCCGGATAAGTTATGGTAGCGCCCGGCACAATCGTACAAGATAAACAAATAGAAATAGCTGCGCCAAGAATTAAGGGAAACAAATGTACTGATTTTCTATGGGAGTGCGTTATAGCGGCAGGGGTTGTTGCGCTCATTTTTGTTCTCCTCCTTTTCGCAAAAACTTACGGGACACGAAACGTGTTGCGCATCCGCTTTTGTACGCAAATGCTAAAACAGCGCGGGGGCTGTGTCAAGAAAAATTGTTTGGCTGGGGCGCTGCCGCTAAACCGTGCGAAGCGAAGCGCTTTTTTTACGAAAAGCCGCGATGCCCGCGTCGCCATGGCGGTATCCACTGTATCGGCATCAAACACAATTTTGTCGATGTAAACAGGTTCCGCTATTCCAAGCGCTGTACCGAATAGTTCTTTTCCCATTGATAACCGCCTTATCTATCACTTTATCGTATTTTACCCACATGATTCAACGAAGAGCCTTTTGAAACCTATGTAGTAGGCGAAATACTAAAAAGCTATTATAACAATGGTATTCTTTATCCCCCGCTTTTATTTTATCGTGATAAAGAAAAAAATGAAATAGATTTAATAATTGAAGACGGAAGCACGCTTTACCCTATCGAGATAAAAACTTCAAGTAATCCAAACAAAACAATGATAAAAGGTTTTGAAGTATTAAAAAATGTTTCAGATAAACAAATAGGGTCCGGAGCTTTGATTTGTCTTTCAAAGAACTTATTACCTTTGACGGATAATGTTATGATTGTGCCGGTGGATTGGGTTTAGGGTTTGTTTGTTTTTAAAGAATACATATAATGAAATTGTTGAATTTTAAATTTAAATTTAAAATTCATTCCACGTCCTCTCCACTACTCGTATCTTCCTCGTAGTAATAGGAATAATCTATCCCTTTCATAAACATTTCGCGGTCGTTTATCTTGCCGGTCAGAGCGGCTGTTATAAGATTCTTTATCGTTGTGCTGTCTGTTGTACTCTTTGTCATGGCGGAAATGTATTCTTTTTTGCCTATAGCACTCCAATCAACACAATTTTTTAAGCGTTTTTTCAAAATTAGGTCAAGCCATATTCTTGTGCTTCTGCCGTTACCCTCCATAAATGGGTGTGCAATATTCATTTCGACATATTTATCCAATATTTCATCAAGCGT
>Ga0082212_10007009_pt1 | contig 15013 bp, 17 predicted proteins | sample TergutNt197P3_FD_71548 | JGI IMG/M metagenome (GOLD analysis project Ga0082212, IMG submission 71548) | Neocapritermes taracua P3 segment gut microbial communities from Petit-Saut dam, French Guiana - Nt197 P3 | ecosystem: Host-associated > Arthropoda: Insects > Digestive system > Gut ...
CAATAATGAATTTCATCATAACGAAGCAATTAATCCAATGCGTACAGGGAAAACGAATAAAAGATTTTAAATACGAAAATTTCTACAAAGGTGAGCGTCCGCTCGATTATACTATTGTTCTTGACAACATTGATAGAATCGCGGGTACTCTTGTGATAAAAGCAGATTCAAACACATTATTTTTGGATAACGAATATGTCGTTATGTTTGGTTACGACAATGACGGGCTAAAATGTTTTCCCGATGTATCGCAAGCGGATATACCGGGAATGAAAAAAGACAAAAAACTGATTACGGGCGGATTCGTTTTCATTTTTATCTTTGAAGATGATTCCTGCCTTGTGATTTCAACAAACAGTTGGACTGGCTCATTCCGTGTTTTGAAACAATCGGAGTACAAAACGTCCGACAAAATCAGCCCTCATGACCGTGAAAAATTCACACTGGAGGCGTTCCGCTCGCATTTCAAAAAAAATACCGCTGTGATTGTCGTTTGCGGCACGGCAAAAGGATTCATGGACATACAGCGAAATTTTATGCACGAGGCTTTGTTCCGCAGCAAAATACATCCGAAAACAAAGGCTTCAAAGTTGACGGACGGCGAAATTAAGAATCTGTATGATAAAATGACAGAAATTGCGGACGAAATCGAATCAAACGGCGGTATAAATGAAACAGTAAATACAAACTCAGTAGGAAAACCCTGCCCTGTATGCGGAACGTTTATCGAAAAAGGCAGCGCATTCGGCAGTTCGGTTTTTTTCTGCCTGAACTGCCAAAAAGAAAAATAAATTTTAATATAAAAAATATGAGGAGCAAATAAAATGGGATACAAAAGCAAAGAAGAACTTATCAGCGGAATCCTTGGTTTTTCGGAATATTTTAAACGTGCCGTCCCCGAATCTTTTCCGGTTCATACCGATTATTTGACCGGCGGCATCAGCGAATCCGATTTTTGCAGGTGTTACGAAATATACCGTCAAAAAATGCTCGCGCTTCAGCTCGCGATGGCGGAAAACCCGGAAGATTTCGGGCTTATTACGGTAAATAAAAAAGGAGAAGCAAAACCGGCTCACAGCATGGCGAACGCGTATGTCTGGCTGTTTCTTGCCCTCGCGCAATCGGGCGAGGTGAAAAACGACGTTCTGTTTGTTGACGGCAAAATATTCAAGGGATTTTGCCAAGGAAACAAAGTGGGCAAAAACGAATCGACGCCGAAAAATATTGATAAACTTTTGCTGAAAATCGGCGATTTCGGATTTACGATAAATGGGGATATAACCGGCGACTTTCTGCTTTCATCAGACATACCCGGTTTGTGCTCGACCATAAAAGCGTCGGTGCTGACAAAATACGCGGGAATGAGCATGACAAGCGATTATCCTGCGTTCAATTACAGAATGTATAAATTCGGCGTAAACGAAACTTTGCCGTTTGAAGAAACTATGTCATACTCTCTGATGAGCGACCAGAAAAAAGATTTTTCATCGAAATTGATAACTGAGATGAAAAAACAAGGCTGGGGTAAATATATCTTTTTCCCGCACAGTATAAACGGCGGCAGGCTTACTTTCCCAACGGTTGAATATTATTATAATATACATCATAATAGTTTTGTTTTGATAAGAATAACAAAAGGTTTTGATTTTAAATCTTACATGAATTCTTTGCCGGAGAGGTATTATAATTTCTGGAAAGCCTGTAAAACGTGCAGGGGTTGCAAAAAAGAATGCAGCGGAAGAAGAATTGACGAAGAATTGTTCGGCAAAAAGACGGTTATCTGTCCGGGCAACGTAAAGGTTGTATATGAATGCGAAACGCAGGATATTGAATACATTGTTGAAGCCGCTCTTAAAACGGCAGGCAAAAAATAATTTGAAACAAACAACAGGAGGAATATATAAATGATTTGTCCGAGATGTAAAAAAGACGACCCTCAAAACAGGGAAATGTGTCCTGATTGCGGCGCTCCCGTCAAACCGATTCCCGTTCCGCTCGGAAGTAAAATCCACTTCGGCAAATACGATTGGTATGTACTGGACAAGCAGGACGGCAAAGCACTCATCATAACCGAAAAAGTAATTGGGAAACATCCTTACCATCACGAAGAATGTGAAGTCACATGGGAAACGTGCGATATGCGTCAATACCTTAACGGAGAATTTTATAACTCATTTAATGCGGCTGACCGTGAACGGATTATCGAAGTAACAAATGAAAATCCCGACAACCCGTGGTACGGAACACGCGGCGGCAACCCTACAAATGATAAAATCTTTTTTTTGAGTATTGACGAACTCTTAAAGTATTTCGGCGACAGCGGGCAGATAAAAACAAGATATATGTATCCTGATTGCGATTGGTGCAAAGACGAATTTTTGCCGTGGTTGACCGACCAGTACGACTTAAACCGCCGCGCCGTTGACGACGAAGGTATCGTTCGTCCTTATCGGCTTCGTTCGCCCGGCTCAAACGAACATTGCGTCGCTGCTGTAATGGGGTTTTGCGGCGATGGATTTGACCAAGGATGTATTAACATTAGCGGTAACTGCCATATGATTGACGGTCATTTTCAACTCGATGTCGATGGAGGATTGACGGGCGAAGTTGACATCCGTCCTGCGTTATGGTTAAAAATGCCGTAAATATTTTTGGAGGTATAAGTATGAATCTTGTTATTAAACCCTTGACTCCCGAATTGAATCCAGCATACCTTGATTTTTTTGACAACCGTGCTTTTTCAGATAACAACCCTATGGGACCGTGTTATTGCAATGCCGCCATAATGAATTCGGAAGAACTTGATAAAATGGTAAGTGAGTTTGGGGACGATTGTAAAGGGACACTTCGCAGATATGCCGTTGAACAACTTGCCGAGGGAAAGATATTCGGTTATTTGGCTTTCGATGGTGATATCCCTGTCGGCTGGTGCAATGCCGGAGATATGAAGCGGTATCCTGTTAGCCGCCATCAAGCCATACCCGACTTTGCACGCGAAAATGCTTGTGAGAATACCCTGGCGATTATTTGCTTTGCAATCGCGCCGGAATACCGAGGAAAGGGCGTGGCAACCGCGCTTTTAGAACGTGTGATTTTTGATGGAATATCGCAAGGGTTTACATCCGTTGAAGGATATGTAAACACAAATTATGCCGGTAAGTATTGGGATCATACCGGGCCTGCTCGACTGTATGAAAAATTCGGATTTGTGGAAGCGGCAAAACAAGGTGAAAAAGTGGCGATGAGGAAAGAGTTAAAGTAATATCGTACAATAATCATATATAATAACAAAGAGGAAAAAATCATATCGGAAGAAAAGAGTCTTACTGTTTTACAACAGCAAAAATTAACCAAGCCGACGCCGGAAGACGCTTTTTCCGAGTTCTTGGTTAGCGAAACGAAAAATAATGCGTTAAACTTTATTGCATGGCTACGGGAAAACAAACTGCCGCCGCGGTGGGATGGGATTTACAGATGGATAGTTAATTATAAAAGCAAATACATTTGCTATATCAACTTATCATGGCCCCCGTCCAATGGTATCTGGGAAGTTAAACCTAACCGTTTATTCTTTGGGGAGTATGGTAAATATATTACCGACGATGAACTGAAAAAGTTTGTTTTGGACATAGTGCAACTACCGGGGTGCAACAGGGATTGCGGGAGAATGAGAGACAAAGAATTTTTCGGAAAAAAGTTTGACGAAGTATGCGCCTGCTGGCCGTTCAGGGCTAAAAATCCCGATGGAGTGGCGTTTGAAAATCTGAAAAAATTAGTTTTGTTATCAGGGGATATTATTGCCGATTTAATAGCGGCAGGCAAGAAATAAAAAAATATTGGCGAGGTATGGTAATAATGGATAAGATAACAGAACAGATTTTACAAAAACGTATGCACGGGCTGTATTTGTCGCGCAAATGCGAAGACATTACCGAGCTTTCGCACGAACTTCTCGGATTGCACTGTTGGTTTCACCGAAACGTTGCTTTCTCTGCTCTAATCCGCGGCGCGGAACTGGACGGCTGGAAAACCGCGTTGACTAAAACGTGGATTCATCATGCGTTGCATGGCGTATCTTTCGACGACCTGCCGACATTGCTCGCGCTCAATTCGGGCGAATGGCGATGGGGTGAGAAGTATAAAGAAATAGCCAACAGGGTAGTGAGCCTCATGGAGGACGGCGTTTATTCCCGCGCTGAAATGCGCCGTATATTTGCGGGCGAATACGATGGGCGGACGATAGATAGCGCATTGTCCCCGTGGGGCGGCGTTTTCTGCGAGCTAGCGCGGCTTGGCAAAGTCGCTTTCCGCGATATGACCAGCCGCGATTTCGATTTGATAGATGCCGCGCCGACGCAAACATTCGACGAGGTGCTGCCCGGATTGTTCCGAAGATTCCTTGCGGCTTACGGACCGGCGACGCTTGCGGATGCCGCATGGTTTTTCGGATTGTGGAAAGAAAGGAAAAAGGAATTGTCCGCTCTGAATCTGGACGAATATTCGCGGTTTGAACATAATAAAAACGTCTATTACTATATCGACGATAAGGCAAATATGGGCGATATTCCCGAATTGACGCTGTTATCGGGATTTGACCCTCTTATCGTGTCGTACACGGACCGAAGCGCGATTCTGCCAGCGGAATATAAAAAATCTGTTATAATGTCATCGGGCATATGTCTCCCGACAATCGCCGTAAACGGGCAAGTGGCGGGGTTGTGGAATATCAAAAAAGGCGAGCCGACTGTGGAATTTTTCACAGAGCAACCCAAACGGATTAAAGACAAAACATTTGATTTGGTTGACAATATTTTTTGGCAAACGCGGCAGCAAATATAAATTATGATAGAACGGATTAAATATGGAATATATCCTTATCCTGAACAAAAATGATATAATACCGTATTTACCGGAAATCAATCAGGCAAAAATAATAGCTGTTGATACGGAGACGACGGGTTTGGATCCGCATACGGATAAACTGCGGCTTATTCAAACCGCCGTCGCCGGACTGCCGGTTTTTGTCATTGATTGTTTTTCGTTTCTGCCCGATGGCATTGATATAATCAAGGATATACTTGAAACAAACGCTGTTAAGATTTTTCAAAACGCCAAATTCGATTTACAGTTTTTCATGGATCTGCAAATATACCCTTGTCCGATATTCGACACCATGCTTGCGGCACAGTTGCTGCGAACTTCGGGCGGACCGTCCCGCGTCGGCTTGGACGCATTGGCGCTGCATTATCTTGGCGAAACACTTCCGAAAGACGAGCAAAAAAGCGACTGGAGCGGTAAATTGAGCGAATCGCAGCTTGAATATGCGGCTAACGACGCAAACGTTCTGTTCAGGTTACGGGAAGTCATGGTCAGAGAAATCTACGAAAACAATTTGTCTGATATAGCTTTGATTGAGTTTTCATGCGTAAGCGCAATGGCGCAAATCGAATATGCGGGGATTTGCCTTGATATTCCGCGTTGGAACAACCTGCTCGCAGAAACCGTGATAGAACGAGATGAAGCATTGGAAATATTATATACCTATACGGGAAAACCAGCCGTTCAGTTAAATATATTCGGCGAAGACGAAGTTTCGGGGCATAATTTCGACAGCAATCCGTTCGTGTTGGGTTTACTCCACCAAAACGGAATACAGACGCATTCAACGTCAAAATATGATTTAGCGCCATACGCAAATCATCCGTTAGTGAAAACGATAACGGATTACCGCAAAGCTGCCAAATCTTTGTCAAGCTTTTTATATCCCATACCCGGAATGATACATCAAAAAACAGGACGGCTTCATCCGCATTACGCGCAGAACGGCGCATGGAGCGGGCGTATGAGTTGCTGGAACCCGAATATTCAACAAATTCCGCGATCCGCGAAATTCCGGGCGTGTTTCGTAGCTCCTCCCGGACGAAAACTTATCATAGCTGATTATTCGCAGATAGAACTGCGTGTTGCCGCGGAAATAACCCGCGATATTAGAATGACGGGGGCTTACCGGAACGGAGACGACTTGCACAGGCTGACGGCTTCGCTTATGCTTAATAAAGACATGGCTTTAGTTTTGCCGCAAGAGCGGCAAGCTGCAAAAGCGGTGAATTTCGGGCTCATATACGCGATGGGAGCGGTGGGGCTGAAACAATATGCGGAGCAGTCATACGGAACCGAAATGACGATTGAAGAAGCGGAAGAATTCCGAAACCGTTTTTTCAAGGCATATACGGGAATAGAAAAATGGCACCGTATGTTAAAAAGAGAACCGCCGACCGAGAGCAGGACATTGGCTGGACGAAAATTTATATTTACCGAAAACGCGGGACTGGCTATTTTGAGCAATACTCCCGTGCAGGGCACGGCGGCCGATATTGCTAAAAAAGCTCTGGGTATGCTGGCAAACCGTTTGAAAAATACAGATACGCATATAGTGGGAGTTATTCATGATGAAATATTATTGGAATCTTCAGACGAAAAAGCCGATGAAACGGCAGAATTGTTAAAATCGGCAATGGAAGAAGCGGGCAATTCTATTTTGAAATATGTACCGTGTCAGGCAGACGTAAATGTTTCTCAACATTGGGCTTGATTTAATTATATATTTATCGTTCAAATCTCGTAATCCATTCATGTCCATTTGGAAACGCTGTAATTAAAGCATTCTGTAACCAATTTTTGCTTTCATCCGATAAATACGGAAAAGCAGTATCAACATCCTGCCAGTTTTCTTCTCTCGTGAGGTCTGTTGATTTATATAATAACACAAGTTCGGGTGAAAAATACGTTATATCGTCTTTATATAGAATTGCTTTATTAATATCACGGCGGATTCTATCATTCCGGGAATATATAAACTCGCCGGCGATGCGTTTATTAAATAAAAATTCAATATAATCTAATTGTTTTTGTTCCACATGGTCTATTTCGCATTTATATATATCTTCTTCCGTAAGTTCCGCGTGAAAAAACGAACAGCCTTCTTTGACGCAAAATATGTTGAGTTTTACCAATTTTTGATTATCCGTATCGGTTATCAAATGAATCATACCGCCGCCCATAGCTTCGTAGACAATCCAATCTTTTGACTGCATAAAAGAGATAATTTTATTTCTGTCCTCCCAGTATGCCGATATATCAATATCTCCGTGCGGTCGCGTGTTCTGTTCAAGATATATATCCAAAGCGTGACCGCCGCAAAAAGCATATTCAAAATCTTGATGTTTTAGCAAATCGTGACATTCTGTTATTAATGAATTCATGTTCAAACTCCTGTTAAAAATTACGAGTATAAATTCTCGGCTTCGAAAATTCCTATATATTTGTCACTTATAGACGATCTCCCAAGGTTCATCGTCATTCCATGAACCGAAAGCCTCGTTGTATTTGTCTTCCAAAAACATCGGTAGATATTGAGGCGTCTGGTTTTCGGACGGCGTGTTCCGCAGTTCTTCAATGGTAATCCAGAAATTCCGCCCTTCGTCGCACTCGGCAATCAATTCGCCTGAATACTCCGTTGTTTTATACAGAAAAACCAAATACCGGTCAAATGTCTTGTCATTCAGCCAATGAATGATTCCGCAGAATTTGAGATTGCAAACATTCAAACCGGTTTCTTCTTTTACCTCACGGACGGCGCAATCGTAGAAACTTTCGCCATTTTCTGCATGACCTCCGGGGAAAGATAAGCCTTTCCAACTTTTTATCCTGTCCTGCACAAGCACTTTGCTGGTATGCTTATCTTGTATCATAATCATTGTTGTAAATTCAATTTTCGGCATTGCTTAAATCCTCTCTATAAATCCAAAAACCATATAAACTGCGTTTCATGCCGAAATTCCGGCGCATTAATATCGCCATAACCGCAATACTCATCTATCGCACACAATTCAGCTCCTTGCTTGTGATAAAACTTTATAGCGGGTACATTATTGCTCTGACATTCGATTTTCATTTGCACGAGTCCCTGTTCCCGCGACCAGCTTACAGCCATATCAAATAATGACTGACCGATACCTTGATGTTTATATGCCTCATCAACCCGAATATCCCACAATACAGCAAGGTCGTTTCTTCCTGAAAGCATATTTACGTTTTTATCGCGGGAAGCTATTGTAGCGGCTCCGATGGGACGTTCACCGTCGAATGCCATGAAAAATGCCCAGTTTGATAAATCAAAACGCTCCCAACGTGTAATCGTTTCATCGTCTCCTATACAAAAATCTTTTATATACGGCTTTTCTACGGGAGTTTCAACAAGTGCAAAACCGCCCAATCCTCGATTTATCTTTTTTATTTTATAATAACTTTTAACATTGACACGCATAGGTATGCTGTCATATTGTGGAAAATATGTTTTATCAACCTTTTTATATGTTATCATTTTCTCTCACCAACCTTAAATATTCTCGTATCCCATCTTCTTCATTTTGCTGATATGTAAAATCAAAATGCGCCGCTACTGTTAATGCCATCGTATGAAACAAATCGCACATGGTAAACACGGACGCCCATATATCATCATAACTGCTGCCTGAGTATGTGGCGGTATATTGCGTGTACAATTCGGAGGGTAGGTATTTCTTAAAATATTTGCCGTCCTTGCCTGCGGATAGATTAAATCCGTTTTGAGTACCGATATACCAATTAATCATTTCATGCAATTCGGAACGATTCCATTTATTCACCATAGACATCACATAGGGTAACTCGTCCCGCATAATTCCTTTCGCCACATTGTTCAAGCACCACCAGAAATTATTACAACATGAATAATAATCAAGGGTAGTGGGCGGTTTAATGTGCCAATGATTTTCGTTGACGGTTATTAGTGGGAAAAATCCATTGCCGTTATCTTTATCAAGCAGCACAATCACAGGCTCGCCATCGTCTATATACGCTTCAAACAAAAATCTTAAATCAATCCGAACGCCATCGGGAAAAATCATCTGATAGTTAAAGTGTCCATCACCGTTTGCGCCTCGCATAGCTTCGGGCATTTGCATTATTAACGGTTTTCCAAACTTATTTACAACCCATGCGGGATTATTATAAAACGGCTTAATATCCGTAACATAAAATCCAACATCGTAATCTTGGTAGCAATCCTTCGGCACAGTGGAATCAGCGCGCGAACCAGCCAGCATCACGCCTCGTATGCGTTCATCAGCATTGGCAACGCTTAGTATTAAATCCATCATTTCTTTTTCGGTTCTCATTCTCATGTATTTTGTATCCTTTCCACAAATTCATATACTTTTTCCGCCCAGTCCCATAATCCCAAAGCATCTTTCGAAATATAATAGACTTTATCGGCTATTTCCGGATGAATCATATTTTCAAATTCATTTTTATACTGTTCTGGTATTATGCAGGCATATAAATAATCAGACAATAAAAGCTTATCTTTAATCTTCGCCGGATGATAACCGTCAAACACATATCCGGGGTGCCGGATTATATCATCATGACGAAAATAGAAACGCACGCCGGGAGCGAAGTTTATGCTCAAATCGTTTTCGTCCGGAAATCTGCCGAGAGTTCTTTCCATGACAAGCCTGTCGCCGCCTACGCAATTCCCCCAAGCAAACATGATATAATCGAAATAATCAGCCGGATCACTGGCAGCATTACGCTTATCAAAGACAAGTTCATCAGCGGTTTTGGCGAATGCCTTCACAGCCGACAACAGCTTCCCGCTTGTTAGGATTTTCTTTGCGTTTTCAACCTCCGCAGTATGACAAACAAATTCCGTCAGGCAGCCGTGTTGTTTGCATTGGGTACATTCGGTAATTTTAACAGGTAGCAAGGCATCTTTTACCGTTTCGGGATTAGCGATAGTGTTATTGACCACAGTTAATATGTCCACGTTTTCGCATACTATCTCCGTTTGCCTGCCGTGCCGCTTTTCATAATCTATGAATATAAGCAACTTTTTTAGCTCCCACGACGATATATGCGGATAATCAGACAGAGCGAAATAATAAACGCCGTCCCATATTATCATTCCTTCATGGTCTGCTATGTTAATCTGCATATTATTTTATCCTCCGTACAATGCGCTTGTTTCAAGATTCAAAAGTCGCTTGTTAAAATAATCCCGAAATTGAGTCCCGCATTCGCGGAGCATACGCAAATCATCATCACTTCCGGCGACTTCATCTTTCAGCTTTTTATGTATAAATTCAAATACAGGCTCATTGACGATTGGCGGCTCATGGCGCATATAAGTTTTAATCGTCAGGAATTTGTTAAACTCGAAAATGCCTTTTTTAATCATCAGGTAACGGCGCAGGCAGCCTAAAATCGTGTTTACGCAGCCGGTTATTTGCAGTTTGTCAAACATGGGGTAGCCAAATTCTTTCGCAAACCATTTTTCCATAATGATTGCGTCTTTTATGAAATCCTCTTTTGACGGCATTTTTATGTCGTCTAAATTTATTTCGCCGAATACAGCCTTGCTTTGTGTTTTGAGACGGGCAATTTCAACCGTAAACTCAAATTCCTCAACCTCGCTTTTTGTGTAAGGCGGTGAAAACTCCGCTAAACGAATCATTATAGAACCGAACCCTTTGGGGATTTCGTATGATTTCCAATATATGTTTGCGATTTCGTCAATGCGCTTTTGCGTTATCGCCGCGTCATCGCGGACAATGATAACCGTGTCTATATCGCTCTGACCCGGACGGTAATACCCGCCACCGAGCGAGCCTATTAGATATAACGCTAAAATGTCGCTATCTTCACGGCATATTTCATCAAGAAATTCGTTTACAATTTCTATCGCTTTTGCTTCGGTTATAATTGGTGACATTTCATTTTACCTTTATCATATTTTCAAATATAGTATCTATAAACGTCCCAAAATCATTTACCGTAGGGCGGATACTTTTGAAATGCGATGCTATAAACGGAACGCTGTCACATCCGTATTCAGCGTGTACGAGTAACTGTCCATCGCTTTTACCTGCGAGAATGACAGAAACCGAACGTACAAAACATTCTTCAATTACATGAGTTATTGAAGCAACGGAATCATCTTCCATATAGCCAAACTCCATCATTTTATCTCGGTTGGCAAAACCCGCGAGCCCATACTTATCGGAAAACGCCATAATTTTATCCCGGTATGTCGCCACTACACTATGTAGCGTTTCGTGCAACATACTTTCAACGTCCGGTTCTGCCGCTATCGTGATGATTTTATTTCCAACGCGAACAAAGTCTGTACTGTATGCCGCAAATAAATTCGGAGAAAAACTCATTTCAGGCGTGTTATTGCCATAAAACTTTTTAGCCGTATCTATTGCTTTATTTATTATAAAAGTCCATTTTTGTATACGCCCATCAATAATTCGGTTATATTCGTCCCATAGAGAGTGCATTTCAGATAGTTTTTCCATATACAATAGCACGTTTGTCAATTCAGAAATCCATCCGCGGAAATCAGCCATACCGATAGGGTCAGATACGGCGGCGCTTTCAATAAAAGAAATGAAAGCGGCAATATCGAAAGTTCCATTTTCCACGAAAAAGCAAGCGGTAGCAAGCGCAGACCCTCTCGGCCAATACGGATTTACTTCCACTTGTCCTGTTCTGGCGCGGGCAAACCAAGTTTTTATATTGTCTGATATATCCAAATTGCCGATATGCTCCGCCAAAGCGGAAACATCGGCATCGTTATGGTCGTATGCGGCTGCGCCGGAAGAAACTAAGCCTGCGAGTACATAAAAAAGATTGCGATTCATTTCAATTTTCATGCTATTTTCAATAGCTTTATTTATAACGCCAATAATAAATTCTGTCTTTGAGTTCGTATAAAGAACACGGTCGCCGTTCACTTCCTCAATCAGCCGCATTTTTAGTTTTCCGTATTCGTCCGCAATATCCTTGTTGTTGAGCAAGGCGTTTCTGAATATGGTCTGACGGCGGTTTTCCTCGCTGTCTTTGGGATATACATAAAAATGATAGTTCATGAAGTCATCAGGTACCAGCCTCTTAAAAACTTCACGCTCCTTTATGCCGCCGTCGCCTTCATGTTGAAATCCGACCTTTTCAAGACGTGAAACGATTGCAAGAAACACCTCGTAGGATTCCATCACAGCTACAATATCAATGATAGGTTTGGCGCACAGCCCCGGAACCGAGGTGCTGCCGACGTGCTTAATTTCAACGACTAAATCGCCAATCTGTTCCATCAGGTAATCGCGTATGCGCTCAAACTCAGTTTTCCAGTTCGGGTCATACGGCACTACAATCAATGTATTTTCTAATTTTGGCATCTGGTGTCCTCCCTTATTCTTCAATATACGACAAATCGTTTAACTTTTGAATGATGCGTTCGCCGTTTTCGGTTATTTTGAAAAACGACACGCCGCCAGCCGGACCAATTTTGCGATCATGGACGTCAAAATCGAGCAATCCTTGATGCCAAACCGCTAACGCGCCGCCGTGCGAAACAAGTATGATATTTTCCGCTTCGCCCGCGATAATATCGCGGCAAACCGAATCGATCCGGTTCCACAACTCACGCCATGTTTCCGCTCCTCGAAATTCAGGCGCATCTATAGAATTTATCGGCAATCTGTTCTTCTGCGTCCATTGCTTCGCCAAAATTAATCTCGCGGAGTTTTTCACGGTATTCGATTTCAATTCCCATATATCGGGCAAGCGGTTCCGCCGTTTGTTTTGCGCGAAGCAAATCGGACGAGTAGATTTTGTAAAGTTTCCCTTTCAATTCAGCAGACAGATTTCGCCCGATGTTCTCAGCGTGTTCTTTTCCTAAATCGGTTAATTCCCAATCCGTCCATGAACCAATCATGCCGTTTGTGTGTTGAACTGATTGCGTGTGTTGTATTGTGGTGATGGTTTTCATTCCGTTTCCCTCCGAATCAAAATACCTTTCATATATTCATGCGTTGGCAATACAAGCTGCTTTTCTTCCTCACTACATCCGATGAGGATTTTTATTTCGCTGTCCCTTTTCAATAAATCCACCGTGCAAATTATAGCGTCGATATAGTCGCCGTCCGTGCCTATCCAAACGTCAATACCGCCACTGTCCATAGATGATGTGTTCTCAAGATAACCGTAATCCACAGGGTATATGCAATCTGGGTATTTCGGATGACGGCTGCCTTTGGGTCGGTCGATTATAATTTTCGATTCGGCAACGAGTTTATCAAGCGCAAACCAAAATGCCTCGTTATATTTTGAATTCAATTCATCACCCCGCTTTCTAAAATATTGAATGTAACGTTATCACAATCAATCTCTGCCATTGCGCCGTAAGGCAATACGCATATCGGCGATGTGTGTCCGAACGGCAAATTATATAGAATAGGTAAACTTGATAGTCCCAATTCACCTATCGTTTTTAATAAGGCATTTTTGTAATCACAATTTTCCGGGTATTCATTGAAACGCCCTATAATTAATCCTTTCAGGTTTCGCATAATATCTTTTTTTGCAAGCCATATGAAAAAGTCTGCGAAATTGTCCGGCGATACATATTCAACCATATCTTCGACGAATAAAATAATACCGTTGTTTTCTTCAAAAGGGGCAAAGAGTGATGTTTGCTCAATATCTTTAATTCCGGTATGACCGCCGAGCAGTCTGCCCCTAATTATGCCTTGACCTTGCAGCAATTCATATTTACCGCAGGGATTGTATGTGTTTATCTTATCCTTATTTTTATAATCATGCGCATCACAGCCAAAACAATCCGGAGGATCAATGATGCCGATTTCGCGTGCGTTAAAAAGCACGTTTTTGAAATGTTTTACCGTGTACGGATGTACGCCTTGCGGTTCTCCGAATGAAGGCAGCAGATTCACCCCGTAGAATGTCGAAAGCCCTGCTGTCAGGCACATCAAATGGACATTCATAATATCTGAATAACCAATGAATATTTTAGGATGATTGCGGATAATATCGTAATCTATGTAAGGGAAAAGCCGTATGCTGTCATTTCCGCCGATGTTGGCGATAATCCCTTTGATGTCCGGTTGAGCAAACGCCCACATTAAATCCTCGGCTCGCGCTTCCGGGCTTTCTCTCAGGTATTTTTCACCGCGCATGGAATTCGGAGCGGCAACGCATTCTAAGCCAAAATATTCTTTAATCCGGCTTACAGCGAGATCATACCGCCAACGAACATCAGGTTCTCCAGCGATTCCCCATGAAAGGGACACTGTGGCAATCTTATCGCCGGGATGCAATTTTGGCGGTTTAATCAGGTTCACGAATTTAACTCCTTCCTCATTTGCTCTACAAACCACAAATATTCCTCATAGCTCTCATATGGCGCAGGTTCGCTCAAACGGTAATCAATCGGCGCACTCGGAAAATCGTCGTCTAAATAACGCGGAAACAAATGAATATGTATATGAGGTCCGCTGTTCGCGTGGATTTCATAATTGATTTTTACCGCGCCGGTAACTTTATGCAACGCCTTGCCGACTATTTGAACCTCCCGCATGAATCCGCTCATTTCATCAGGTGGCATTTCCTCGAAATCAACGACGTGCATCTTCGCCAGTATGTGCATCTTTCCGAACAGCTTGCCTTGTCCGGGGTATTCCGCTGTCGCCCATGAATATTCAAATTCGGCAATGTCTATTTGACCATCCGGCATAGGATCGGCATTACAAGCCGGGCAAAATTCTTTTTGCGACTTTTTAGCATAATTATCATAGTTATAATGAAAACTTCCGCCGCGTTTCTCATTCGTGGCGCGTCTCATAAGATTATGATGATTCACGCCTTGAATCATTTCGTCGTTTGATATAACAAAACCGTATTTTTCGCAAACAGAAATGATTTTTTTCAAAACCGGACATACACCTTCGGGAAGTACCGCTATGACGTCTTTATTTGTGTCAAGTTGACGCAGCGCGACGGTCAGCAAGCGGTCAGCGGTTTCGGTAAAATCCGCACTTTCGCTAACGCCTAAAAAAGTGATCCTGTTATATGCTTTTGAAAAAGCAATCAAGCCGTTACAGCATCCGCT
>Ga0082212_10007010_pt1 | contig 15013 bp, 13 predicted proteins | sample TergutNt197P3_FD_71548 | JGI IMG/M metagenome (GOLD analysis project Ga0082212, IMG submission 71548) | Neocapritermes taracua P3 segment gut microbial communities from Petit-Saut dam, French Guiana - Nt197 P3 | ecosystem: Host-associated > Arthropoda: Insects > Digestive system > Gut ...
CAAGAAGGTGCCCGTGGTCAGCAGGATGTGGCGCGCGTGCAGGCTAAGGCCCTGCGCGCTCCTTACCCCGGCTGCCCGGCCCTTTTCCACGAGCAGGTCATGGGCGTTGTCCTGCCAGACCCGGAGTCCGAGCTGGGAAAAAATGTCGCGCCGCACCACTTGGCGGTACGCATCGCGGTCCATCTGCGCGCGCGTGGCGCGCACCGCCGGGCCTTTACTCGTGTTGAGCGTGCGGAACTGTATGCCCGCCGCGTCGGCCCACAAGCCCATCATGCCGCCCAGCGCGTCAATTTCGCGCACCATGTGGCCCTTGGCCAGTCCACCGATGGCGGGGTTGCAGGAAAGATAGCCGATATGATCCACATTGCCGCTTACCAGCAGCGTGGAATGCCCCAAACGGGCAAGGGCCATGGCGGCTTCGCAACCGGCATGGCCCGCGCCCACGACAATGCAATCAAAAAAATCCTGCGGCAATCGGACTCAGCGTCCTTTGGCGGCACGCTTGGAGGCTTTGAGGGGATTGACCTTGGCGGCAGCCTTGGCGTCAATCTTCACATGGGTGGCAAAGTTGCAGCGGCCTTCGGCCCATTTGCGCTCCGGCGCCGGATAGCTGGAGCAGAACTTCTCCTCCTCAAAGGCGCGCACCCGGTCGCAGCCTTCGCACCTGTCTATAATCGGCGCCAGGACAAAGCCGTTCACCGCCACGCCCTCGGGGGTGCGGGCGGCATTTTGCAACATATTCATAACTTCCTCCACAGTAGTGATGACAAACCTAAATGTTTATCTGAAGCATGGCGGATGTCAAGCTGAGTTTTGCGTGAGATCAGCATGTATTGCCCCCACTTCCTGCTGAATTTCCCGCATTTCCGCGATCAGGTCCGGGTAGTTGAAACGGGTGAAGCTTCCGTCGAGGTACAGGATTTCGCCGTCCACCATGTTCATGCGCACTTCCATGCCCGTGGCGGCATAGACCGCATGGGAAACAGGCGCATACATCGGTTGCAGGTTGGGAGCATCGAGATCAAGGGCAATGATGTCCGCCGGCCGGCCGGCCTCCAACACGCCAAGACGGCTGTCCCCCAGGGCGCCGGCGCCGCCGGTTGTGGCCGCCTCAAAAATTTTCCCGGCGGGGCACAGGGAGGGATCTCTGCCTTCCAGCTTGTGCAGCAGGGCGGCTCTGCCCATTTCCGTGAACATGTTCAACCTGTTGTTGGCTGCCGCGCCGTCCGTGCCCAGGGCAAGGCGTATGCCGCGATCCAGCATGGCGGGCACCCTGGCCACGCCCGAAGCAAGCTTCATGTTGGAAGACGGGTTGTGGACAACGTACACGCCGCTTTGCGCCAGGATATCCAGCTCCTCTTCGGTGACGTCCACCACGTGGGCAAGGCTGGTGCGCGGGGTGAGCAGGCCGAGATCGCGGCAGTACGGGATGGGGCGCTTGCCGTGCATTTCCAGGCAGCTTGCGCTTTCCGCAGCGCTTTCCGCAAGGTGCATGTGCAGGGGGAGGTCAAGTTCCTCGGCCAGCGCCATGCAGTCGCGCAGGGTATCGGGCCTGGTGGTGTAGACCGCATGGGGCATGACGGCGATGCGGACGCGCGGATGACCTTGCCAGCGGGCGGCCTGTTCCCGGACCAGGTCCAGGGCTTCTTCCGGCTTGGGAATGGCGGCGGTCGGGAAGGCGAATACCACCTCGCCGGCCAGGCAGCGCAGACCCGCAAGGTCGGCAGCCCGGCACACCTCGTCTTCCATAAGGTACATGTCCTGAAAGGCGCTTGTGCCGGTGCGGATCATTTCCGCGCATCCCAGCAACGCTCCCAGGTGGACAAAACGTCTGGTCAGCCGCCGCTCAAGGGGGAAAATGTGCTTATTGAGCCATTCCATGAGCGGCAGATCGTCGGCGATGCCCCGGAAAACAGTCATGGAAGCGTGGGTATGCGCATTGATCAAGCCCGGCAGGAGCAGGGCGTTGCCGAGATCCAGCTCGCGCCGGGGCTGCCATTGCCGAGCCAGTTCCGTCCTGGGGCCCAGGGCGCTTATGGCGCCGTCCGTGACGGCAAGGGCGCCGTCCGCAAGGGTGTGGATCGCCGCATCCTGTGTCCGGCAGAGGATATGGGCGGCATGAAGCACAAGATCGCAGGGACTGGCCATACCTGTTCTCCAGATTCGCAAATTTTTTTGTTACTTCGGGAGGATAGCATGATCAGCAGCGTTTGTGCAAGAGCAAGAAGGGCTTGCCGTTTTCTTCAGTCAAAAGCGCGTAAGCTTCAGTGCGTTCAGGAGATATTTTTTCAAAAAAAAACTTTGTTTCATTATGAAATAATGAGATTTTACGAGATTTTTACAACAAACCCTGTTGAAAAATTTCGTGTACGCTTGTGAATTTTTCGCTTTGCCAAGGTGAAAATCCTGTGCTGTCAAGGGACTACACGAATAGCGGCAAGGCGATATTTTACAAAAAATATTTTATATTATAGTATGTTATACATAGGCAGCTCTCTGGAGCTCTCCCCAAAACCGTCTCGGGCGGAACTGGGAAATTTCCCCCTTGCCTGAAAGGCAGGTCGGGGGTATTAGCTTCGACCATGAACGTCGACTTGCCTGTAATAGTGGAAACTTGCCTGTAATAGCGGAGAATCCGCAAAAAAACGCTTGAGCCTGGCGTGTTTTCGGGATATTGCCCTTGACCATGACGACTGACTGGCCTGCCATAGTGGAGCACCTGCACAAGACGCTTGACCCCGGCGTCTTCAAGGTCTGGATTGCCCCTCTGGACGGGGAAATCCGGGACGCTTCCGTGTGCCTGGATGCGCCCAATGAGTTTGCGGCGAACTGGATACGCGACCGTCTGTCCCGTGCCATTCGCGAAGCAGCGGGAGCAGTTCTGGGACTGGCGCCGGACGGGATATCCCTGCTTGTTCGTTCAAAAAATTCGGAACCCGTGCGGCGCATCGTACACCCCGAAGCGCCCGTCGCGCGTCCCCGCTCCGATCAGGGGGTGCTGCTCGGGCCGGCCTATCCCGAGCCCCGGTGGCGCTTTTCCTTTGAGGATTTTGTCGTCGGGCCGAGCAATGAGATGGCCTACGCGGCGGCCAGGGGCCTGTGCGCTGATCTGGCCGAGGCGGGAACGCTGTTTGTCAGCGCCGCTCCCGGTCTCGGCAAGACCCATCTCGTCCAGGCAGTGGGCAAATGCCTGAGCGAAGGCGCATCCCATGCGCCGCACAGGATATCCTATCTCACCGCAGAAGAGTTCGCCTCCTGTTTCGTGGCCGCGCTCAAGGCGCGCGATGTGGAAGGTTTCAAGGCCCGCCTCCGGCAAAGCGACGTGCTCTTGCTGGAGGACGTGCACTTTTTGCAGAACAAGGGAAAAATGCAGGAAGAAACCCTGGCGCTGATCAAAAGCCTGCAAGCCAGGGGCGGCAGGCTGGTGCTGACGAGTTCCTTTGCGCCCCGTGATTTGCGCCATATGGAGGGACAGCTTGTCTCGTTGTTCTGCGCGGGCCTGCTGGCCCATATGGCCAGTCCCACCCTGGAGACCCGGCGGAGCATTCTCCGGGAAAAGGCGCGCGCGCACCAGGCGGTGCTGCCGGAAGCCGTTTCCGAGCTGCTGGCGACACGGATAACCAGTGATGTGCGCCAACTGGAAAGTTGCCTGAACAACCTGATTTTCAAGGCGCGTTTGCTCAACCGCCAGATCAGCCTGGACATGGCCCTGGAAATGGTTGATCAATATGCGGAAACGCGGAACGGGCTGGATATGGCCGCCATTATCCGCCTGGTCTGCGACAGTTTCAAGCTGTCCGAAACCCAGCTCGTTTCGCGCAGCCGCAAGAGCGAATACGTACAGGCCAGAAACACCGCGTACTACTTGGCCCGCAGGCATACGCAGCTTTCCCTGCAAGAGATAGGCGACCGTTTTCACCGCCGCCACTCCAGCGTCATCAAGGGCTTGAGCGTGTTTGAGCGCGAAGTGCAGCGTGAATCGGCTCTTGGCCGTCAACTGGCCCATGCGGCGGAGCTTGTCGAGCGTACTGCGGGGGTGGGGGATCCGGGGCGAAATGTTTCCGAAACAGCAGTTCCTGATTGACGAGCCCCTCGGGAAGGTATATATTTCTTTTTTATCGTAGGAGCGTAGCTCAGGTGGCTAGAGCACTTCCTTGACACGGAAGGGGTCAGCAGTTCAAGTCTGCTCGTTCCTACCAAAATTTCGCGTTTCGCCGGACACGCGGCGTCGCTGTTTGGGGAGCCGTAGCTCCCCTTTTTTCCGTGTGAACGCTTGCGCCGCGCACAGGCGCGCGCATTGCCGAGGAGGCCTTTGTGCAGGTACTGGTGGAAGGCAGGGAGCAGCACATAACGCAAGGGGCAAGCTGCGCGGAAGCGCTGAAAACAGCCCTCAGCGGCAAGAAGTTCAAATCCGTGCTGGCCTGCAAGGTAGACGGACGGCTTGTGGATCTGTCCTTGCTTCTGGCGCCCGGCGTGCGGGAACTGGAAGCCGTGACCGCCGACAGCCCGGAGGGCCTGGATATTTTGCGTCATTCCACCGCGCACCTGATGGCCGCCGCTGTCAAGGAACTGTTTCCCGAAGCCAGGGTTGCCATCGGCCCGTCCATAGAGAACGGATTTTATTACGATTTTGACTACAGCCGGCCTTTTTCCTCGGAGGATTTCGCCGCCATTGAGGCGCGCATGCGCGGTCTGGCCGCCAAGGCGCTGCCGTTCCTGCGCGGCGACCTTCCCCGCTCCGAGGCGGTGGCGCGTTTCTCCGCCGAACAGGAAGGGTATAAATGCGCGCTGCTCGACGAACTCGTGGAGGACCGGGTCTCGCTGTACCAAATCGGAGACTTTACGGACCTGTGCCGTGGCCCGCATGTGCCGCACACGGGTTTTCTGTCGGCGTTCAAGCTGCTTTCCACGGCAGGCGCGTACTGGCGCGGTGATGAAAAAAATGCCATGCTGTCGCGCATTTATGGAACGGCCTTTGGCGAGGAACGCCTGCTCAAGGACTATGTGCAGCGCCTTGAGGAAGCCAAGCGTCGTGACCACCGCAAGCTCGGCAAAGAATTGGATTTCTTCGCCTTCCACGAAGAAGCGGCGCCGGGCATGGTTTTTTGGCATCCCAAGGGCATGCTGGTGCGCACGATTCTTGAGGACTTTTGGCGCAAGGAGCATTTGCGGCGCGGCTATGACATCGTGCAGGGGCCGCAGCTCTTGCGCCGGGAGCTTTGGGAACGCTCCGGGCATTACGACAATTACCGCGAAAACATGTATTTTACCGCGATCAAGCAGGACGACGACACCAAGGATGCGGAAACGCACGGCATCAAGCCCATGAACTGCCTTGCGCACATGCTGATCTTCAAAAGCCGCCTGCGCAGCTACCGTGAACTGCCGCAGCGCTATTTTGAGCTGGGCATGGTGCATCGCCACGAAAAATCGGGCGTGCTGCACGGTTTGCTCAGGGTGCGCCAGTTCACCCAGGACGACGCGCATATCCTTTGCATGCCGGAACAGTTGGAAGATGAGATTATCGGCGTGATCACCCTGGTGCGCGACCTCATGCACCTGTTTGACTTTTCCTACAAGGTGGCTGTCGCCACGCGTCCCGGACAAAGCATCGGCAGCGACGAAGACTGGGAGCGGGCCACCAGGGCGCTTGTCCAGGCGGTGGAGCGCGCGGGCGTCCCCTATGCGTTGCAGGAGGGGGACGGCGCGTTCTATGGTCCGAAAATCGACGTCCGCCTGCTGGACTGTTTGGGCCGTGAATGGCAATGTTCCACTATCCAGTGCGATTTCACCTTGCCGGAACGTTTCGATCTGGTGTATGTGGGCGCGGATGGAGAACGTCACCGGCCCGTCATGGTCCACCGGGCCATCATGGGATCGCTGGAACGTTTCATAGGCGTGCTGCTGGAACAGTACGCCGGCGCGCTGCCCACATGGCTGCATCCGGTGCAGGCGCGCCTGCTCAATGTGACGGACGCCCAGCTTCCTTTCGTGCGGGAAGCCTTGCACCAGCTTATGACAGCGGGTTTCCGGGCAGAGGCGGATGTGCGCAACGAGAAACTGGGCTTTAAGGTGCGCGAAGCCCAGGTGCAGAAAATCCCGTACATCCTCGTTGTCGGCGACAAGGAGGTGGAGGCCGGGGGCGTAAACGTGCGCCTGCGTACAGGCGAGAATGTCGGTGTGCGTTCATTGCCGGAAGTGATGGACATGATGCGCGCCGATTGCCGGGAACCTTTTGAGCGAGGAGGTATGCGTTATAATTTCGCCTACAGTGAATAAGCCCCGGCGCGAGATGCCGCAGGATCTCGTGCGCCGGAATGAACAGATTCGCGCGCGTGAAGTGCGGGTTATTGGCCCGGAAGGCGAACAACTGGGGATTCTGGCCCGTGCGGACGCCATCACCCAGGCCAAGGAACTGGGACTGGATCTCGTGGAAGTGGCCGCCAGCGCCGATCCTCCCGTATGCCGCATCATGGACTACGGGAAATACAAGTACGAGGTCCAGAAAAAGAAGCAGGAAGCGAAAAAACGCCAGACCGTGGTGCATATCAAGGAAATCAAGGTCCGCCCCAAGACGGATGACCATGATTATGAAACCAAGCTCCGGCACATACGGCGTTTTATCGAGGAAGGCGACCGCTGCAAGGTGACGGTGTTTTTTCGCGGCCGGGAGATTGTCCACAAGGACCGGGGCATGACCATTCTTGAGCGCGTGGTGGAAGACACCAGGGATATTGCCAAGGTGGAGCAGGAGGCGCGCGCGGAAGGGCGTACCCTGCAAATGCTTCTGGTGCCGAAAAAATAGCGCGTTTTTTCGCAAGAGTTTTGCTTGATTTCGGGGGCAAAGTGTTGCACTATGCCCCTCTTGCTGTTTGTGCTGAAGGAGAACGCCATGCCCAAGATGAAAACGAGAAAATCCGCCGCCAAGCGTTTTGACGTTACCGGCAGCGGCAAATTCCGGCGTCGCCGCCAGAATCTGCGCCACATCCTGACGAAAAAGAATGCCAAGCGCAAAATGCGCCTGGGCCAGGGCGCCATTGTGGACGGCGCGAATGCAGGCGCTGTGAAGCGCATGCTTCCCTATGCCTAGAAATTTTTCCCCAAAAGTGTCGGGCACAAGGAGGATGCGCCCATGCGTGTGAAAAGAGGTCTTGTCGGCCATCGCCGGCACAAGAAATATCTGGACCTGGCAAAAGGTTATCGTAGCGGGCGCAGCCGTTTGTACCGCACCGCCCGTGAGGCCGTGGAACGTTCCATGGCCTATGCCACGCGTGACCGTAAAGTCAGAAAGCGCGAGTTCCGCAAGCTTTGGATTTTGCGCATCAACGCGGGCGCGCGTGAACACGGCCTGTCCTACAGCCGCTTCATATGCGGCCTGCAGGCGGCCGGCGTGGAACTGAACCGCAAGATGCTGGCCGATATGGCTGTGAGCGCCAAGGAAGATTTTGCCAAGCTGGTGGAGCTGGCGAAGAGCAAGCTCAGTTAGGGCAAGTTCACAGTGAAATTGCTCTAAAAATCTCGTACTGGTTTTGAAAAATGTTTTGGCGGGGGATGCGGGCGGCGTCTTCCGCTAAAATTTTATGATGCCAAAGGATGCGCCATGTCGTTGATCGCGGAGTTGGAGAAGCTGATCCCGAATCTCAAGGCAGAGCTTGTTCAGGCTTTTTCCCTGCAGGAACTGGAGCAGGCGCGCGTGGCTTGCCTTGGCCGCAAGGGAAGCCTTGCCGGGATTATGGCGCGTCTTCCGGAACTGGCCTCCGCCGATCGTCCCGCTGTCGGCCAGAAAGCCAATGAGGTCAAAGCGCGCCTGACGGATCTCGTGGAGGATCGCAAGGCGGAATTGGAAGCTCTTGAAAGGGCCGAACGCCTGTCCGGCTTTGACGCCTCCCTGCCCGGACGTCTGCCCTGGCAGGGTTCCAGGCATCCCACTACGCTGGTTGTCGAGGAAATTTGCGGTATTTTTCAGGGGCTTGGCTACGAGGTGGCCTCCGGCCCCGAAGTGGAGACCGACTATTACAACTTCGAAGCGCTCAACATGCCGTCCGAGCATCCGGCCCGCGACATGCAGGATACGCTGTATATCACCGACCGCATCCTCTTGCGCACGCATACTTCGCCGGTGCAGGTGCGCGCCATGAAAAGCCGCAAGCCGCCGCTGGCCGTCATTGTGCCGGGCAAGGTGTACCGCCGTGACTCAGATCTGACGCATACGCCCATGTTCCACCAGATTGAAGGCTTGCTGGTCGGAAAAGACGTGAACATGGCCCATTTGCGCGGCACGCTTACCGTGTTCCTGCGCGGAGTCTTCGGTTTGGAGACACGGGTGCGTTTTCGGCCCAGCTTTTTTCCCTTTACCGAGCCTTCGGCTGAAGCCGATATTTCCTGTTGCCTTTGCGGCGGCAAGGGGCACACGGGCGAAGGGGCTTGCCGTGTATGCAAGGGCACGGGCTGGGTGGAAATTTTAGGCTGCGGCATGGTGGATCCGGCGGTGTTCGATGCCGTGGGCTATGATCCGGAAGAAGTGACGGGTTTTGCCTTTGGACTGGGCGTTGAGCGCGTTGCCATGCTCAAGTACGGCATTGGCGATTTGCGCATGTTTTTCGAAAATGACACGCGTTTTCTCGCGCAATTCTAGCAGGTAATCGCCATGCTTCTGAGTACAAAATGGCTCCGGGAGTTTACGCCTTGCGAGGCTGCGACCCAAAGCCTGAGCGACAGGCTGACCATGCTCGGCCTGGAAGTCGAGGACATCGTGCATCCCTTCGCCGGGCTGAAAGACGTTCTTGTCGGGCATGTAGTCGCATGCGCCAGGCATCCTGAAGCGGATAAGCTCTCTGTCTGCAAGGTTGACGTTGGGCAGGGGGAGGCGCTGGACATCGTGTGCGGCGCGCCCAATGTAGCCGGCGGGCAGAAGGTGGCCGTCGCGCCTGTGGGCGCGATGCTGCCCGGCGGCCTGGAAATCAAAACGGCGAAACTGCGCGGCCAGTTTTCTTACGGCATGATCTGCTCGGAGAGCGAGCTGGGACTCTCCGGAGATCACGACGGCATTATGGTGCTGCCTGAGGACCTTGCGCCGGGCGCGCGCCTGCTGGACGCGCTGGATTTGGATGAGGAGGTGCTGGAGGTCAACGTCACTCCCAACAGGGCGGATTGCCTGTCGGTGCTCGGCCTTGCTCGTGAGGTCGCTTTGGCGTTCAACCTGCCGCTACGCCTGCCGGAATGCCGGGTGAACGAAAGCGGCGCGGAGGCCTCCGATCTGGTGCGCATCGAAATTCCGGACCCGGAACTGTGCCGGCTGTACCAGGGGCGCATCCTTGAAGGGGCCGTCATCAAAGCTTCGCCGTTGCGCGTGCGCTGCCGCCTGTTCGCTATGGGCGTGCGCGCTCTCTCCAATATCGTGGATGCCACGAATTATGTGCTTCTGGAATGGGGGCAGCCCCTGCACGCCTTTGACCTGGACAAGCTGCGGGGGGGGCGCATCGTCGTTTCCGCGGCCGGGCGGGGTGAACGCATCCTGACCCTGGACGGGCAGGAGCGTGTGCTTGTGGAAGGCGACGTGCTTATCCGCGACGGGGAGCGTCCCGTGGCCCTGGCCGGAGTCATGGGCGGGCGGGAGACGGAGATCGCCGCCGGCAGCAGCCGCATTTTCCTGGAAAGCGCGATTTTCCGTCCGGCGGCCATCCGCCGCACGGCCCGCCGTTTGGGCATCAGCAGCGAAGCCTCATACCGTTTTGAACGCGGCGTCGATCAGGCGGCCAATACCCAGGCCATGAACCGCGCGTGCGTGCTGATGGCGGAACTGGCCGGCGCAAACACGCGCCCCGGCGTGTGCCGCGCGGAGCCCAGGCCCTGGAAGAGCCCGGAAATCCGTTTTCGTCCGCGCCGGGCGGAGTCCCTGCTGGGTATTGCCCTGGACAGGGAGTTCTGCCGCCAGAGTTTAAGCGGCCTCGGCTGCACGATCGAGGAAGGCGGGGACGCCTGGACGGTGCGGGCGCCGAGCTGGCGGCATGATTTGAGCCGCGAGGCGGACGTGATCGAGGAGATCGGCCGCATCTACGGGCTGGACAACATCGAGCCGGAACTGCCTCGCGTGGAGCGTTCGCTCGACGCAGCCGCGGCATCCAAGTTTTCTTTCTGGAGTCGGGTCAAAAACTGGGCTTGCGGCCTCGGCCTGAACGAGGCGGTCAATTACAGCTTTGTCGGGCATGCGGACCTTGACCTTCTGCGCCTGCCCGCCGAAGGCCGCATTTCGATCATGAACCCGCTTTCCGCGGAACAGGATGTGCTGCGCACCGCTCTGGCCCCCGGCCTGCTACAAAATCTGCGCCACAATCTCGCCCAGGGGGCGCAGGGGCTGCGCCTGTTCGAACTGGCGCACATTTTCGTCGCGGATGCCGCCTCGGAAACCACGGCGCGGGAATACGGCAGACTGGCGATCCTGCTGTATGGGCAAAGATTTGATTCCGCATGGCCCCACAAGGGGGAGGAGGCGGATTATCACGACTTGAAAGGCCTGGTGGAGCGCCTGTGCGACGCCTTCCATCTGCCGCGGCCGCATTGCAGGTCGGCCGAGGGACATCTCCTGCCTCTCCTCCCCTGCGTGGACATCGTGCTGGGAGACAGCGTATTCGGCTGCATGGGGCGCGTATTGCCCGAGATCGCGGACAATTTCCATGCCCGCAAGGATGTCTGGCTGGCTGAACTGGACCTGGACCTGCTGTATGAACTGCATCACGCGGCCCAAACGCGCTTTGTCCCGCTTCCGGTCTTTCCCCCTGTCCGGCGCGACATTACGGTGATCGGCGCTTCCATAAGCGCCGGCGCGGTACTCGCGCATGTTCGCGGCATGGGGCTTGGCCTGCTGGAAGACGTGCACCTTATCGATCTGTTTGATCAAAAAGATGGTGATGAACGGAACCTGACCTTCCGCCTCACCTTCAGGCATGCGGCCCGTACCTTGAAAGACGCGGAGGTGGACAAGGAACGGGAAAAGGTGGCACAATCGCTGCGACAGGCTCTTGGCGTGCGGATATAGGGACAAGGTGAGGGCATGGCAGAAGCGTCATCTACGTCGCCGGTAAAAACCTACCGTATCGGCGAAGCCGCTGAAATGCTGCAGCTGAAAAGCTATGTGCTGCGGTTTTGGGAGAGCGAATTTCCCTTGCTTGTTCCCCTGCGCACGGAAAAAGGACAACGCCTGTACACGGAAGATCATGTATCCTTGTTGCGGCGTATTCAGACCCTGCTGCATGCAAAGGGCATGACCATTGAAGGCGCCCGGCGCATTTTGGAGCACGAGGAGAATGACCGCGCCAGCCTCGCCAACCTGGTGCCGTTGACGGCCTCGCCGACGCCCGCGGCCCAGGGGGAATTGTTGCAGCAGTGTGTGGAAGAACTAGAAGAACTGAAGCAGCTCTTGCGCCCTCCTGCGTAATCCTTTACCAGTAACCACGCGAGCAGAACGATGATCCTTGCCCCCTCCCTGCTTTCTTCCGATTTCGGCAGGCTTGCGGAGGAACTTTCCGCGCTTGAGGAGGCTGGTCTTTCCTGGGTGCACTGGGATGTCATGGACGGCAGCTTCGTGCCGAATATTACCTTCGGCCCGCCCGTTATTGCCCGCCTGCGGCCTCAGAGCAGGCTTTTTTTTGATGTCCACCTGATGATTGCGGCGCCTGAGCGCTATCTGTCCGCCTTCAAGGACGCTGGGGCCGATATGCTGGTTGTGCATGCCGAGGCGACCGTCCACTTGCAGCGCGTCCTGGCGGAGATCCGCCGCCTGGGCATGCAGGCCGGAGTGGCCCTGAATCCGGCGAGCCCGTTGTCTCTGCTTGACTATGTTCTGGATGACATTGATATGGCGCTGGTCATGAGCGTCAACCCGGGCTTCGGCGGGCAGCGTTTTTTGTTCCCGACCTATGAAAAAATCAGCATGTTGCGGAAAATTCTGGACGCGCGCGGCCTGCCTGTGAAAATCCAGGTGGATGGGGGCGTGGATCCGGATAATGCCGCCGAATTGCTTCGTTGCGGCGCGGATGTGCTGGTCGCGGGCTCGGCCTTTTTTAACTTCCCGCCCTATGCGCAACGCCGCGATGTATTTGAGAAAGCCGTTTTGGATTCACGCGTGACTAACGTATCCGTTGTTTGAGGGGGTGTAGCATGAAGAACGTTCCGCAGATGGAGAACATGAATTTGGCAGGCAAGCGCGTTGTGATCCGTGAGGATTTGAACGTGCCGATCAAAAACGGGAAGATCAGCTCGGATAAACGCATCCGCGCAGCCATTCCCACGATCAAAATGGCGGACGTCAAAGGCGCCGGCGTCGTGATCCTTGCGCACCTGGGCCGTCCCACGGAAGGCGAATACGATCCCGCCTTTTCCCTCGCGCCTGTGGCTGCCCGGCTGTCGGAACTGCTCGGCAAGCATGTGCATCTGGTGAAAAGCATTGATGAAGCCATTGCCGCTCCCGGCCAGATCGTGCTGCTTGAGAATATCCGCTTTATGGCAGGAGAAAAGAAGAACAGCGAGGAGTTGGCCCGCAAGCTGGCCGCCTTGGGAGACGTCTATGTGATGGATGCCTTCGGCGCCGCCCATCGCGCGCATGCGTCCACGGAAGGCGCGATCCGCTTTGCGGCGGAACCCTGCGCCGGACCCTTGCTGATGCACGAGCTGGAAGCCATCGGCAAGATTCTGCACAAGCCGGTGCGTCCTCTGGCGGCGGTCATCGGCGGTTCCAAGGTATCCACCAAGCTGGGGCTGCTCGATCACCTGCTGGACAAGGTAGACCGCCTCATCGTGGGCGGCGGCATCGCCAATACCTTCCTGGCGGCCGCCGGCTTCAACGTGGGCGCTTCACTGTGTGAAACAGACCTTATTTCCGACGCCAGGCGGATTATGGATGAGGCAAAGGCGGCCGGCATGGAGCTGCCCTTGCCGGTAGATGCCGTGGTGGCCAAGGAGCTTGCGGAGGGCGTTCCCGTGCAGACGGTCACGGTGGACGCCGTGCCCGCTGACGGCATGATTCTGGATATCGGCCCGCAAACAGTGGCCCTGTATAATGAAATCCTTGCGGATGCCGCCACCGTGTTTTGGAACGGCCCTGTGGGGGCCTTCGAAACCGATCCCTTCGGCGCGGGCACCAGGGCCCTGGCGGAAACGCTGGCCAAAAGCAAGGCCTATGTGTTTGTGGGAGGCGGCGATTCCGTGGCCGCTGTCGAACAGTATGATCTGGTGGACAAGATGGGGTATATCTCCACCGGCGGCGGCGCCGCGCTGGAGCTTTTGGAGGGCGAGGACCTGCCTGCCATTGTGGCCCTGGAAGCCCGCGTGTAAGGGGTTTTGCAGAAGCTGGAGTTCCGCAAGACGGGGCGTGAGATAATGGCGCAAAGCACAGAACACCGCTGCGGCTGGGTGGCGATCATGGGTCCGCCCAATGCGGGAAAATCCACCCTGCTGAATGCCCTGCTCGGACAAAAGGTGAGCATAGTCACCCCGCGCGCGCAGACCACGCGCAACCGGATAGTGGGCATCCTCAACCAGGCGGGCGCACAGGTCATTTTCATGGATACGCCCGGCCTGACCAGGGCGCGGGGGCATCTGCCCAAGATGATGCTGCAGTCCGTGTGGCAAAGCATGGATATGGCCGACGTGCTGCTGTTTATCCTGGATTGCGCGCTGTATCTGCGAAAGCCCGAATTTTTGGAACGCGATACGGAAGCCCTGTCGCGGGCTTTGGCCGCGGACGAACGCCCGCTGATTGTGCTGGTCAACAAGGTGGACAAGTTTGCTGATAAAAGCCGCATGCTTCCGTTGCTGGAGCGTTTACAGGCCCTGTGGCCGAAAGCGGAGCTTTTTCCCGCTTCGGCCCTGCTGCGTGACGGGCTGCCCGAGCTTGCGGCGCTGATTATACAGAACCTGCCCGCCGCTCCTGCGCAGTTTCCGGAAGATCAGCTTTCCACCGCGTCCGTGCGCTTCATGGCAGCCGAAATCATCCGGGAAAAGCTCTTTCTCCATCTGGCGCAGGAAGTGCCGTATTCCGTGGCCGTGGATATCGAAAGCTGGGAAGAGCTGGAAGATGAGGGCCGTACGCTTGTTCACGCCGCGATCTATGTGGGCCGCCCTTCTCATAAGGCCATGGTCATCGGCAAAGGGGGAGGAGGCATCAAGGAGATAGGCAGCGCGGCGCGCCGGGAGATACAGGAACTGCTCGGCCGGAAGGTGCACCTGGAATTGTGGGTGAAGGTTCGCGAACACTGGACGGAAGACCCGCATTTTATACGCAGCCTCGGCCTGGGTTTGCAATAAGGCGTTGACGGGGGACAGTGCGTGACGCCTGGCGACGAAGAGAGGGGTCTTGTGGAACGGCTGCATGCCGTGCGTGATCGCATCGCGCGCGCGGCGCGTTCTGCGGGGCGCGATCCGCGGGATGTGCGTCTCGTTGCGGTGTCCAAATTTCATCCGGCGCGGACTGTTGCTGCGCTGGCGGCTGCCGGACAGCGAGATTTCGGCGAAAGTTACGTGCAGGAGGCCCGCGCCAAGCAGGCCGTCCTTGCGCATCTTGCCCTGAACTGGCACTGCGTCGGGCATGTGCAGACAAACAAGGCCAAAAACGCGGCCGGGTGTTTTCAGTGCATCCACAGTCTGGATTCCCTGAAGCTCGCCCGTGCCTTGCAACGGCATATTCCAGCCTCGCGGCGCCAACAGGTGCTTATCCAGATCAACGTGGGCAACGAGGATCAAAAATCCGGCGTGCTTCCCGGGGAGTTGCCCGCGCTGGCGGAGCAGGTTGCGCGGATGCCGGAATTTGAGCTGGCGGGCTTGATGTGCCTGCCGCCTTTTTTCGATAACGGCGCATTGGCCCGTCCGTACTTTGCGCTTTTGCGCGAATTGTGCGAACGTTTGCGCGCCAGGCTCGGGCTTGCCCTTCCGGAGCTTTCCATGGGCATGTCCGGCGACTTTGACGAAGCGGTGGCTGAAGGCGCGACGCTTGTACGGATAGGAACGGATATTTTTGGCC
>Ga0082212_10007011_pt1 | contig 15012 bp, 17 predicted proteins | sample TergutNt197P3_FD_71548 | JGI IMG/M metagenome (GOLD analysis project Ga0082212, IMG submission 71548) | Neocapritermes taracua P3 segment gut microbial communities from Petit-Saut dam, French Guiana - Nt197 P3 | ecosystem: Host-associated > Arthropoda: Insects > Digestive system > Gut ...
TTTGGCCATCGACTTCATAAGCCGCCAGACGAATTACTGAGTGGCGATAAAGTCGCAGGGGGCCTTTGTAGTCTAATAAACTGCCTCTTTCACGAGTTATGACCGCAATTGTTTCAACCCTTTTGACAAAGTATGTCGAATATACCATAATCCCCCAGATTGCAAGAAAGCCGCTAAATACTATGAATAACAGTAAAAATGCAATCATTTTTTGTTTTGAACCAAAGAGTTTTTGTTGTTCAGGCGTCATGTTATAATTTCCTTCCCCTCATAATTTAAATAATAAACACAACTCCTGCAAGAAAAATTTCAAAATGACCCCACTACCTATTCCCGCATTTACCTTTTGGTGAATAGTAAAAGAATCCTCTTGGCCTCCACCAGGGGCAGGGTCAAATCCAGCCGGCGGTCCAGTTCCAGCTTCCAACCAGCCAGGGCCGCGCCCCCATCTTTCAGTTCCTGTTCTCCTTTGGGGCCTTTGAAAGCCAGGAGCCGGCCCCCGGGGCCCAGGCGGGGGCCGGCCAGGGCGGCCAGGCGGCCGAGGTCGGCCAGGCCCCGGGCCGTGATCAGGTCATAGAAGCGGCCCCGGGTCTTGGCCCCTGGCTTCAGCCCCGGCTTCAAATAGTCCGCTAATACCTGGACCTGGGTCAGACCCAGGGCCGCTTGGACTTCCCGCAAAAAGGCGGCCTTTTTGCCCGTGGCCTCGGCCAGGTCCCAGTGCCAGGCGGGGCGGGCCAGGGCCAGGGGCAGGGCTGGGAGGCCTCCGCCCGAGCCCAGGTCCAGGGCGCGTCCGTGGTCCGGCCAGTCCGGCCACAGAAGGGGGGTCAGGCTGTCCACCAGGTGGACCACCACCTGGGCGGGGCGGCTCTGCCGGGCGCTGATGAGGTTGACCTTCTCGTTCCGGGCCAGGAGCAGTTCAAAATAAGTCAGAAGGCGGTCCTTGACCTCGGACTCTAATGGCAGGCCCAGGGCGGCCAGGGCGGTATCCAAAGTGTCCCGCATCAAACCTCCGGTTTCACGTGAAACATCTATAACCAGCGCCGGACCTGTTGCTTATAGTTCAGGTATTGGTCGCCGAAAAGTTTTTCCAAGGCCCGTTCCTCCGGGATGATCTGAAAGCGGGTCATATAGAGGACAAAGGCCGGCAGAGGCGCCAGGGCCAGCCCGTCATTCAGGAGCAGGCCCCAGGCGGTCAAAGCCAATAGCCAGGCCAGGTAGATAGGGTTGCGGGAAAAGCGGTAAAGCCCGGCCACGACCAGGCTGGTCGTTTGGGACGGGTCTCCCGGCCGCCAGGTCGTTCCGGCATTTACCAACTGCCGGCCGCTGTAAAGGAATATGGAGACAGCTCCGGCCATTAAAGGGGCCGCCACGACAGAGCGTCCGAGTAACGGCAGGCCCAGCGGCGCCTGGCTCCAGGCGGCCAGGGCCCCCATGACCAGGGCGGTCAGGAGGGAGATGATCGGCGGCGGGATTTTCAGTTCCAGAAACGACACATTTACTCCTCTGTAAATCCTGGCGGCAGGCCGTTTTCCAGGCTGGCCGGCGGCGGTGCATAGCTCTTTTTAGGATCCAGGTCCAGGCCGGCAGCCAGGCCGGCCTGGATATAGGAGGTGCCCGGAGGCAGACGCAGGGCGTTCAGGGGCAGGACGGTTATGGCTGAGACGCGCACCGGGCAGTGCCGCTCGCAATAGCCGCAGCCGAAGCACTTGGCGGCTATGAGCCGGGGCACGGGAGCCGGCGCCCCTGTTGTTTGAACAAGTTCTATGGCCCCGTAGGGACAGACCTCCTGGCAGACCACGCAGCTTTTGTCTTCGGCCCAGGCCAGGCAACGGTTGTTGTGGACCACGGCTCCGCCTATTTTGGCCCAATGTTTTTCAGAAATTTCCAGGGGGGTGATGGCCCGGGTGGGGCAGACCTGGCCGCAGAGGTTGCAGTCCGGCTCGCAGGGGCCGCGCCGGGGCCTTAAAATCGGACTGAATATGCCTTCCGGCCCGGCGGCCAGCCAAGCCGGTTGCAGGCCGTTGGTCGGGCAGGTCCGCATACACAGGCCGCAACGCAGGCAGCGGGCCAGGAAAGCGGCTTCGGGCAGAGCCCCGGGGGGCCGCAGGCAATCTTCCAAAACTCCCCGCACTGCCTCAGGCCCCAGGAGGCTGGCCAGGCTGGAGCGCTGCAAGCCGGCCAAGCCCAGGCCCGCCAGGCCGGCGGCCAGAAAAGCCCGCCTGTCAGGCAGGGCCGCTGTTTCTCCATTCAAGAAGGCAGAGCCTTCCTCTTTTCCGCGAAACAGGGAAAACGTCGTGCCGCGGGCGGGGCAGAGGTCCACACAGGTTTGGCAGGTCAGACATTCAGCGGGCAGGCCCGTTTGGCCTGGAGGCTGAATGGCCGGGCAGTATTGGGCGCATTTTTCGCATTGGACGCAGGCCGAGACCCGCCGGCGCCACAAAGGGAGCCGGGAAAAAAGCCCCAATAGGGCCCCGGCCGGGCAGAGAAAGCGGCACCAGAAGCGCGGCCTGACCCGCTCCAGCCAGAACAGGAGGCCGAAGAAGCCGGCCAGAAAATACATGGAGGCGAAACGTTTGGGAGCAATGGACAGGTAGCTTAAGGCCGGCCAGTCCAGGCTGTCCAGGACGGGCCGGCTCAGGTTCAGGGCTTCATGCCCGCCCAAGAGGGCCAGGGGGTGGAGCAAGAGGCCGTAAAAACGGGTGACCAGGGGTATGGGCGCGGCCCAGTAGGCCAGGTTCACCCCGGCCAGGGCGGCGGCCAGGGCGGCTGTGAGAAGCAGGTATTTGACCTGGCGCAGGCGTCCAGGCGGTCCGGCGGTCCGGCTGTGCGGGCCCGCATAGCGGTTCATAAGGCCGGAAGCTGCGTCCAGGGTCGCGCCCAAGGGGCAGAGCCAGCCGCAGAACAGCCGGCCGACGAAGAGGGTCAGGCCCAGAAGCAGGAGGGCGGGCCAGAGGGTGGCGATCCATTCCCGGCCGGCCAGGAGAGTGGTTACGGCGGCCAGGGGGTCGAGGCGCAGGAAGATATCCGGCGGGAGCGCCTTGCCCGCCCCGGCCCGGGAAGCGAACAAGAGCCAGAGGAACAGCCCCAGGCTCACGGCCTGGACCAGGCCGCGGAGCCGCCGGCCGCGCAGTCTGTCGGAAGGGCCGGCCATGGCGTTCAGATGGTTGTTCTTTTGATGGTTAAGTTGTCGATATCCAGGCGGCCCAAGCCGCGTTCATGGGCCTGCTGTATATGTTTGACCTGGGTAGGGGCGAATTTCCGGCCGTACCATTCATAAGAGGCCACGGCCGTGGCATCGGCGGCCACCGGGTCCGCGGAAGCGATGACTTCCCCCGGCTTGATCACCAGGCCCGGGCCTCCCGGGCCGCCCGAGGTGAGCACCCGGGTGGCGTCGATGACGGCCAGGTGAGGTTTGATAAAGCTGTTCAGATCCACTATCGAGCCGTCCAGGCTGTACCGGGAATGCATGATGTGCCGGGAGAGGATCAGGCCCATCTGGCCTTTGAGGGACAGGCTCACCCCGGCAGAACCGTGGCTTTTGGCCACGGGCACGGCGATGAGCACATCAGCCTCCAGGACATCGCGCATGAAGGCGTTGGTCTTCATTTCCAGGGCTGCGGGCAGGGTCGCGTCCTGGTAGAAGGAGGCGTCCATGAGGTGATGGCAGATGCCTTGCTCCACGCTGCCCACGGCCTCCAGGATGCCGGAATTTTTCAGCGAGTTTTCCGGGTTTTGCAGGGAATGGTCCAGGACGCGCACTTTTGAGGCCCCGGCTTCCTTGCACATGATCAAGACTTCGCGCACCACTTCCGGGTGGGTGGTGGTGCCGCTGTCAACGCCCTGGGCAAAGCTCATGTTGGGCTTGATGACCACCTTTTGCCCCGGTTTGACAAAGCGGCCCATGCCGCCCAGGAGATTCACGGCCGCGCGCGCGGCCGGGCCCGGCGGGCCCTTGACCACGGCCACGTCCGGCACGTCAGCGGCCAGGGCTTTGGCGGCCGGCCAGGGCAAGCGGCTGCCGGCCAGGCAAGCCAGCCCGCCGAGCTGCAATTTCAAAAAGGTACGTCTATCCATGGGGAATCCTTTCAAGGCTGAACCTTAAGGGAGCCGGCAGACCGTAACCCAGCCCCGGCTGCGGGCATATTCCGCCAGGTCGGCCAGGCGGAGTTCGATCATTGAATTGTCCGAGCCGCAGGCCGGGAAAACTGTTTCAAAGCGCCGGAGGCTCTCGTCCAGAAAGACCTCCACGTCAGGGGGGAGGCCGAAGGGGCAGATGCCGCCCACGGCGAAGCCGGTGAAGGCCTGGGCCTGGTCCGGGGTCATCATTTTAGGGGCCACGCCGAAGCGGTCGCGGAATTTCCGGTTGTCGAGGCGGGCGTCGCCGGCGGCCACCACCAGCACCCCGGGCCCGCCCTTGCGGCTGATGGTCAGGCTCTTGGCGATGCGGGCCGGGTCCACCCCCATAGCCGCGGCGGCCAGGGCCACGGTGGCTGTCGATTCGGCCAGTTCCACCACCTCCCGGTCCCGGCCCCACTGTTTCAAATAGGCGCGCACTTTGTTTACGGACATGGCCCCATTCTTACCCTAATAAGAGCTCCCGGGGGTCGGTCAGGCGGCCCCGGACAGCGGTCGCGGCCGCGGCCGCCGGGCTGACCAGGTGGGTGCGGGCGCCCCGCCCCTGCCGGCCCTCGAAGTTGCGGTTGGAAGTGCTGGCGCAGCGCTGCCCCGGGGGAACCTGGTCCGGGTTCAGGCCCAGGCACATGGAACAGCCTGGTTCCCGCCATTGGCAGCCGGCTTTCTGGAAAATGGCGGCCAGGCCTTCGCGTTCGGCCTGGGCCTTGACCAGGCCGGAGCCGGGCACCACCAGGACCGTCACCCCCGGGGCCGCCCGGCGGCCCTGCAAGACGGCCGCCGCGGCCCGCAGGTCTTCCAGGCGGCCGTTGGTGCAGGAGCCGATGAAGACATAGTCCACCGGAATGTCGGCCAAGGGTCGGCCCGGTTCCAGGCCTTGATATTCCAGGGCCTTGGCCGCGGCCATTCTCTCGGCCGGGTCGGGGAAATCATCCGGGGCGGGCACGCGGCCGGTGAGGGGGGCGCTCTGGGCCGGGTTGGTGCCCCAGGTGGCCAGGGGTCCCACTTCGGCCGCGTCAATGGTCACCAGGCGGTGGAATTCGAACCCGGGGTCGGTGAAGAGAGTTTGCCACCACTCGGCGGCCGCCTCGAAATCGGCTTCAGACGGAGCGAACGGCCGACCCCGGAGATAGGCCAGGGTGGTTTCATCCGGGGCGATGAGCCCCACCTTGGCCCCGCACTCAATGGCCATATTGGCCAGGGTCAGGCGGCCCTCCATGGAGAGGGCCCGGACAGCCTGGCCCCGGTATTCCAGGGCGTGGCCGACCCCGCCGGCCACGCCGACTATATTTATAATGTGGAGAATAAGGTCCTTGGCTGAGACGCCCGGGGCCAGGAGGCCTTTGACCTCCACGGCCATTTGCCGGGGCTTGGCCTGGTAGATGGTCTGGGTGGCTAGGACATGTTCGACCTCGCTGGCGCCGATGCCGAAGGCCAGGGCCCCCAGGGCCCCGTGGCCGGCCGTGTGGCTGTCCCCGCAGACAACGGTGTTTCCGGGCAGAATAAGGCCCTGTTCGGGCATGGTCACATGGATGACCCCCTGGCGGGGATCGTCCGCGCCGAAGAAGACCTTAAGGCCGAAATCGGCCTGGTTCTTTTCCAGGGCGGCCAGTTGGGCCTCGGCCGCCTGGTCTTTCAGGGGCCGGCGGCGGTCGTCGGTGGGGAGGCAATGGTCGATGACCCCGAAGGTCAAGTCCGGCCGCCGCAGCCGGCGGCCGGACCGGCGCAGGCTCTCGAAGGCCTGGGGGGAGGTGACTTCGTGGATCAGGTGCCGGTCAATATACAGAAGGTCCGGGGCGCCGGGGGCCTGGTCAACCAGGTGGGCGGCCCAGATCTTGTCCAGAAGGCTTTTCAAAAATCCTCGTCCGGGGCCACCGGCGGGCCCATATCTTCCTTAAGGACCAGGCTCAGCTCCCTCAGGCTGCTGTTCTGGCCTTTAAGGACGACGATGACCCGGTTAAGGGCCCGGATGCGTTTGAGGGCCGAGAGAATAAGATAAATGCCCAGAACGGCCAGCCCGGCGCAGAGGCCCAGGAGGGGGCCCAGGAGATACATGACCTGGGCGGGATCGTAATAACGGGAAATGACAATGAGGACGCTGAGCACGGACAAGGGCAGGGCAATGACGGCCAAGCCTGTGCGCATCACTGACAGGGAGGTGCGCTTTTCGGCCAGGACCAGGGAAATCTCGTTGATGAGCATGGTTTCCTGGCGCAGGGAGTCCCTGTCGGGCAGATGGGGCAGGTCCCGGGCCAGGAGTTTTTCAACCTCGCGGTTAAGGTCTGACCGCCGGTCCACCCCGGAGCGCCGCTCTAACCCGGCCCACTGCTGGTCCGGCCGGGACCGCCGGTCCACCCCGGACCGATGGTCAGGGTCTGTTTTTTGCGTCTGGGCCAAGTTTTCGCCCTTCTTTTGGGTATATTTTCACACTCTGCCTATTATAGGCTGAGATGAGGGGGCGGGTCAAGCCGGTATGAAGGGCGGCCTTGGGGATTTGGCCGTGAATTTGCATAATGGCAGGGGGAGCGCCCGGCGCGTTCCCAAATCTTCGGAGAGAGGCTTACCCATGACCACTATCAACAATATGCTGTTCAGTATTCAGCACCAGGCCCCGGCCCTGCTCCAGGTGGGCGGGGGCAAGGCTGAAAATTACCAGAACCTGGCCTCCATGTCCGAATACCTGTGGGGGGACGGCCAGTGGTTGGGTTCTGCCACGGACCGGGCGCAAGATATGGTCACCCTGGCCTACCAGGGCATAGGCCAGAAGATCATCTCGGAAATGGCCGCCCTGACGGCCGAGGCCATCAAAGAAGACCCCGGCCTGGATAATGATTACCTCATCATTTTGATCGAGACCGAGAGAGGCCGCGAAGCCCGGGTTTACCGGCGGTCGGAAATTTTGGCCGACCTTGATGAGGGGTTGGAAAGAACGGTTCTGGAAGCCCAGATGGCGGCCAGTTCCCTCCAGGTCTTCGAAAGCGGCGAGGGGCTGCCCCCGGGTTCCAGCGACCCGGCCTGCCAAAAGCTGGCCGAGCAGTTGAACGATTTTTTGAAAACCAATTTCAAGACCTTGGGCACCTTGAACAGCGCGGGCTACAATCCCTTCCTGGACCACCAGGGTTCCAGCGCGGTCCTGAAGGCGCTGAAGGCCTGTATGGATTCCGAAGCAACTTGAAAGCGGACGGTGATACGGTTATTGCTGTAAGTTGGTTACAACCCAGCGCCCGTTCTTCCGTGCGCCTATGCGCTTCACCAAGCCGAGCACCTTTAACCGGCTGATGTTTGACTCAACCCGGCGTTTCGTTAGGCCGATGGACTCCGCTAGTTGTGCGGCGGTTATTTCGTTGTTCTCTATCATCAAGGCTAGAATTTTTTGCTGAGTTTCATTTATACCGACATTTATACCGACATTTATACCGACGCTGTTTTCGTGGTTGGCCGCCAGCGCCGCCTCGTTATTCCGAATGCGGAAGCAGACTGAAAAAACGGACGGCAGCACATCAAATTCCGGTGCGGGCAGATTGTCGGCAATACATCCTTCGGTCATTTTTTCAATGCCGCGCCCCCAGGCTTCAATCTGCCCTGAACGGAAAAATACGTTGGCAACCAGCGGGTTATGTGGTCGTGAACCTATTCCGCGAAGTAGGCTTTCCGGTGGTATATCCGGCGGAATACGGCAATCGTTGTAAATGACAACCTTGTCGTCGTAAATCTTGATATGAATCGGATTACCCGTGCTGTAATCTTTATGAACGACGGCGTTCAGCACGGCCTCGCGCAGAACATCGCGAGGCATTGGGTAGCGGTCAACGCGCTGAAGTCCTTCATAGTGAATCAAACCTTTGAAATACTTCGTGTAAACCGTCTCCATGATGTGGTCGGCTATGCCGATCAACGGACCGTTTATCTCATCTTGATACAGCAAATCCGCATCGTTGGCGAAATATCCGATTTTCACATATGAACCGAGGCACCATTGCTCTGGATCCTGATGGAACAACAGCAAAGCGGCTTTCAGGAGATAGTTGCCCTCCATCAGTTTTAACGCTTGCAGCAAGTCCGCTCCGCTACCGGCGACATCTCCGGCGGTCAGGCGATGGCTGTTTATCGCCTTTTTGCGGAATATGTCAAAAGCGGTGGGATAAAAATCGGACGCGCTGACACGGGGCACTGGAGCAGCATCCCAGGTTTTCCCATGCTTGCCTAGAATAAACTCGTCAAGCGCATAGCCTGTTAATTCCTGGTTCGTGCTGCCAGAACGGTAGTAGTATCTGCCGCGATAGCTGATGGCGTTTGAATAGGCGTTCACCTTAATGGCAATAAAATCAAGACCGTTTTCGCTTTGCAGATTCACGTTGGCGACAATGCCCAAAGTCGTGCGGATTTTGTTCGGGAGTTCTTCCAAGAGCTTTTTCGCATTGGCAGCCCCAACGACATGGCCCTTGTTATTGCGCCCAATTTCCAAACAGCCTCCTTGGGCGTTGGCAAAGCCGCATAGCCATTTCAAATATTCATCACGCCAAGCTTCTTTCCACTCGGTATTTTGGTTTTCCACCATCGGCATAATTCAATAATATCCTTTCGCTGCCCAAATGGTTGGAAGAGGAGATATAAAGTGAAACCGCCCTCTACCGTAACTCTACTGTCTTTTATATACACGGGGTGAAGGCAAGTCATTCATGAATTGCTGTTCTAAAACCAGGCGAATGTAACGGGTATATGGAATTCCTTCCGCCTTGGCTTTGATTTTCACCGCCGTAAGCAGCTTTTGGGGCAGGCGCATATTGAGAACGGCTGTTTTGGGCTCAAACTCAAAATTTACCGGCGCGAACCCTGACAAGTCGAATTCTGATAAATCAGCAGATTCCACAAATCGTTCGGCGTCCGCATCATTTTTGAGCGGGGGCATTGGTTTGGCCGCGTGTTGTTTCATAGTGGTCAACTGCCTTCCTTGGACAAGGTATATACATTTTTATATACAAAAGTCAAGTGTCGTGATTTCTCTGCCTATTAAATGTTTTAATGGCGGTTATTGGGGCTCTTTGCACAAATGAAATAATGATTTATAATATATCTTAACTAGATTGCCTGAAACCTTCAGAGTATATAGCTTAAGAGAAGCGGCGGCAACATGAATGAAGACAAATCTGACTATTGGATCGAAATAGCGGAATACGATTTGGAAACAGCTCACGCCATGCAGAAAACCGGCCGCTTCCTCTATGTCGGCTTCATGTGTCATTTGGTTGCGGAAAAAACATTGAAAGCCGTCATCGCCAAAGACTCACGCCCTGGTCCGGCTGGCTGAATTGAGCGGCCTAGCCAACCTTTTGAGCGCCCTACTCGGCCTGTGGCCGAAATTTGAAGGAAAGAACAAAAATATGTATGAGGTGATTATTAGTCTGGATTGCTTCGTCACTTCGTTCCTCGCAATGACGGATGGGGGGTGAAGGGCTTCGGCCTTTCTTCCGTCATTGCGAGCATAGCAGCGAAGCAATCCAGTAACTCAAATTTAGTTCTTTAGAAGCATTGAACAAAAAAACCTTCTTAATGAACTCTTGCCGTTGAATATCGAAGCGCGGTATCCTGCCCACAAGGAAAAACTCGCGGCTTCATTGACCGAACAATACTGCGCGGATTTAGTGGCCAGAACGGAGGGCTTTCTGTCATGGATAAAGCGGCGGCTTTAGCTTGCGCCCGGCGTTACGCCGAAGAAGTGACCAAGGAATTGAAGCCTGAAAAAATAGTCATGTTCGGCTCTTATGCCGCCGGCCAAGCCCGTGAGGATAGCGATATAGATGTGGCCGTCATCTTCAATGGCTTTGAGGGAGATTTCCTCCGCGTCTCCTCCTGGCTCTGGAGCCTGACCTGGAAGGTTAGTTCCCATATAGAACCGATCCTCCTGGACAGAACAGATGACAAAAGCGGCTTTGTAGAGGAAATACTCAAATCCGGTGAATTGATTTATCCGCAATAGAGTTTCAAGCGATATAGTTCTAAATCAAGCGGCACGTGATTTGAGAGACGCTTGTTCTTTTTGAAAGCTCAGCCTCAGCCGTATCTTTCAAAAAGGACGCGGGGCGATGGAATACCGCCGCCATTCCAATTGTTCGGCGTCCGCATCATTTTTGAGCGAGCGTGGTTTTCTCCATATATAAAATAAGGTTTGATGGGAAGCCAAGAAAATTAACTGATAAAATACGTATATCTTTAATATTTAAGCAGTTCCTTGTTAAAAATTTTAAATCACGTCTTGAAAGAAGGTTAAGGTTTTCTTCTTTTGAAAGTTGTTTATATCCTAAGATATTCAATAATCTTCTATGCCATATTTTCGGAAACCAATGGATAAAAGGCAAGGCAGTATGAAGTTCAATTGGATGATATCTGTTCGGGGTGGTCAAAAACAAAAACCGGCGTGAAACTCTAACACATTCCATTATGAACTTTTCTTGTTGGGCCTCTGAGCCGACATGCTCCAATACAGCATTGGAAAATACAAGATCGAAACTGTTGTCATAAAATGGTAAAGTGCGCCCATCTCCTTTGACAAATTGGCAACCTGGGTAACGTTCTTCCAGCCAGCCGGCATCCTGATCTGATAAACAAGTGAGCCTATCCTTATATGGAAACATGGCCTCAAAATAATTGCTACCCAATCGCTCCTGGTTGGCGGTTACTCCAACATCCAGCACTTTTTCCAGTTCTTCAAAATTAATAATACCAGATAATACCTGAAACATTTTTAAACGTACAAAAAGAACGGCACGATTAGCTATACCGAAACGGCTTGATACTGCAGAATAAACTTGCTCATCTTTTAAGGAAGGTTTGCTGGCAAGAAAATCGCGAAACAAGGCCGCCATGAGCACCGCCCAGCATAAACTGGATGGCCTCTAAATTTATAGAGGCCGGGCGCTCATCACAGTTTGTAGAACTGCGGACCTATTCCCGAATGGTATTATATTCAGTCCACACCCGGCCGTGCCAGTTTCTACTGAACGAAAAAAGCACGGCTGCCGGGCGTGCGACCGCTACAAGGTATGATGAGTACCTGAATGAAATTACAGCATAAAGCTAAGAAAAAGTCAAGAACGACAAAAATGTTAAGCATTACCCCAGATTCGTCATAAGGGGAAATGCGGACCAGGTTGAGTAAAGCCTGGACCCCGGCTTTCGCCGGGGTGCTGGCGCTCTCGAATAGCGACTCAAAGCCCCGGAAACCGGGCCTTCAGCCTTTTGATCTCCTTATGGCGAAAACAGGTCAGGATATGGTCGTTGACCAGTCCGGTGGCCTGGAGGTGGGCATACATGATGATGCTGCCTAAGAAACGGAAACCGCGCTTTTTAAGGTCCGCGGCCACCCGGTCGGACAATTCCGTCCGGGCCGGCACTTCAGCCAGGCTCCGCCATTGGCCCTGGATCGGGCGGCCCTTGGTAAACCCCCAGAGATAGGCCGAGAAACTCCCGAACTCCCTTTGGATCTCTAAAAACTTCCGGGCGTTGTTCAGGGAAGCCTCTATTTTGAGGCGGTTCCGGATCAGGCCCGCGTCGGCCAGGAGCGCCTCTTTTTTCCGGTCGTCATATAAGGCCACTTTGTCCGGGTCAAAGCCGTCGTAGGCCCGGCGGTAGTGTTCCCTTTTCTTCAACACGGTCAGCCAACTCAGGCCGGCCTGGGCGGATTCCAGGACCAGGAATTCAAAATGCCGGCGGTCATCGAAAACCGGCACGCCCCATTCCGTGTCGTGATACTCGCGGTAAAGATCGGAGCCGGCGCACCAGCCGCAGCGGTTCATAGCTCAAACGCCCTCTTCGGCCCAGGCTTTTATTTCCCCCGGTGAGGCCGTGGCCGTGCCGACCTTGCCCACGACCACGCCGGCGGCCAGGTTGGCCAGGCGGGCTCCCAGGGCCAGGGGGGCGTTCAGGGCCAGGGCCGCGGCCATGACGGCCACCACGGTGTCGCCGGCCCCGCTGACGTCGAAGACCTCCCGGGCCTGGGAGGGCAGTAAGACCGGCTCGGACCGGCCCTCTTCCAGGAGCATCATGCCGTCTTCGCTCCGGGTGATGAGGAGGTTGGAGAGGCCGCAGGCGGCCATGACCTCCCGGCCGGCCATTTCCAGTTCCCCGGCCGTGACGAGATGTCGGCCTGCGGCCTCGGCCAGTTCCTGGCGGTTGGGGGTGACCAGGGCGGCCCCCCGGTAGCGGCTGTAATCCCGGCCCTTGGGGTCGATCACCACCGGCCGGCCGGCCGCACGGGCCAGGTCCAGGATGGCCCGGAGCAATTCGTCGGTCAGGCAACCCTTGCCGTAGTCGGAGAGGGCCACGGCCCGAACCTCGGGCAGGGCCGCCTTAACAGCCTCAAGGAGTTTTTCGGCCCGGCCGCCCGCCAGGGGGCGGTCGTCTTCCTCGTCAAAACGCACCACCTGCTGGATGCCGGCGATGATGCGGGTCTTGACGCTGGTGGGCCGGGCCGCATCGCGGATCAGGACCGGGGCGGTGAGGCCGGCGGCCGTAAAGAGGCGCGAAAGCTCATCGGCCCAGGCGTCGTCGCCGGTGAGGCAGACGGCCCGGGGGGCGGTGCCCAGGGCCCCGAGGTTTTTGACCACATTGCCCGCCCCGCCGGGAACCATGAGGCGGCGGGTCACCCGGACCACCGGCACGGGGGCTTCGGGCGAAATGCGGTGGGCCTGGCCGTGGATATAGAGATCGACCATGACGTCGCCCACGCAGAGCACGGGGAGGCCTTGGAATTGGTCCAGCAGTTCTAGCGCGGCTTCCATTGGGCCTTCATGAACTCTATGAACCCGGGCTGGGCGTCCTGGCGATCCAGGGCGGCCAGGACGGCCGGGGTATCGGCGGGCGACTTCCAACTGGACAATGGCTTCGGATCACGGCGGGTGAAAAAAGCCGTGGGAGCCAGGAAGTTCATGTCTCCCCGCACGGGCTGGAAATAGAGCCCGTCCTCTTTGACCGAAGCAGGCATGAACAGCCCCTGAGTTGAAAGAATTGAAAAAATCTCGGCCGGCCGGGGGTAGTGGTTGAAGTTTTTGTTGATATGGGTGATCCGTTCCGGCGGCAGTCCGCGCAGCCGGAGGCTTTCGACCATGACGTCGCGGCCCAGAGCGGGATCGTGGGCGCAGATGGCGCCCTTGACCGGATGATCCGGCTGGTTGGGGACGAGTTCCATGACCATGCGGAAACCCTGTTCACCTAGGCCCAAGGCCAGGCCCAGGGCGCCCAGGTCCAGGGCTTGGGCCAGGTAGCCGAGGTCCTCGATGTTGTAGGTGGCCAGGCTGTCGGCCCGCCCGAGATGGCCGAAAAAGGCCTCGCGGCTGAGACGGATTTCCCGGCCGTCCCGGTCCAGGTGGAAGACCTGGTTGTCCATGGTCATCTGCATGGCCAGGTGGCCGTGGTTGTGGAGCCGCAAGGCCGTGCCCTCTTCAAAGTGCCAGCCGCCTTCGGGCCGGAGGGCCGGGAAGGCGGTCTGTTCCAGGAAGAGGAAGTTCTTTGGCTCAAGGCCCAGGAAATCCGCGGCCAGGATCCGGGCGGTGATGGCGGCCCGGCCGGCGCGGCTGACCACCAAGAGCAAGGTCTGCCGGGCCAGGACTTCTTCGGGGTCCTGGCCCGCCTCGCGAGCCAGCCCGGTCAGTTCAAAGGCCCATTGGCCCAGGTGGCGGTCGCCCAGGGTCAGGCCCGCGCCCGGCCCGGCGCGGTCCGGGGTCAAGAGGTATTTGGGCCCCAGGCCCAGGCGGGTGCCTTCGCCGGCGGCCATGTGTTCCCAGAACACCCGGCCCTCCAGCACGGCCCGGCGGGCCGCCTCGGTTTCGGCCGCGGTCTCTTCCAGGACTAACAGGCTCCGGGGCGGTCCCAGGCGGTCCAGGCCGGGATAGACGTTGAAATCATCCTCCCGGATTTCCGCCAGGTTTACGAAATGCTCCTCGGCCAGGCGGAGGCAGGACTCCAGATAGGTTTCCGGGCTGCTTGGATCCACCGTCATTATCAGATCAGGGTCTTTTGAAATATGGCCCGGGCCGCGGTCACGGCCGGGCTGTCCTCGGCCGCCAGGAAGGAGGTGGGCCGGGCGTTCTGGTCCGCCTCGTAGATGAGCTGGTCGTCGGGTATGACCCCGGCCAGTTCCACCTTTTCGGCCTTGATGATGTCCAGGACCTCCCGGGGGACCTCGCCCCGGACCCGGTTGAGGATCAGGTATTTGTGGCGCACGGTTATCTTAAGTTCGTCCACCAGGTGCCAGATGCGCAGGGCCGCGGTCAGGCCCCGGCGGGAAGCGTCGGAGACGACGAAGAAGATGTCCATGTAGCGGGCGGTGAGGCGGGAAATGTGCTCCATGCCGGCTTCGTTGTCGATGACCTGGTAGGGATAGTTCTTCAGGGCCTTTTCCAGGACCGCGGCCAGGACCGAGTTGGCCGCGCAGTAGCAGCCGGAACCCTCGGGCTGGCCCATGACCACCAGGTCGATGTGGTCGCCCTCGACTATGGCCTCCTGGGTGCGCAGTTCGATGAGCCGGTCCTTGGTGATGGAGACGTCGCCGGGGGAGGACTTCATCTCTTCGCGGGCCTCGGACAGGGTGGTCTGGTATTCCATGCCCAGGACATCGGCCAGGTTGGCGTTGGAATCGGCGTCCACGGCCAGGACCGGGGTGCGGCCGGTCTGGACTAGATACTGTATGGCCAGGCCGGACAGGGTGGTCTTGCCGACGCCGCCTTTGCCGGCCAGGCCGATGATCAGACTCATGGGGTCTCCTTTTCAGAACTCCAGGTTCTTGGGGGTGCGGGGAAAGGGGATGACGTCGCGGATGTTGCCCAGCCCGGTCAGGAGCAGGAGCAGCCGTTCAAAACCCAGCCCGAAGCCGGCGTGGGGACCGCT
>Ga0082212_10007012_pt1 | contig 15012 bp, 12 predicted proteins | sample TergutNt197P3_FD_71548 | JGI IMG/M metagenome (GOLD analysis project Ga0082212, IMG submission 71548) | Neocapritermes taracua P3 segment gut microbial communities from Petit-Saut dam, French Guiana - Nt197 P3 | ecosystem: Host-associated > Arthropoda: Insects > Digestive system > Gut ...
TGGTGGACGTAGCCCGTTACTTCCTCACCTTCTCCTGCGAACAGTCGTGCGGCAAATGCACCTTCTGCCGCGTGGGTATTAGACGTATGCTTGACATTTTGGAGCGCATTACATCGGGTAAAGCAGAATCAGATGATATTAACAAGTTGGAGCGGTTGGCATTGAACATCAAGAAAACCTCTCTCTGCGGTTTGGGAAGAACGGCGCCCAACCCCGTTTTGACTACCCTCAAATATTTCCGCAAAGAGTACGAAAGACATATCCAAGGCGTTTGTCCCACAGGCGTTTGCAAAGCAATGGTAAGGTATGTGGTCAATGACAAATGCACCGGCTGCACCTTATGCGCCAAGGCGTGCCCTGTGGACGCCATCCCCTACACCCCCTATCAATCACACACCATTGATATGGAAAAGTGTGTGCAGTGTGGATTGTGCGTGGAAGAGTGCAGATTTGGGTCGATTGAAAAAGTTTCAAAATTTTGATGGACGGCTGATAGAAAACGCAGTAAGGATCAGGATATTAATACGCTTTTAGATGGGCATCATTAATCACCACCGTGTCGCCCATCTGTTTGACAATAGCAATGCCTTTGTTCTTACATTCCTGTTCCACAAGAGGATAAAACGACAAACTCGCCAATCCAAGATAGATTTTATGACGGACATAATTGGGATAATTTGCCCTGAATGTTTCGGCTTTTCTAATCACTCGAGGAATATCATTTTCGTGAGCCGTGTATTTGACTTCAACAATTGCCACCGACTTGCCATTGACCATCACTATATCGTATTCATCCTTGATTACATAGTCCAATTGCTTCAGGTTTTTCTCTATTCTGTCGAATGGTTCTCCAAAAAAGTTCCGCTGACCGTTTTCAAAAGAGTTAAAAAAATAGTCTTCTGCAAAAGCCCCCTGATTGTTTGCCCACGCCCCCAAGGTCTCGTCCATTTTTTTCATCCGCTTGTTAAAAGCAACCTCGGCGGCTTTTCGCTCTGCTTCCCGCTCTTCCCGCTCTTTCTCATGCTTTTTTTCACGCTCTTTTTCACGCTCTTCACGCTCTCGTTCCCGCTCTTCCCGTTCTTTCTCACGCTTTTTTTCCCACTCTTTTTCCCGCTTTTCACGCTCCCGTTCACGCTCTTCACGCTCCCGCTCCCGTTCCCGTTCCCACTTTTCACGCTCTTCACGCTCCTTCTGCAACTGCAACTCGAAAGCGGCGGCAGCGGCTTTCCGCTCTCTTTCCCGCTCCGCTCGCTCCTCTTTTAACAATCGATCGGTTTCTCTAAAAGCCGCCCATACACTCTCTTGCGTTGCCGGCTGATATTCTGCTTTTTGTTCCATCACCACTATCTTTTAAAATTCAGACTGCAAAGATGTACATAATTCCTCAAATGTGCAAGCATTTGACAAAAGGGAGTGGAAAAATGACCGCGTATTCGTTTTATCTCCTCGCATAGTCGTCAAAAGTATATTGCAAAAAAGCCTTTGCCACATCGCCATATTCTGTTTTGCCGCCTTGCAGCATCGGTAAATGGGTATTCAGGTCAATGGCGCAATAGCCGTTTTCACCAATAAACCCCACGCCATGGTTGTAGGTGTAGCAGGCAAAACCGGGCGCAGCGGAATCAAGCAGGTTTTTTCCAAAACGAAAATCAGCATCATCCAACCCCAACTGTCCCAATAGCGTATTGATAAAGTCGGGCTGATAACCCACCTTATCGACCTCAATATGCGTGGAGAGTGCGCCCCCAACCCATAACATAGGAATATGATACCGCTCCGGAACGTGAATCGGCAAACCCTCCGGATACGAATAGGAGTGGTCAGAGACAAACACAACGAGCGTATGCTCCCACCAAGGTTGCTTCTTTGCCTCTTCCACAAAGTTGCCGATGCAGGCATCGGTGTAGTAAACCGCATTGCGATAACGGCTGCCCATCTCCGCACCGTCAAAACGAGGCTCCACAGGCACGGTAAAGGGTTCATGACTGCTGAGGGTCAGCAATACGCTAAAAAACGGCGAGTCATCTGTTCGTTTGTTCAAATCTGCAAGCAACCTGCCAAAAACAAATTCATCGGCGGCACCCCAATGGGAGGCAACCTCCTTTCGTGAAAAATCCCTTTCGGAAATAATGCGCTGAAAACCGCCATTCATCAAATAGGAGCGCATATTTGTAAAGTTCTCGTCTCCACCGTAATAAAATGAGAGGTCATATCCGGCGCTTTTCAAAACCCTCCCCAAATGGGGCAAAGCGCCTGTCTTGGCAGGGTACTTCATAATGCAACTGAGGGGTTGAGACGGATAACCGCTTAATAGGGAGGAGACCCCCCTGTCTGTACGAAAACTTGTGGCGTAAAAGTGGTTAAACAATATCCCCTCTCGGCTCAACCGGTTCAACGCAGGCGTAACGGCGCTGTCGCCACCCAAAGCGCCCACTACGTTTGCCGAAATCCCTTCAAGCAGCACGACCACGATATTGGGTTTCGTTCTGTTCAATACATGGCAGACATCCGGCAAAGCGCTCTGTTCAAACAGAGTGTCAAACATCTCCTTGGCACGCTCCTCAGTGTAAAAGCCATATTGCCCTGCCTTATCTTTGCCCCTGAAACAGGAGTCGAGAAAGTTCCAAAATGGATTGATTGCCGCATGGTTGAGAAACATATTGTTGCTGAAATAGACCCACCCCACATTCATGGTGGCATCTCCAAAGCCGCCTCGGATGGGCAAAAAGAGCGCGCCCGAAAGCAAGAGCAACAGAGCAAAATAGCGACGCTTTATGGTTGAAAAACGCAACAGGGATTTGGAGACCATTTTTCTACACGCAAGAAACAGGACAAGAAAATAGCCGATGACGATGACGATTTGCCGAAAAACCAACGCGGCATCAACGCTGGCAAACGCATTTTTGGGACTCTTTAAAAAGGTGAGCGGCGTGGTGTCCAAACGAAAATTCCAATAGGTATAGAGGTCTAAATCAATAGAAAAAATGAGGGCAACCACTGCCACCACCACGCAGGAATAGAGGTCAATACCTCTCTTTATAACTCGCGGAGACAACCACACAGAGGCAGCCACCGACAAAAACGGTACCAAACAAATATAACCGCTCATGGAGAGGTCCAACGGCAGCCCATGCCGCATCACCGCCAACCAATCGCCCATGGTAAGTCCCGTGGCAAACTGCGCTTTGTGGTACCAAATAAAGAGCGGCTTTTGAACCATAAAGACAACCACAAAGAAGAGGTAGTATTTTAGAAGAAACAGAAAACGATAAACCATAAGAGCACAATTTTGGGGACTCCCCTGCGAATATGACCACAAAGGTAAACTTTTCCTTTCACCACCAAACTGTCGAGCCGTTACCCGCCTGACCTGCCTGTCGGCAGACAAGGCTACGGGCAGGCACCTCCGCTTACCACCACGAAGTAGCACCGTAAACCGCTTGTTAGCAGCAGTGGATTTTCCTATTGTTTTTCTTTCCAACTCAACTATTAGATTAAGAGTTGATTAACCGTATTGTAGGTATTATTCTCTCACGAGGAATCCGATTTTTAAAATATTCCAATATTTGTTCTCGCGACAGATTACAAATTTCAGCACTGATTCTGTCTCTTTGTTCCCGCATAAATTGTACTGCGTCAAATTCTTTTATTTTACTTTCAGTCTTCATATTTCATAATGCAAATATAGCATTAGTTGGTTATCCAATCCCCTCTTTGGGGGGTAGTGGGGACAAAAATTCAGGGCTGATTTGTGTTGAGGAACGACAATTTTTGCTTGCTCAATGGAGCAAATCCCGCTTCTGAAGCGCTCAATAGCCTTTTTTTGTTTTCCATACAAAAACCCCCTTTGGGGGGTAACTGAGGCGTAAAAAAAGTATTCCCCTTTGGGGGTGGGTGTTGCTTTTTTTGCGCCGCGTAATGGCAAATTAGTTGTATATTTGCCATTGAAATTTGAAGTCAAATGGAAGAAACAGTAAATAAAACAGTAAGCGATAAAATAAGTTTTATAAGCTTTATTGTACCTGCGTTTGCAGAGGCATATAAAATGCCCATTCCTGTTGCTTTAAAATACCTGAAAAAGTATGGTGGTTGGGATTTTCTGAATAAACATTGGTGGGCGTTGCATACAGATAATGACATTTGGGCTATTCACGACATTTACGAGGTTTGTTATAAAAACGGAGGAATGCGGTAATGAAAGTGTATCACGGCAGTTATATTAAGGTTGATAAAATTGATTTGGCAAATTGCAAGCCGAATAAAGACTTTGGGAAAGGGTTTTACGTAACAAAATTTCGTAATCACGCAGAAGAATGGGCGAAAATCATTGGCGAAAAACATGAAACGGAAGGCTTTGTAAGCGAATTTGAATTTTCTGAAAACGATTTTACAAAATCCATTTGCAAAATAAAACGTTTTGATGCGTATAATGAAGAGTGGCTTGATTTTGTGGTGGACAACAGAAATAAAAACAGTAAGACACCTGCTCATGATTACGATATTGTAATTGGTCCCGTTGCAAACGATAAAGTTCAAAATACGTTAAGACTTTATTTGAAAGGGAAAATTTCAAAAGAAAAGTTTCTAAAAATGCTTACGCACCACGAAGAAACGCACCAAATTTGTTTTTGCACTTTAAACTCATTGCAAACTATTGACAGAATTGATGATACGCCAACTTATGACATCGTAATGATTACTGAGCCTGTTATTGAAAAATTGATAGTGGATTATCATTTTGACGAAGACAAAGCGACAAATTTATTTCTTGATTCAGATACGTATCATAAATTATCAGATACCGAAACAAAACTTTATGAGAAAGATTGGTCAGAAACATATAAATTATTATTAAACGAACTCAAATTATAGATACAACACAGAAATACAGCCCACAACGAGTGGCTTCGCAAAGTAACGGGCTTCACAGACGCCCCCCAAAAAGCGACCGATAGTGGAACACATTCCCATCTGTTTAAAAAAATGCAATCATTCGTTGCTTTTGAACATCATATCTTTTCCCAAGATTTTTGTTCGGAAGTTGGTTATCCAATGGCGAGTATTTGTGCCATTCCGTTAGCCAAATTATTTTACGCAAATGATGCAAAGAATATGAGGTTTGTTTTCTGCAAAGATAAAAAAGGTTTCTCGTTTTTGAACAGCCGTGCTACTTTTTTGGGGGGAGCGTAACAGATACAATTCACAAATAACTTGTATATTTGCCATTGCAAAAACAAAACTACCATCGTGAAAATCAGAATAAATAACAACGAAATAGAAGCGTCCCAAGGCGAAAAAATCATCGAAGCCGCCCATCGCAACGGGATAGAAATTCCCTCACTGTGTTACGCCAATGGATATACGCACCAGCCCTCCTGTATGGTGTGTGTGGTAAAAAATTGTACAACAGGGGAGGTAGTTCCCGCTTGCGCCACCGCTGTTGCAGAAGGAATGGTAATTGACGCCGAAAGTGAAGAAATGGTGGAACTCAGGCGGCAATCATTGGAACTTCTTTTGAGTGATCATATTGCCGTATGTCGCCCCCCCTGCGACCTTCAAAAATGCGCATTGCGAAAATATGCCCTTGCTTATCGCGCCAAATGGAACCGTTTTCCCCGCTATTCCGCACTCAAAGATACGCAACCTCAGCAAATTAATGAACATTTTTGGTTTGATGTTACCAAGTGTATCCGATGCGGCTTGTGCGTCTATAACACCACAGATGGCTTTACCTTCAAAGAGAGAGGTTTTGGGATGCAGGTAGTATTGCCTCCCCAAAGCGTACACCAAGTCAATGAAAAACTGTGCACCCTCTGCCCCACTTGCGCCCTGTACACCACCAATGACTAAGAAACTATTTACATTTATGAATCTCATTCTTTCATCCCTCTTGTCGCCGCTTTTCGCACCCTCTTCCCGCACCATAGTCCCCGCTTTCAATTTTCAACTTTCAATTACTTACCTCCCCTAACTCCCCATTTTCAACTTTCCATTCCCCATTTTCAACTTTCAACTTCCCCCCACACTCTTAATTCTTAATTCTTAACTCTTAATGCCCTCCCTAAAAACCCTCCCCCTCCTCCTCTTCCTGCTCTCCGCCTGTACAAACAGTGGCAAGCACAGCGATTTCAGCCGAGACAACTGGTCTATTTTCAGGGGCAATCCCTCCCTCACCGCCGCCATCCATGTGTCATTGCCCTCAAATCCTACCCTTTTGTGGTCATTCAAAACCGACTCCTACACAAAATCTTCTCCGGTAGTCTATCACAAAACCGTCTATTGGAGCGACAGGCGCGGACACATTATCGGCATAGACATCAAGGGAGAACAAGTTTTTGACTACGCATTGGAAACCGCAGTGGATGCCACCCCCATGATTCACGACTCCGTACTCTACATAGGACGCATTGACGGCTTCCTCTCTGCCATCTCACTCACCAAAGGCGACACTTTGTGGAACTTTGAAACTTGGGGACAGATTGTTGCTTCGCCCAACAGATGCATAACAGACGGTAGAGAACTGATTATCGTGGGCAGTTACGATAACTTTCTCTACACCATAGATATCCGGAATGGAAAAGAGGTTAGCCGTATAGAATCGGGCTACTACATCAATGGAGCGGTGGCGTTGCATGAGCGCCATGCTGCTTTTGGCGGATGCGACGGATGGTTTAGGGTGGTGGATTGTATTTCGGGCATACAAACCGACTCTTTGGATATAGGGATATACATTCCCGCATCCCCGGCTATGGTTAAACAGTCCCATCCATCGGGCGGAATCGATTGCTATATTGCCGACCACAACGGGAATGTGTATGAAATCAACATGGAGGGCGGGCGCATTGTATCTCATAAAAAGATGGTTGAAGCAGACGACAACGGCGGATCGTTTGTTTCGGTTCCGGCGGTTTCGGAAAAGACGGTCTATCTTGTATCGGGCGACAGATACCTCTACGCCATCAACCGCAAAGATGGCGCCATCGCGTGGAAATATCTTTTAAAAGGCGATACAGGAGAGAGTTCTCCAGTGGTTTGCAAAGACAAAGTGCTGATTTGCACCAGATCCGGCATCATCACCATACACGACTCAAAAACCGGCAACCCGCTGTGGGAGTACGATACCGGAGAGCAAATAATTGGCTCCCCTGCCGTGATTGGCGGATACTTTTACATCCTGACCTTCAAGGGAACGCTGTTTTGCTTTGGAGGTGTGTAGAGATAAATATTGCCAAACATAAAAGTCGTATATTGCTTAAAACATAAAAAATCTCAGAAACATGGTAAGGCTCTCAGGAATCACAAAAAAATACCCCGATGGGGTAAACTCTTTTAATCACGTACTTCGCGGAATAGATGTGGTCGTTGAAAAGGGCGCTTTTATCGCCATCCAAGGAGCCTCCGGATCCGGTAAAACCACCCTGCTCTCGATTTTGGGAACACTCATTCAACCCGATGCAGGAAGTTATGTGTTGGACGGGGTGGAAATCAATACTCCGGGAGTGGATTACGCCAAGGTGCGCAACCAAAAGATTGGGTTTGTTTTTCAGGACCATCGCCTGTTGCCTCAACTGACTGCGTTGGAGAACGTCTTGCTCCCCACGCTCGCTTTTCAAAAGATGAGCACCCACCCGCAACGAGAATACGGGATGCAACTGATGGCATTGACAGGCATCGCCTCTGTTGCCGAACAACATCCCCAAAGCCTTTCCGGAGGAGAAGCAAACCGCGTGTCCCTCTGCCGCGCCCTGATAATGAAGCCCCTTCTTGTATTGGCAGATGAGCCTACGGGACTTCTTGATGCCGAAAACGCCCGAAACATTGCCCGACTCTTGGCAAAGATCAACAAAGAGTTGGGTACAACCATAGTCATGGTAACGCACTCAAACGAAACTGCTTCCGTGGCAAACAGAGTAATGACGCTGAAAGAGGGAAAACTTGCGGATGCCGGCTCGGGAGAGTGAAGTTTATACTTGTATGTTATTTTTTCATACCTTAAAAAATGTACCTTTGTAATCCAATAATTATTTGAGAATATATGGCTAAAGAAGTCCAAATCGAAAAACAGTTCATAGAAAAGTTATCTAACCTTAAATACATCTATCGCGCTGATATTATTGACAGAGATACGCTTGAACGCAACTTTCGCGAAAAATTTGAGGCGCTTAACCGCGTTACATTAACACCGTTGGAATTCAATCGCTTGCTTGAGGAAATAGTCAATCCCGATGTGTTTACCGCTTCTAAAAGATTGCGAGAAAGAAATACCTTTATCCGCGAAGACGGTACTCCGTTGCAATACACATTAGTAAATATCAAAGACTGGTGCAAAAACGAATTTGAAGTCATCAACCAGTTGCGCATGAATACCCACAACAGCCACCACCGTTATGATGTGATTTTGCTCATTAACGGCATTCCGGTTGTTCAAATTGAATTAAAAGCATTGGAAGTGAATCCGCGCCGTGCCATACAACAAATTGTTGATTATAAAAACGACTCCGGTAACGGTTTTACCAATACGTTACTGTGTTTTATGCAACTTTTTATTGTGAGTAATCAAGTAAACACTTACTATTTCACGAACAATAACAACCAACATTTCAGTTTTAATGCAGACGAACAGTTTTTGCCGGTTTATCAGTTAGCCGGTGAGGACAATAAGAAAATTACGCACTTGGATCGTTTTGCCGAAAAATTTCTTGCAAAATGTACGCTTGGCGAAATGATCAGCCGTTATATGGTACTTGTGGCAAGCGAGCAAAAACTGTTGGTAATGCGTCCCTATCAAATTTACGCCGTAAAAGCGATTGTTGACTGTATCCGCCAAAACAGGGGAAACGGCTATATATGGCACACAACCGGCAGCGGAAAAACGCTTACTTCGTTTAAAGCTTCTACGTTGCTCAAAGACAATCCCGATATTGAAAAGTGTCTATTTGTGGTTGACCGTAAAGATTTAGACCGACAAACCCGCGAAGAATTTAACAAATTTCAAGAGGGTTGCGTCGAAGAAAACACCAATACAGAAACGCTGGTAAAAAGAATGTTATCAGATGATTACGCTGATAAGGTTATTGTTACCACCATTCAAAAACTTGGTTTGGCGCTCGACCCCAATCACAAGAAAAACTATAAAGAACGCTTACAACCATTGAGCAAAAAGCGTGTTGTATTTATTTTTGACGAATGTCATCGTTCTCAATTTGGAGAGAATCATCAGGCAATCAAAGAATTTTTTCCCAATGCGCAACTTTTTGGATTTACCGGTACGCCTATCTTTGAAGAGAATGCCTCTTATACCCGAATAGACGGAGAGCAGGCGTCTTTGGTAACTACAAAGGATATATTCCAAAAAGAACTGCACAACTATACCATTACCCACGCTATTGATGATAAAAACGTACTGCGTTTTCATGTAGATTACTTTAAACCCGAAGGCAATTATAGCCGCAGAGCCGATGGAACGATTGCCAAACAAGCCATAGTTGACGCGATATTGTCTAAACACGACAAGGCAACCAATTTGCGTCGGTTTAATGCCGTTTTGGCAACAGCCTCTATTAACGATGCCATTGAGTATTACGACCTTTTCAAGAATATGCAGGCAAAAAAACAAGCGGAGGACGAGCGTTTTGAACCGTTAAATATTGCCTGTGTGTTTTCTCCGCCGGCAGAAGGAAACCAAGACGTGCAGCAGATTCAGGAAGATTTGCCACAGGAAAAAGCAGATAATCAGCAAGACCCCGATGTAAAGAAAAAAGCGTTAAAAGCCATTATTGCCGACTATAATAAGAAATACGGAACCAATCACAGTATCAATGAGTTTGACCTGTATTATCAAGATGTGCAAACACGCATTAAAAACCACAAGTACAGTAATGCCGATTATCCCCATAAAAACAAGATTGATGTGGTCGTTGTTGTGGATATGCTGCTAACAGGTTTTGACTCCAAGTATCTGAACACGTTGTATGTGGACAAGAACCTGAAATATCACGGACTGATACAGGCATTTTCCCGCACAAACCGTATTTTGAACGATACAAAGCCCTACGGTAATATCCTTGATTTTCGCGGACAGCAAAATGCCGTTGATACAGCCATAACACGTTTTTCAGGCGAAGATATTGAACGGGCAAAACAAATATGGTTGGTTGACCCCGCACCAAAGGTCATGGTAGCATTTGAAAATAAAGTGTTTGAACTGGGCAAATTTATGAAATCGCACGGTTTGGAATGTCGAGCCGAAGAGGTGAATAACCTTAGAGGCGATGAAGCGCGTGCAGAGTTTATCAATCGCTTCAAAGAGATACAACGCCTTAAAACACAACTTGACCAATACACAGATATAGATGAAGAAAACCAATCCAAAATAGATAACCTACTGCCTGAAGATGATTTACGCGCTTTTCGCGGAGTCTATTTAGAAACGGCGCAACGACTTAGAACAAAACGAGACAAAGAAGGCAGCAACGCAACTCCCGAAATACAACAGTTGGATTTTGAATTTGTGCTTTTTGCCTCTGCCGTGATTGATTACGACTACATTATGGGGCTGATTGCCAAATATTCGGGTAGTGAGCCGTCCAAACATAAAATAACCAAAGAGCAGTTGATTAGCATAGTTGCTTCGAGTGCAAACCTAATGGACGAGCGAGACGATATTGTAGAATATATCAATAGTTTGGACAAGGTGAACGGCAAAACCGAAAAAGAGGTACGAGATGGTTTCCAAACTTTTAAAGTTGAAAAAATAGCCAAAGAAGTGGCTGCAACAGCCTTAAAACACGGACTTAAAACGGCAGTATTACAATTGTTTATTGATGGGATAATAAACCGAATGATTTTTGACGGCGAGCAATTGAACACCCTTTTTGCCCCGTTTGAATTAGGCTGGAAAGTCCGAACCCAAAAAGAATTAGCGCTGATGGAAGATTTGGTTCCGCTATTGAAAAAAATAGCCGCAGGGCGCGAGATATCGGGACTGTCGGCGTATGAGGAATGAGAAATAAATCCAATAAGTAACGAGTTCTCAATAGTCAAATATGGAAAACAAAGGTGAGATAATCATTTACAGTTCAGACGATGGCAAAACAAAAGTCGCTTTGATGACGCGAGAGGGTAATGTTTGGCTGAACCAAAATCAGTTGGCTGAACTTTTTGACACCTCTAAACAAAATATAAGTTTGCACATAATTAATATTTTGAATGAGAGAGAATTAGAAGCAAATTCAGTTGTCAAGGATTACTTGACAACTGCCGCAGACGGTAAAAATTACAGTGTTACATTTTACAGTTTGGATTTGATTCTTGCGGTTGGTTTTCGTGTGCGCAGCAAACGCGGAACGCAGTTCAGGCAGTGGGCAAACAACAACCTAAAAGAGTATATGATAAAGGGGTTTGTGATGGACGATGAGCGGTTGAAAAATCCTGATGGTCGTCCCGATTATTACGATGAACTGTTGGAGCGTATTCGGGATATTCGTGCCTCAGAAAAACGTTTTTACCAAAAAATAAGGGAATTATTCGCTCTTTCTATTGATTACGATGCCACCGACAAAGCCACGCAAATGTTTTTTGCCGAAACGCAAAACAAACTTCTCTTTGCAATTACAGGCAAAACGGCTGCCGAAATTATTGTTTCACGCGCCAATGCCGATATGCCGAATATGGCTCTAACAACTTGGAAAGGTAAGATTGTTCGCAAGCAGGATATTTACATTTCAAAAAATTACCTGACCGAAGATGAATTAGATAGTCTTAATCGCCTTGTAATCATATTTTTAGAAGTCGCTGAATTGCAAGCAAAAGACCGCAAGCAAATGACAATGCACTTTTGGCACGAAAACGTTGATGATATTATCAAATTCAACAAAAAGACTCTGTTAACCGGTAAGGGCAACGTAAGTAATGCCGAAATGGAGGCATTTGTAGAACAGGTTTATGAGCAATTTCACGAAAAGCGCAAAATTTTTGAACTCGAACAAGCAGACTTAGATGATTTTAAAATATTGGAAGAAGATATTAAAAGCATAAAAAAGAGATAAATGACCTCACAAGAACAACAACAACTCGGTAAAACCCTTTGGGGAATAGCAGACCAACTGCGTGGAGCAATGAATGCAGACGATTTTCGCGATTATATGCTCTCCTTTCTGTTTTTGCGCTATTTGTCGGACAACTACGAAAATGCCGCAAAAAAAGAATTGGGTTCGGATTACCCTGTGCTTGAAAAAGAAGATAAACGAACTCCGCTTGCTCTATGGTATAAAGCAAATCAAGAAGATGTTCCCGAATTTGAAAAGCAGATGCGGCGTAAAGTGCATTATGTAATTGAACCTCAATATTTGTGGAGTAATATAGCCGAACTTGCCCGAACGCAAAGCGGCGAACTCTTGACTACGCTCGAAAAAGGTTTCAAGTACATAGAAAACGAATCTTTTGAAAGTACTTTTCAAGGTCTGTTTTCCGAAATTAACCTCAATTCAGAAAAACTTGGAAAAGTCCAATCCGAAAGAAACAACAAACTTTGCGTCATTATTACAAAAATTGCCGAAGGCATCGCTAAATTTTCCACCGAAAGCGATATTTTGGGCGATGCTTACGAATATCTGATTGGCCAGTTTGCCGCAGGTTCGGGTAAAAAAGCCGGCGAGTTCTATACGCCCCAGCAAATTTCTACCATCCTTTCTAAAATTGTAACGCTCGATAGTCAAGATCCAAGCGCCGGAAAAAAAACAAAACTCGACAAAGTATTCGATTTTGCTTGCGGTTCCGGCTCATTGCTGCTCAATGTACGCAACCAAATGGAAACCTACGGTATCGGCAAAATTTACGGTCAAGAGAAAAATATAACCACCTACAACCTTGCTCGAATGAATATGCTGTTGCACGGCGTTAAAGATTCGGAATTTGACATCCACCACGGCGACTCTTTGCTCAACGATTGGAACATACTCAGCGAAATGAATCCTGCAAAGAAAATGGTGTTTGACGCAATCGTTGCAAATCCTCCATTCAGTTATCGCTGGGAGCCGGCAGAAACTATGGGCGAAGACTTCCGTTTTAAAAGTTACGGTCTTGCTCCAAAATCGGCTGCCGATTTTGCATTTTTACTGCACGGATTTCACTTTTTGAGCGACGAGGGCGTTATGGCAATAATCCTGCCTCACGGGGTGCTGTTTAGGAGTGGTGCAGAAGAGCGAATACGAACCAAGTTGTTAAAAGACGGACACATTGATACCGTAATAGGATTGCCCGCCAATCTGTTTTTCTCAACCGGCATTCCTGTTTCTATTTTGGTGTTGAAAAAGTGTAAAAAGTTTGATGATGTATTGTTTATCAACGCAACCAAAGCCGAAGATTTTGAAAAAGGCAAACGGCAAAACAACCTGCTCCCGAAACATATTGATAAAATAATTGAAACGTATCAATATCGAAAAGAAGAAGAACGTTATTCGCGGCGGGTGTCAATAGAGGAAATTGTTGAAAACAATTTCAACCTGAACATTTCGCGCTATGTAGATATTTCTGAAGAAGAAAAGGAAATTGATATTCAGGCCGTAATGCTTGAGATTAAAGATTTGGAAACAAAACGGGCGGAATTGGATAAGGAGATTGAGGGGTATTTGAAGGAGTTGGGATTGGGTGTTTAATTTTTTTTGTTTTTAGTAAATCCTTAATGTTTATAGGTGAGAAAAATAAATTGAAAGAAAAAGAACCATCAAGATGAAAAAAGATAGAAAAGAAAAGGGCAACGTTCCAAATTTGAGACGATTCCCAAATTTGAGATTTCCGGAGTTTGAGGGGGAGTGGGAAACTGTTAAGATAAAAGATTGCCTTAACTGCCATTCCTCTACACTTATGGAAAGTGCGGTTATAGAAAAAAGTGGAATATATCCTGTTTATGGTGCAACAGGGATAATTACATATACGCCAAATTATGAGATTGATAACGACGCTATACTTATTATTAAAGACGGTTCAAGCGTAGGAAAAGTTCAATATGCAAAAAATAAATACTCTGTGATTGGAACTCTAAACTACCTTACTCCCAAAGAAAATGTAAACTTGAAATATCTTTATTATTATTTGCAGACTTTTAATTTTGATAAATACAAAGTTGGTTCAGGTATTCCTCATATCTATTTCAAAGATTATGGGAACGAGTATATTTATTGTCCGTTAATAGAAGAACAAACAAAAACTGCATATTTATTACAACTTATCGACGACCGCATTTCTACTCAAAGCCAAATAGTAGAGGAATTAGAAACCTTAATGAAAGGGCTAAGCAAAAAACTATTTTCTCAACAATTGAGATTTAAAAATGATAACGGGAATGATTATCCTGATTGGAAAAATAAAAACATGGGGGATATTGCAACTATTACAACAGGTTCTTCAAACAGAGAAGATTCTGTTTTAGATGGCAAATACATTTTTTTTGACAGGTCGCAAGATATTAGAACAAGCCATATATATTTATTTGATAAAGAAGCGATAATCGTTCCCGGTGAAGGGCAGAAATTTATTCCCCAGTATTATATTGGCAAATTTGATTTACACCAGAGAGCATATGCTATTTTCGATTTTGTAGATATTAATGGTAAGTTTTTATATTATTACATATTAAACGAAGACAGATATTTACAATCACAAGCAGTCGGTTCAACAGTAAAATCATTAAGGCTGCCAATGTTCCAATCTATGCCCATAAAAACACCTTATCTTCAAGAACAAACTAATATCGCTAATTTTCTTTCTGCAATTGACGAAAAAATAGAAACAGAAAAGCAGATATTGAGAAAATATACCGAGCAAAAAAAGTATTTACTTGCGAATATGTTTATATAAACATTTGACTTAAAAGGTGTTTCTTTTGCTGTTGATACAAGGAAAGTATATTTTGTTCATTTTTGATTTTGTTTCTCAACAGTGTCATTATATCGTAAGCCCCCGACCAAGTACCCGTTGCAGGCTGCATGAGTAAGGCCGAACTTTGCCGGCAAA
>Ga0082212_10007013_pt1 | contig 15011 bp, 10 predicted proteins | sample TergutNt197P3_FD_71548 | JGI IMG/M metagenome (GOLD analysis project Ga0082212, IMG submission 71548) | Neocapritermes taracua P3 segment gut microbial communities from Petit-Saut dam, French Guiana - Nt197 P3 | ecosystem: Host-associated > Arthropoda: Insects > Digestive system > Gut ...
GGTCGTAGTAGGGGATGGGGCATATTTTGACGTCGCATTGGGGGTCTTTCATGGCGGCGAGCCAAATACTTTCCAGGCTGTCGGCCATGGAATATTTGTAGGGCAAAAATAATATTTCTATCTTGTCAGGCTTTAATTCGCTCTGGGCCAGGGTGTCTATTTTAAAGAGTTTGGTCTGGAGTTTTTTTACAAAATATTTATCGATACTGCCTATGTCGGCCTGGCCTATAAAGGCGGTGTAATCTTCAATTGCGATAGCCGTCTGGGTGTCTTGGCCCTCGGTTTCGGATATTAGCCCAGCCATTTGTCCGGCCAATTCTTGGCAACCGGCAAGTAGCTTTGATATGTTTTCTGGCTGTGCCTCCCTGCCCAGTTGCTTGTGGGCACTATGGAGTATTTGCAAAGATTCCTGTATTTTTTTTTGATGGACTTTCCGCATCAGTCACCGTCTGACGACAATGATAACATGAGGATGCTAGCAGGTTGAGCGGTTTGATCGGCCATGAATGGCCAAGAAGCAGAGTTACTATCTTCAGTGTAAAAACTCCACCTGGGATGCTGAGAGCGGAGCTTTTCAAGGGCCACGTCCCGCTCGGCCACGCTATTGAATTTGGCGGCCCAGGAGCTACCGGAGCCGCAGAGCAGGGGGTCACCGCCAGCATCAGTCAGGGCATCCCGGATGCTCTTTAGGGCGGGGCAGACCCTTAGTGCGGCGCTGGCAAGGCCGCTGTACCAGGGCGGGGCTTCGCCTGGGCCGAGGGCAGGGCAGGGGGCCGGACTGGAGTAATCTTGTGGCGCCAACGCTTTATAGACTGACGGAGTGGCTACGTGAATGTTGGGGAAAGCTATCAGCATGGGCGGCAGGGGCATATCCCGCATGGGGATGACTCTCTGTCCCAGGTCTAGGCCCAGCACCGTGCCGCCCAGGAGGAACAGCGGCACGTCGCTACCCAGTTCGGCGGCGAGGCACAATAAGGCCGAAGGGGGCAGGTTTAGGTTGTATAGGTCATTGCCAGCTTTAAGGGCAGTAGCGGCGTCCGAGGAACCTCCGCCTAACCCAGCGCCGCTGGGGATGCGCTTAAGGAGTTTTATTTTTGCGGGGAGCGCCCTGCCGGATTCTCTTTCAAGGGCGCGCCAGGCTTTCATCACCAGGTTTGATTCGTCTGGCACCAGTCCGCTGGAGGCTGGGCCTTCTATCTCCAGGCACGTCTCTTCAGCTTTTTCGGCTACGAGCTCATCAGTCAGGGAGTGCCAGCCATGTAGCACGGTCGTTACTAGCTCAAGCTGATGAAATCCATCCGCACGGCGTCCCAGGACGGACAGGAATCTGTTGAGTTTGGCTGGGGCTAGGTAGGTGAGCTGGGTCATTGGCGGTATATCAGTTCTTAGTTCCTAGTTACGAGTTACGAGTTACGAGACGAAAACCAAATGTGCCAAATGTATCATGCGACTCGGTATTAGTATTTATTGCATTTGAAACTGTAAATGGTAAAAGGGTCAGAAAAACTGTGACTGGTTGCGGCGGATGTAGTTGGCCCAAATATCACTACGGTTCCGGCCTATTTCTGCACCATTCGCTGTATGAGCCTACAAAGAGGCTGGCTCCGTCCAATCCTGCATGATGCAGAGCCAACAGAGTATGGCAGGCGGTCATGCCGCTTCCGCAGGAGGCTATGACGCGGCCAGGGGGGATGCCGCCGAATATTTGCATGTACATGCTTCGCAATTCTTCGGGCTGTTTGAAGCGGCCATCTTTGAGGTTTTCTTTGAAGTGGACGTTTATGCTACCCGGGATGTGGCCAGGGATGGGGTCGAAGGGCTCAATTTCGCCCCTCCACCTTTCGGGGGCGCGAGAATCCAGCAATAACCATTCGGGGTTTCTGTGCAGTTTGGCAACAGCTTCGATGTCAAGTGTCGGGAGTAGCCAGTCTGTAAATTCAATCGCGGAGGGCGCAGGCAGGGGCACCTCTTCTGAGATGGGCAGGTGGGCCTTTATGGCGGCGTCCCAGCCTCCGTCTAGGATGGCGGCTTTTATTCCAGAAGCGGCAAGCATCCACCAGGCCCTTGCGGCTCCCTCGGCGCCGAAGGCGTTGTCATATGCAACAACGGTGCTATCTTGCCGGACTCCCCATTGGCGCAACTGTTTTTCCCAGGTTTTATTTTTTGGGAGGGGATTGCGCCCACCCTTTGCTGGGTCGTGCCCAGGCTCTGTAGCAGAGCTAAGAGCAGAGTCGATATCCACGTGGATGGCCCCGTCCAGGTGGCAAAATTCGTAATCCTCAAATGGACGGCAATCCAACAAAATCAGTTGTTGCGTTGTATTTAACAGTTCTTCAGGCGGAATGACGGCTGATGGTCCGCCGTTAAATGTGTACATTTTTTCCTCAGGCTATCTGTTCAGTTACAGCCACAACAGCGGTTAGCCGGAATTTTTTTGTCAACTCGTAATGGCTATCAACACGGCTATGGCATACTGGTGTTATTAATATCTGTAGTATTCGGGCTTGAAGGGGCCCTCAATATCGACGCCAATATATTTTGCCTGGTCGGGTCGCAACTTTGTCAGTCTGGCATCAAGCGTCATCAGTTGGAGCCGCGCCACGTGCTCGTCGAGGTGTTTTGGCAGGGTATAGACGCCTATCGGGTAGTCGTTTGCATCCTTTTTTGTCCAAAGCTCTATTTGGGCGAGCGTCTGGTTGGCAAAGCTACAGCTCATTACATAGCTGGGGTGGCCAGTGGCGCAACCCAGGTTGACGAGGCGGCCCTTGGCCAAAAGGATAATGCGCTTGCCATCGGGAAAGATTACGTGGTCTACCTGGGGCTTGATTTCTTCCCACTTGCATCCTTTTTCCAGGCTGGCGACGTTGATTTCGCTGTCGAAGTGGCCAATGTTGCAAACTATGGCCTGGTGCTTCATGGCCTTCATGTGCTCAAAATCAATGACGTGGAAGTTGCCAGTGGCGGTGACGAATATATCCGCCAACGGCGCGGCCTCCTCCATGGTGATGACTCGATAGCCTTCCATCGCGGCCTGGAGAGCGCAGATGGGGTCAATTTCGGTGACCCAAACCTGGGCAGAGAGCGAACTCAGCGCCTGGGCGCACCCCTTGCCAACGTCGCCATAGCCGCACACGACGGCTATTTTGCCGGCAATCATTACGTCTGTAGCCCGTTTGATGCCGTCGATCAATGATTCTCTACATCCGTATAAGTTATCGAACTTACTCTTGGTAACACTGTCGTTAACATTAATTGAGGGCACCTTTAATTCGCCCTTCTTTGCCATTTCGTACAGGCGGTGGACACCAGTGGTGGTCTCTTCGGTTATCCCCTTTATCCCTCCAAGCTGGCGAGAATACCAGGTTGGGTCTGTTTTCAATTTGTTTTTGATGGATGCATACAGCACTTCGGCTTCTTCGCTGTCGGGCGCATCTAAGACGTGTATGTCACTTTCTGCCCTGGCGCCCAGATGAAGGAGAAGGGTGGCGTCGCCCCCGTCATCCAGTATCATGTTTGCGCCGTCTTTAAATTCAAATATCCTGTGCGTAAAATTCCAGTATTCCTCCAGAGTTTCACCCTTAAAGGCAAAAACCGGTGTGCCGGTTTCGGCTATTGCCGCCGCGGCATGATCCTGGGTGCTGTATATGTTGCAACTGGCCCACCTGACTTCTGCCCCCAGGGCTTTTAATGTTTCTATCAAGACCGCCGTCTGGATAGTCATGTGGAGACTACCGGCTATCCTGGCACCCTTTAGGGGCTGTTTGTCCGAGTACTCTTTTCTGATTGCCATCAGGGCCGGCATCTCGGACTCTGCAATTGCGATTTCTTTCTTACCCCAGGGAGCCAGGGAAAGATCTCTTACAACGGATTCTGGCATATGTGCCTCTGCTTAGCTCTGTGCCTTGAACTGGGCGACCACGTCATCAACGGAATCGGTATCAGCGCAGGCAACGACTCCGGTTTTGAAAATATTGTTTTGGGTGGCGACGTTGCGGTTTTCAAAAACTCCGGCGTCAGCCGCTTCATCTTCTTCGGTAATCTTAAAAATTGCCAGGAGCCGGTCGAGGGACAGGCGGAACTGTTTGAGTAGCTGGATGACTTTTTCGATCTTTTGTCTCGTGATGTCCTGGAATTGGAGCGCGTTGAGTATTTCGAAGGCTTCGTCCGAAACGGTCTGGAGAAGTGACTGCCCATCATCTAAATCGATGGTCTCTGGTTTTGAGCCAACCTGGTAGGCGTAGACGTAGTCCAATACCTCCTGGGCCAGGATGGTATGGTTTTCGCCGCGACTGGCGCGATCCAAAAAGACCGCAATGCCATCTACCAGTCCATCGCGGTCTGCCTTGTAACCTTCGAGATTTCTCTTTAGCTCGGCAAAGAAGCGTCCAGCGTCCTCGGTCTTGGCCATGAGTGTGTCCAGCCTGTTCATGACGTTTTGGGTGGCCTGCTCTGTGTCGGCTGTAATGGCATCAAGCTGGGCCGCGAGCTCTGGAACTCTGGTGCTCTGGTCTTTGACAGAGGCGTCGAGTTGCTGGAGATTGGCCAGGGTCTGGTTGAAAGTCCTGACTATGACCCCTAGCTCGCCCTTGGCCTGAATGTCGATGTGCTGGTAGACCCGGCCATTCATCATGTCGACGGCGGCCTTGGATAGTCTGGCGAGGTCGATTTCTGCGCCCTGGTGTATGTCGTCACGTATTTGGTGGATGGACTCCAGAATTTTGTCGAGCCTCGCTTCGAGCGAGTGGTTTCTATCGCGAAATTCGCGCAAAAAAGTTTCTGGATTTGCCGGGTCGTTCTCTTCGTAGAGATGGCCGGCTGTCAAGTCTGGCTGATCCATATTCTGCTCCAGATTACTACCCAACGAGTCGGATTGAGTCAAGGCATCAAACCTACTAAACCCAAGCGCCGGCCTCCCAATCTGCGATGAAACCTGCCATCGCTTTGAGCTTGCTGGCGACTTGCTACTGCAACAGGCAGAAACAAATAACTGCCTGCAATACTACTATATAGTCATATCGCCCCATTTACCTAATTCTGTAGTTTTATTTCTTAAAATCGCAATTAAATCAAGCTTCGGGCTCACTGACGGCTTTAAGCATTTCCCTCACGGCTTGCTCAAAGCCCACAAAAACCGAGCGCCCTACGATGCTGTGGCCAATATTGAGCTCAAATATTTCTGAAATCGAGGCTATGGGCCCTACATTGCGCAAATTCAGTCCATGCCCGGCAAGCACGCCCAGCTCCAGGCGGGAGGCCAGGCGGCAGTTTTCCCTCAGGGCCGCGAGCAAGGGCCCAGGATTTGTCCCTGCGGGTAGCTCTGCGTATGGCCCTGTATTAAACTCCACGGCATCGGCCTCTAGTTTGGCGGATGCTCTGACCTGCTCTACGTTTGCGTCGATAAAGAGGCTCACTCGGATGTCCGCTGCGTGATAGTCGCGGATTATCTGCCTTAGGTGGGAGTGGAGGAAGGCCGCGTCCAGGCCTCCCTGGGTGGTCAGCTCCTCCCTGGTTTCGGGAACCAGCGTGACCCACTGGGGGCGTATCGAACTGAGCAGTTCGAGAGTTTCGGGGGAGGCCGCACACTCGACATTTAGGGGGACTGAAAGTAGCTCCTTGAGGAGGCTGACATCCCTCTCCTGGATGTGGCGGCGATCCTGGCGCAGGTGAACAGTTATGCTGTGTGCTCCGGCGCTTTGTGCCGCCAGGGCTGCCGCCAGGGGCACTGGTTCGTGCCCCCCACGCACCTGGCGCAGGGTTGCCACGTGATCGATATTTACACCTAGGCGCATCGCGATATCCCTTCAATGCAAATTATCATTGTTTCATATTAACAGGTCTGCCTCTGCAGCTGTTGTGAGGCGTTCTAAAACTCGTTCTACCAGGCCACCTTCTTTTGCTTCGGCCATTATTCGCAATAGTGGCTCAGTTCCGGACCACCTGATGACCAGTCTGATTGATGCTCCGAGTTCGGTATTTAATTCTCCGATGGTTTTTTGTAGGGCAGGGCAGGTGCCTATTTCTTTGCGGCCCCTAGCCTTAATGTTGACCAATTTTAGTGGCCAGGGCTTAAAGCGCCAGTCCCATAGATGCTCAGCAGGCTTGCCGGTCAATATCTGCAAAACGGACAAGGCGGTAGCAAGCCCGTCTCCGCTGGGGCCAAGGTGGCGCTGAATCAGGTGCCCCGAGGCTTCGGCGGCCAGATTCCATCCTGTGTTGTCAAGCTCACGCACCATAAATTTATCCCCGACGGGAGTACGGATGAATGGGATGGCAATATTTTTTAGGGCTTCTTCCAAGCCTGCGTTTGACATCACAGTGCCAATTATCCCAGGCGGCCTGGCACCACGCTCGACTTGTTCCATGGCCAACAGCCAAAGCATCTGGTCGCCGTCGATCAATTCGCCGCGGCCGTTCAGGAGGAGGCAACGGTCTCCGTCGCCGTCAAAGGCAATTCCGGCTACCGCGCCAACCGACAGCACCTTTTCGCGCAGTGCGCCCAGATGGGTAGAGCCTACTCCGACGTTAATGCGACTGCCGTCGGTGGGAGTCCCGATCCAATGGACGGCCCCAGAAAAAAGCCGACCCGCCCAGTGCGGCGTAGCTCCGTGGGCGCAGTCTATTACGACAGGGAAGGAGTCAGGCATATGCATGCCTCCAAGGTGCTCTATATATGTCTCCATAGCCTCTGGCTGTGTCTGTATGTCCTGTATGCCTCCAGTTTGCTGGGTTGTGTTTCTGTCAATGTTTTTTTTTGCCAATTCGGCAAACACTTCTTCTATCTCCAACTCGATCTCCTGGGCCAGTTTTGTGCCCCTCGAATCGAAGCCTTTCAATCCGTTGTCCTCGGGAGGGTTATGGCTGGCACTGATGACCAGCCCCCAGGCATTCGGCTGGCGAGACGTTATCCAGGCAACCGCAGGCGTGGGTACGACGCCCAGAATTTCTGTTTTTATGTCCTGGCCAAACCCCTCTAAAAATGCCTGCAACAGCTCTATACAGCTCGCCCTGCCGTCCCATCCTATTACCAGATTTTTTATTTGGTTATTTTTTGCGACCGATGCCCAGGCCTTTCCCCACCTATAGGAATCCTCAATGGAAAGGGGAGCTTCAAAGGCGCGGCCCCGGATGCCGTCCGTGCCAAAATATCTTAGTTCCATGACTTCCCCAATACAGCAATGTTTGCTTTTGTTGCTTGCTTTACGGCGAGCATAGCCCGCATGACAAGCAACAGCGGCCATGATTTGCAGGCAAATCCCAGCATAGCAGTTCAACTAAAATTTGAACTGCTATACAGCATGAGTACGGAATATTTTATATCCAATTTCCATGGCATGTTTATGCATCTCGGCAGTTTTGGCATCCAGGGGGATATTTCCTGAAATTTCAAAGGTGCAGGCCACAAACCTTTTTCTGGAAATTCCGATGCAAAACCGCTCGATGGGCCAATTCAAGAGGGATGGCAGATGCGGAAGCGCGTTCCAAATTGCCTGGTCTTCAAGAAATGTCGTGCCAAATCCAAAGCCTGGATCCAACACGATCCTCTCTGGGTCGATATCTGCGCTCAATAGCCTATCCTGAATGAGGCCGATTTCTGAGACGGCCTCGTCCGCACTTCTTGGCGATAAATCTGAATAATCGGGCGCTAACAATCGTCCATCGGTCATGCGACCCCTCGTTGCAATCAGGCCGCAGTTTGAGCCGGAGGCCAGATCGAGCATTTCGGCGTTTTGAAAACCTGCTATGTCATTTATGATATCCACGCCTTGATTCAACGCTTGGTGTGCGACTTCGGGATGTCTGGTGTCGATGCTCAATATGCAATCAGGGGCAGTTTTTTTTAGAAGGCTCAGCGCTGGCTCAATCCGGCGCCATTCTTCTTGTGGGCCGATTGGTTGGGAGCCAGGCCGAGTGCTTTCGGCGCCAATATCTACGATATTGGCGCCTTGGGCCAGTAATTGGATAGCATGTGCGGCGGCCTGCGCCGGGTCAAGAAACAAACCTCCGTCGCTGAAGCTGTCCGGCGTGAGGTTGAGCACTGCCAAATAGAGAGGCTCATCCAGAGGCATTTGGTTTTTGGGGAGCCTCCAGCTCATGCAATAATCTGCATCAATCTGCACCGATCTGCATCTGTCTGCACCTATCAGGCTAGCACTGGATCCAAGAGTGGCTCGCCTTCTGGTTCCGAGGGCTCTTCTGGTACGATTTCGGGCTTTGGGGGCATCGGCGGCAAATCGCCGCCATCCATGATGATCTTGACGTCATTGCTGTCAAGGGTCTCTCTTTCTAGCAGGGCTTCGGCGATGGCAATCAGGCTGTCTTTTTTAGCTTCTAAAATGTCTTTAGCACGTTGGTAGTTTTGCATGACGATGTCGCGGATTTCGCCGTCAATCAGCCGTGCGGTTTCTTCGCTGATCTCGCGTTGCTGGGTAAAATCCCTGCCAAGGAAAATTTCGTGCTGTCCTGAGCCGTAGTTTAGTGGGCCAGCTTTTTCGGACATGCCATACTCTGTGACCATCGACCGCGCCATGCTAGTGGCCTGCTTAATGTCATTGCTTGCACCGGTGGAGAGCTGGCCAAAAAACATTTCTTCGGCTATGCGCCCGCCCATGGCGAACGAAATTTGAGCTTCCATATATTCTTTTGTGGTGCTGTACCTATCTCTTTCGGGTAACAGCCATGTTACGCCCAGGGCGCGCCCACGGGGGATAATAGTGACTTTATGGACTATGTCTAAGACGGGCAGGCTGGCGCCGACCACGGTATGGCCAGCTTCGTGGTAGGCAGTAGTTTTTTTGTCATCTTCGGTCATTACCATAGACCTGCGCTCGCTACCCATGTACACCTTGTCTTTGGCGGCTTCAAAGTCTGTCATTTCGACGGATTTTTTATTCAGCCTGGCAGCACCCAGGGCGGCTTCGTTGCATAGGTTGGCAAGATCGGCCCCAGAAAACCCTGGAGTGCCCCGCGCAATTATCTCGAGGTCTACGTCTGTCCGGAGGGGAATCTTATCGCCGGTGTGTACTTTTAGTATTTCGTGCCTGCCCTTAACGTCTGGGCGGTCGACCACCACCCTTCGGTCGAACCTACCAGGCCTCAGCAGGGCCGGATCCAGCACGTCTGGCCTGTTTGTCGCGGCGATGAGGATAACGTTTTCGTTGCCCTCAAAGCCATCCATTTCGACCAGTAACTGATTTAATGTCTGCTCGCGCTCGTCGTGGCCGCCGCCCAAGCCAGCGCCGCGGTGCCGTCCGACGGCATCAATTTCATCAATAAAAATAATGCAGGGCGCGCTCTTTTTTCCCTGCTCGAACAAATCCCTCACACGGCTGGCGCCAACTCCGACAAACATTTCGACGAAGTCTGAACCAGAAATGCTAAAGAACTGTACCTTTGCCTCACCGGCGATGGCGCGGGCCAGCAAGGTTTTTCCTGTCCCTGGCGGCCCCATCAGCAGAAGACCCTTGGGGATTTTACCGCCGAGCTTTACAAACTTGGACGGATTTTTTAGAAAGTCGACAACTTCGGCCAATTCCTCCTTGGCTTCATCGCAACCTGCAACATCCGCAAATGTGACTCGTTTTGCAGACACCGACAGCCCTCTTGCCTTAGCTTTTCCGAAGCTTAGGGCCTTGTTTCCGCCCATCTGGGCCTGCCTCATGAATACAAACCACAGCAACACGAGCACCAGCATTGGAGCCCAAAAGAACAGCATCATGTAAAAATTGTTTTCACTTGGCTTAGCTGCTTGAAATTCGTCCAGCTTTCGACCAGAGTTAGGGTCGCCTTCTACCATGTACTCGCGAGTCCAATTGTTTATCTCTTGGCCAAGCTGGGGCCATATGGATGCTATGGTCTTAAATTCTTTAAACGACCCGCCCTTGGGGTCTGGGACGGGGTTTTTGTAGGTGCCTTCGATGTCCTGACCAATGATAGTAATCTTTGAATACTTGCCCTCCTGGCCTTCGCTGTAGAAGGTCGAAAAGGGTATCTCTCTGACCTTGGCCCCTTTATTGACGTAGTTGAGGGCAAGCAACACAACAAGAAAAATTGCGCCCCAAACGAGGAGCGTTTTTAAAATAGAACCCAAAAAGTCCTCCGGAAAAAACCATGACTTGGCAAAAAAACCTCGATCCTTAAGCTTTCGCGTTGTGCGAGAGGGCAGGTTTGGCGAGTTAAGCTTGGCTTTGAAGCTTGACTACAGAAAAACCGGACAATAATATCTTATCCTTGATTTGCGTCATTGTGGAATCCTAATTGCAGGCATGCCCCGCCAGACTGTGGCCAAAGTGACCAATTGCCCCACTTCCACTGCCGCCTTATGGGTCTGGCGGCTGTTTTTGAGACCCATGTCGCAAGGTCGAAAAGATGGCCTGGCTCCCTGTGAATGCCCAACTCCTTAAAGCAAGATTCCAGTATCCAGACCAGGTCTCTGGAACCTATCCCTATTTCCAGCCATACGTATCCTTCGCTCGAAATCTCCCATCTCACGCCCCTCCAGGAGGCAACGGTATCATCCTTAAGCCCCAATATTTCTGCGATTTGCCTATGGGTTTCCCATAGATGCCTGTCAATACTGGGTGCTTCTGATCTAAAACCTGCAAGATGCTTGCGCCATCTGTTGCGCGGAGTGAAATCCAGATCATTGGTATAATCCTCCCGCCATTCGACACCCGAGCTACGCAGGTATGTCCTGAGCCCTTCCCTTGTACATTCGATCAGCGGCGACCATCTTGGGGGCTGTATGGCCGGCAATCCTGTGAGGCAACCGGCCCCACTACCCCTTGCCAGCCTCAACATAACCGTTTCGGTATGATCTTCAATGGTGTGGCCCGTGGCTATCCACCTTGAGCCAAATTTTGCGGATTCGTCCTTTAGCCACTTCCATCTCAGCTCCCGGGCGGCAGTCTCTATGCCCTGGCCCGTCTCTGTGGCATGGCTGGTCACGCCCAGCGAACCAAGGACAAAGCCCAGGCCGTACCGACTGCACAGATTTTTTACGTATTCGCATTCCTCTTTGGATTCGGGCCTAAGGTTATGATCTGCGTGGGCCACGGCAAGTTCTAATTTCAAATTGGCTCTGAGGGCCACCAGACTTGCCAGGAGGGCAACGCTATCTCCTCCGCCGGAACATGCAACCAGCACACGGCAACCATGAACGCCGTCCCCCCTCCGGAGGATTGTCCTCAACAAGTTAGCTTCAAAACGGCGCATAAATGCAGTTTTCGGTTTACAGTTGGCAATTGGCAGGCATTTAGTGCAATAAATTCCATAATTTGAGCAGACCCGGTGGTATTGGCTTTTCGCACCACAGGCCCTCAGCGTATGGTTGCAATATAAGGCTACCCCAATGCATGGCCCTGCCCTCGATGCCCGCCCTGAATGCTGGGTGAGAAATCTTTGTCACTGGCCTGTCCGGAGCATTTTTTACTTGGCTGTCGAACGCATCGAAAGCGGCCATCCTCTGCGGCCAAACGTCGGAGACGTCAACTATCAGATCGGGCGGGGCGCCTGGATTGACACCGCCGACCCAGGCAACGGACGTGGGGCGCCAGGGTTCGCCTGGGCAGGGATAGTTTTTGAGGCCGCTGTAATACATGGCTTCTCGGCACAGGCGATGGGTTCGGCGGTGGTCGGGGTGGTGGTCTTCTAAAGATGGGAGGACTACAACCATGGGCCTGAGGGTGCGGAACGCCTCCATCAAGGAGATGCGCTCTTTCTCGCCCTCAGCAAACCGAGCGTCTGGCAAGTTGAGGAAATGCCTTTGCGCCCCTAGAATTTTTGCGGCTTCCAGGCCCTCTTGGCGGCGCTGCTCTGCCGTCCCGCGTGTCCCCAAGTCGCCCACCGTCAAATCCAGGATGGCGACACTAAGCCCTCTTTTGGCCGCCTTTGCCACAATGCCCCCCACATGGACTTCGACGTCATCTGGATGCGCGCCAACTGCCAGGAGGTCTAAATTAGAGTTGGACATGCCGTCTCCAGAGCTTGATAAGTCCAATGTATGACCATGAGGGACTGCTTCAGGTTAGAAATGGTCTTTCAACAGGCTTTTTGCATCATTACACCAAGCAAAAGAGTTCAACTCGGCATGACGCTCAAAGATGAGAAAAAGTATAACCTATCAGGCTGGAAATGCGATAGGATGTAAGCCTACGATGGAAGGTTGGCCGAGTGGTTTAAGGCGCTCGTCTTGAAAACGAGTGTGGGTCAGAAGCTCACCGGGGGTTCGAATCCCTCACCTTCCGCCATTGAGATTTCTGAAAAATACCCAATGTGTACACCGCAGTTCATTTTGTCTTTATCCCTTTATTAGCCAATATCAGATACCTCTCCATCAGCTCCGCCACGAACTTGGGTTCGGTTTTATCTTTGCCAAAGCCATACAGTTTCATCACTGCACGGTCTAGGGCATTGTGGGCCTTGAGGAGTTCTGGCGGCATGGTCAAGGGGTCGTACAGGTCTGCCAGAGAGCTTTTGGGAAATATTGCCCGCACGTCCAGGATGCCCTGCGCAAGCTTTTCAATTTCTGTCTTTTGCTTGTCTGTTGCATCGGGCCAAGGGAAGTTGTTGTAAACAATATCTTTTGAGTAGCGATAGCGCATTTCTAAGCGTCCACAGACAGCTCTGGTCCATGCCATGTGAACGCTCGAAGTAAGTATTCCGAAGTGGTAGAGGGTGGCGTTGGGAATGATTTTAACAGCATTGCTACACAAGACCTTTGGTGACAGAAAACCAATAGGAACATATGCCCTGCGCTCGGAAGACGTTTCTGGCACTACTACATAATTTACTTCCGGCATGTTTTCTACATGGAAACGGCGTGGAGTATCAGCCAGCTTTTGTGTCGGCACGCTCTTGCTCTTTAGGCGGAACTGGCGGACGGCATCTACGCGTTTCATCGTCTCGGGCATTTGCTTTAACTCAGATGGAGGGCAATCGCCGAGCCATAGACAGTGCCGAGTATAGCCGTTAATGAATTCGTGCGAGCCAATCCAGGGGCGGAACCATTTTTTTGCCTGTGGCTCTATTTTCAGAAATTCTTTTTTCTCTTCATCTGTGAAGAGGTAATTGCCGTCATCTATGGGTTTGTTGCCTATACCAATCTGCGGCACGTCGCATATTGGAGTGGCTCGGCTCTCTATGAAAACATCAGGCGCGTCCACCAGGTAAGGGTTGATGTTCTTTGCAACGGTATTGCATTCGCCTTCAAAGATAACTTTTTGACTACTTCCAACAGTACTGAAACCGACTATCACGCAATGCACGGCGGCCTTGCCCCTGGCTTCGTTGTCCCACTTGAATGTCCTGTAGGCAAAGTCGATGTGTATGCCAAACATGTCATGGAGAGGCTTCCAAAGGGCGGCTACTTGCTCGCCTTGGGTTAGGGAGTTTGTGGAGACAAAGGCAGCACGGATTGGGGTTCTCTGGAGATATTTAGACGCTTTGTAATACCAGGCGGCTACGTAATCCAGAACACCTGCATTCTTTGTCTGATTCCCTTTGTTATCAACAAACTGTGAGACAAGATCGTCCCGCTGACGCTCACTCATCATTTTTGAGCCTATAAACGGCGGGTTGCCGAGGATGTAGCTCATCTCGTTATTGGGGACTATGGTTTCCCAGTCCACCCGATGAGCATTAGCATGGACTATAGTCGCGCTCTGTTTGAGTGGCAACCTGTATTCATACCGCTCGAATATTGTAGTTGCCTCCAAGTTCACCAGGTGATCCATCAGCCACATGCCCGTCCTTGCTATCTGGCATGGCCATTCCTCAATCTCTATGCCATAGAACTGGTCTACGTTGACTTTCAGGTTCCCTTCGATTGGGGTCGCAAGCATTTTGCCCAGCTTGCTTTTGCCTTCTTCGCCGTACAGCATTGTCTTGACCACTTCCAGTTCCAGCCTTCTGAGTTCCCGGTAGGCAACGATAAGAAAGTTGCCGCATCCACAGGCCGGGTCGAGAAACTTCAACTTGGCAAGTTTGTTCTGAAAGGCAACGAGAGACAGGCTTTTCTTGGTCTTGGGCTGTTTCTTGATGGAATCAAACTCTTTTCTCAAGTCGTCCATGAATAGTGGGTTTATGAGCTTGAGTATGTTTTCTTCAGAGGTGTAATGTGCCCCAATCTCACGTCTTTGATCCTTGTCCATGACCCCTTGGAACATTGAACCGAATATGGCTGGCCTTATTTGGCCCCAGTCGAAGTCCAGGCACTCAAGCAGTTCCTGGCGCATCTTTTTGTCGAACTTCGCCCTGCGTATGGGCTTGTCAAAGAGGCCGCCGTTGATGTAGCGGAAATGGGCCGGATCTATTTGCTCTGATAGGAATGGGTTTGGAACCCTTTTGCCCACAGGTTCGTTCAAGTCCTGAAAGAGTTGCCCTAAGCGTGCGTCTAGGTCTGAGCCGCTTTCGCTGGAGGCTTCAATGTACCTTTGAAAACTATCGTCCTGGAATATGTCAGTGTCGTTGGCAAAAAGGCAGAAGAGGAGCCTTGCGAGGTAGATTTCCAAGTCCTGGTCGCTGTAGTTGTGCTTCTTTAGCTCATCGTGGAGTCTTGCCATCTTTTCTGCGGCAAGCCTGTTTACGCCTTCTTTGTCACGATGGATGCATGCGTCTGTAGTGCCTTCCAGCATGGGGGCAAAGTGTTTGCGGTATTTCTTTAGCTTGGCTGTCTTGAAATCCCATACTTGGTCTGTATGGCGGTTCCAGAGGCGAATATTCTCAAAGTCACAGGCCATCCATAGGATTGGCTTTTGGTCATCGGAGAGGTCTTGGGTGTATCGTTTTATCTGGCTCTCGGCTTGGTGAAAACCGGGGTCGGCTCCTTTGGACTTCATTTCGATGATTATCCTGCCGAACCAGATGTAGTCGGAGTAGCCGTCAAAGACTTTTGTCTCCATTCCGCTGTCTGGGGCGGCGAGCCAGTCTATGCCGAAGGCTTTGAGGAACTCTATGACGAAGCCCTGGCCATGGGATTTTTCGTTGGTCTTGCCGCTCTTTACCCAGCGGTTGAC
>Ga0082212_10005881_pt2 | contig 15007 bp, 16 predicted proteins | sample TergutNt197P3_FD_71548 | JGI IMG/M metagenome (GOLD analysis project Ga0082212, IMG submission 71548) | Neocapritermes taracua P3 segment gut microbial communities from Petit-Saut dam, French Guiana - Nt197 P3 | ecosystem: Host-associated > Arthropoda: Insects > Digestive system > Gut ...
GCACCGGCAGCGCAAGTTTTCTGCCCCATAATTCCAGGGCGGTGTCGGGCTCGTTGGCGCCGTGCAGCACGCGCATGATCAGCCGCCGCTGCGCCAGGGCCGTCACGTTGTTCTGAAAGGAAAGCCCCGTGCCTATGCCGCCCATGCCCGGCACATCGCCGGCGCAGGCCACGCCGTTGCAGACAGGGCAAACCTTGCACTTGGCCTTTACGCGCTCACGGGCTTTTTTTCGTACATCCTGCATACTGCGGCTCCTGGTATTTTTTTTGTTACACGTGGCTCGCCATCATCTTCACGGCGCAGAACTTCCCGCACATGGCGCAGACCTCCTCATCCTTATGCGCTTCGCGCCGCATATGGAGCATGGACGGGTCCAGGGCGGCAGCGGCCATCCCCGCCCAGTCCAGGGATCTGCGGGCTTCGTTCATGGCGTGCTCGCGCTGTAGGGCGCGCGGCGCGCCCAGCGCCACCTCGCCGCTTTGGGCCGCCACGCGTGAAGCCATAACCCCGGCGCGCACATCCGCGGCATCGGGCAGGGTCAGGTGCTCGGCCGGGGTGAGGTAGCACAGAAAATCCGCCCCCGCCCGCACTGCCAGCGCCCCGCCTATGGCCCCGGCGATATGATCATGTCCGGGCGAACTGTCTATGGTCAAAGGCCCCAGCACATACAGGGGAGCGTTGTGCGTCAGACGCTTGATGGTGCGGATTTGCGCGTCCACCTCGTGCAGGGGCACATGTCCCGGCCCCTCGATCATGCACTGCACGCCCGCGTCCAGAGCCTGCCGGGCGAGCTGACCCAACATGATCACCTCCTCCCACTGCGCGGCATCGCCGGCATCCACGCCCGCGCCGGGGCGCAACCCGTCGCCCAGGGACAGGGTGACGTTATGGCGCAACGCTATGTCCACTACCCTGTCAAAACCTTCGAGCAGGGGATTTTCCCGTCCATTTTCCAGCATCCAGCGGGCCAGCATGGAACCGCCGCGCGAAACGATACCGAGCGTTCGCGCGCCGTTGGAAGCAAGTTCCGCGCCCCGCCGGGTCAGGCCGCAATGGATGGTCATGAAGTCAACACCCTGCTCCGCCTGTTTGGCTATCACCGAAAAAAGCTCCTCCGGACTCATGGATGCCATGGCTTCGCCGGCATCCAGAAGACGCTGCCCCACCTCATACATGGGCACAGTGCCCACGGGCAGAGGGCAGTTTGCGAGCATGGCGCGGCGCAGGGCATCCAAATCTCCGGCTATGGAAAGATCCATAAGCGTATCCGCTCCGGCCTCCAGAGCCACGCGGGTCTTTTCGTCCTCTGTCGCCGGACAATGGCTGAGCGGCGAAGTGCCGAGGTTGGCGTTGACTTTCACACGCGCGGGCTGGCCGATCAGCAAGGGCCGAAGCCGCGGATGGGCGGGATTGCCCAGGAGGACCATGCGTCCGGCTGCAATGGCGTTGCGGACGACGGAGGGCGCAAGCCCTTCTTCCGCACACAGCCTGTCCTGGTGGCCGGCGAGCAGTTGTTCCAGGGCGGCATTTTTTGAAAATACAGACATGGCATCCTCACAGGCTTACAATATGCCCCGCTCCGTCATTCCCGCATCAGTTCCCGCAGGGCGGCGGCGATGCCGTCCGCGCACAGGCCGAGCTGTACGCGCAACTCCTGCTGTGCGCCGTGTTCGATGAACCTGTCTGGAATGCCCAGCCGGCGTATCTTCTGCCCTCCGAGCACTCCCTGATCGGACCACAATTCCAGCACGGCCGAGGCAAAACCGCCGGCGCGGCTGCCTTCTTCCACCAACAGGATCGCATCATAACGCGCGGCAAGCTCCAGCAGTTCTTCCTCGGGCAGGGGTTTAGCCCAGATGGGGTCAAAGACCGCCGCGTGTTTGCCCGTTTCCTCGCGCAAACGCTGTACGGCCTCCAGCGCGGGATGCACGCGGCTGCCGCAGGCGATGACCAGCGCATCCCCACCCTGTTCCAGCATCTCGCCACGGCCTCCGGGCAGAACGGCAAGCCGGGAAGCCAGGGGCACACCGTAGCCGACACCGCGCGGATAGCGCACCGCGACTGGGCCGGGACATGCGAGGGCGGTCGCCAGAGCATGACGCAACATGTCCTCGTCGCGCGGGGCCAGGATGCTTATATGCGGTATATGGCGCAGATAGGCGATATCAAAGGCGCCGTGGTGCGTGGGGCCGTCTTCGCCCACCAGCCCGGCACGGTCAAGGCAGAACACGACGGGAAGCTTCTGGAGGCACACGTCGTGCACGATCTGGTCATAGCCGCGCTGCAAAAAGGTGGAATAGACGGCCACAACGGGTCTGAGCCCTTCCTTGGCAAGCCCGGCGGCAAAGGTGACCGCGTGCTGCTCGCAGATGCCCACATCCACAAAGCGTTCGGGGAAACGTTCCTGAAAGCGGCTTGTCCCCGTGCCTTCGGGCATGGCCGCCGTGATGGCCACCACACGCGGGTCTTTTTCCGCCAGTTCGCACAGCGTGTCGCCAAACACTTCGGTCAGGCCGGGAAGGACGTGCTTTTTGGCGCGGGCCAGGCCCGTTTCCGGCTCAAAACCTCCCACGCCGTGAAAATACGAAGGATTGTCTTCAGCCGGGGGATAGCCCTTGCCCTTGCTCGTCAACACGTGCAGCAGCACGGGACGGTCTTCCACCTGTGCGGCCATGTGCAGATGAAGCTTCAATTCCTTGAGGTCATGGCCCTGCACCGGGCCGATATAGTTGAAACGGAAGGCTTCAAAGAGCATGCCGGGCGTAAAAAAACTCTTGAAGCTCTGCTCGCTCCGCTGCGCCATGTTGGCCAGGTCGCCGCCGATGCGCGGAATGGAACGCAAAAGACGCAGCACATCCTTTTTTGTCTGGCGCACCCAGGCCCGCGTGAGCGTGCGGCTGAGAAAGAGCGACAGCGAACCCACATTGGGCGCTATGGACATTTCGTTGTCGTTGAGCACCACGATGAGCCGCCGCTGCATGTCGCCAGCCAGGTTCAAGCCTTCAAGGGCCTGGCCGCCGGTCAGGGAACCGTCGCCAATCACGGCCAGAACATGATGTTTCTGCCCGCGCAGATCGCGAGCCATGGCCATGCCGAGGGCAGCGGACAACGAGGTGGAGGAATGCCCCGTGCCGAAGTGGTCATACGGGCTTTCGCAGGGCTTAGGAAAACCTGAGAGCCCGCCCAGCTTGCGCAAGGTCTCAAAACGGTCGGCCCGGCCCGTGAGCAGCTTCCAGGCGTAGCACTGGTGGCCCACATCCCAGATGACCTTGTCCTGATCGGGATCAAAGACCGAACACAGGGCGAGCGTGAGTTCCACCACGCCCAGCGAGGGAGCAAGGTGCCCGCCGTTGCGCGAAACCGTCCCGATGATGCGTTCCCGCAACTCTTCGGCCAACAGGGACAGATCGTCCAAGTCAAGCTTTGCCGCATCATGGGGCTTTTGTATGCGCGCCAGCAGGCCTTTGGGAGTATGCGTCACGAAATCCGCTCCACTTGCAGCAACGCCAGCTTGCGCAGAAACTCCGCATCCGGGCCGCGGAACGCATCAAGGCTGGCCTGCGCCAGCCCGGCCTGTTCCAGGGCGAGTTCGCGGCTGCGCTCAAGACCCAGCAGAGACGGATAGGTAAGCTTGCCCTGGGCGGCGTCCTTGCCCGGCGTTTTGCCGAGCTGCTCGGCCGTGCCGGTGACATCCAGAATGTCGTCCACAATCTGGAAAGCCGCGCCGAATGCCGCTCCATACCGGGCAAGAGCGGCGACCTGCTCAGTCCCGGCGCCGGCCAACAGGCCGCCGCACAGGCACGAAGCCCTGATCAGCGCCCCGGTCTTGCAGGCGTGCATGGCGGCAAGCTCCTGGATATTCGCCGTGCCCGCGCCCGTGTATTCCATATCCAGCATCTGTCCGCCCACCATGCCGGCAGCCCCGGCCGCGCGGGCAAGTTCGCCCAGCGCCGCCAGAACCCGATCCGGCGGCAGGCGCGTGCCGGCCATGCAGACAAAGGCTTCGGTCAGCAGCCCGTCGCCCGCCAGAATGGCGGTGGCCTCGTCGAAAGCCTTGTGATTCGTGGGTCTGCCGCGGCGCAGATCGTCATCGTCCATGGCGGGCAGATCGTCGTGAATCAGGGAATAGGTATGGATAAGCTCAATGGAGGCCGCGAAAGGCAGCGCCCCGGCCTCCTCGATCCCGCACATGGCCGCGCAGCTCAGGCACAGCACAGGCCGCAGGCGCTTGCCCCCTGCCAGCAGGCTGTACTCCATGGCAGTCAGCAGGCGTTCGGGGATGGCCCGTTCCCTCAGGCAGGCGGTCAGGTATTCCTCTACCCGCGCCGCCCTGAGGCGCATCAGTTCCATACCGGGTTCAGCCATGCCCCGCTCCGTCGTCATCAGCCTCGCTTTCCGGTTCAAAAGGCTGCGGGCCGGACTCCGTGCACAGGCGTATTTCGTGACGCGCGCGATCAAGCTGCTCGCGGCAGGCATTGGAAAGGCCCATGCCTTCCTTGTACAGGGCAAGACCTTCCTCAAGCGGCAAGGCGCCTGCCTCCAGCAAGGCCACGATCTCCTGGAGGCGGGCGAGCCGCGCGTCAAAAGTGTCCGAAGTGCGTTTCTTTTTCATAACAACACGATGTTTTTATGGATTATTTTCCAGCTTCCATAAGCGGCCCCGGATCCACGGCCGCGCCGAGCGCATAGCAGCCCAGGTGCAGGTGCGGCCCGGTCGAGCGCCCCGTGGATCCCACCTTGCCGAGCAGTTGCCCCCTGCCCACCTGCTGGCCGGGACGGACCTCAATGGCGGACAGGTGCGCGTATACGCTGAACAATCCCAGGCCGTGATCAAGATATACCACCTTGCCGGAGAAATACAGCTCTTCCGCCAAGGCCACCGTGCCGTCCGCCATGGCCAGCACCGGCGTGCCTGCCGCGCCCCGCAAGTCCAGCCCCTTATGCTGGCTGCGCGGCTGCCCGTTGAACAGCCGGCGCACGCCGAACTCACTGCTGACCTCGCCGGGAACCGGCCGCTGCATGGGCAAACGCCACTGGCGCCGCAGCGAAAAGCTTCCCAATATCTCGCGGGTACGCCTTGCCTCCTCCGCGATACGGGCCTGCACTTCCGGCGGCGGTTCCACGTAGGCGCGTTCCACCTTCAGCGCCTGCGCCGGGTATTTCTTCCGCACAACGTTCAGGTGCCGCTGGACGGACGGCTTTCCCTCCACGCTCACGCGCAAGGAAAGCTTTGATGCCTTTTCGTCCAGCGGCACGGGCAGCAGCAGTTGGGCATAGGCGCCCTCCGGGCTTGCGGCGGCCGGAACGGTCAGCGTCCTCCCCCGCCAGGTAAAGACGAAGTTGCGGGCCTGCAAGGCCGCGGCCGTGGCCAGCACGGCTTCGCCCGTGCCCGCCGAGGACGGCATGAGAATGCGGACATCCTGCGCGCGGGCCGGGGCATACGCAAGGCAGCAGGCAAGCAGAGAAAACACAAGGCCACGGATATACTTTCTTTTCATGATCCTGCTTCCCGTATCCCCGTGACCGAGGCGTCCACCGTACCGTCGCGCAGGCGCAGGCGCAGATCGTCGCCCGCGCGCACGCCACGCGCGCTCCGCAGCAGGCGGCCCTTGCCGTCATAGGCCAGAGCATACCCGCGATCCAGCGGCGCATGCGGATCAAGCGCACGCAGGCTTGCGGCGTAGTGTTCCAGCGCGCGTTCCGGCACATGCAACATGACCTCCGCCCGGGCGCGCAGGCGCAGCCCGCCTTGCTCCAACAGGCGTTCCCGGCGTTCGAAAAGGCGGAGCATGGCACGCCGCAGCCCGGCATGGGCCTGTGCCGCGGCCTCGTGTTTGCGGTCCAGCGCCCTGGCGGGAGAAAGCCAGCGCAACGCCTGCCGCAATGCCTGAAGGCGCTGGGCGGCGGCCTCGACATGCCGGGCATGCGCGCGCTGCAGCACAAGTTCCAGATCATCCACGCGCTGCATCAGTTCGCTGCGCAGGGGCCAGAGAAGCTGCGCCGCATGGCTGGGCGTTGCGGCCCGCACGTCAGCCGTCATGTCCGCCATGCTGACGTCAACCTCATGCCCGATGCCCGCCAGCACCGGAATCGCGGACGCAAACACCGCATCCGCCACGCCTTCCTCGTTGAAGGCCCACAGGTCTTCCAGGGAGCCGCCGCCACGGATGAGCACCGCCACCTGCGCCCAGCCTTCGGCGTTCACCCGCGCCAGCGCCTCCGCAATTGCCTGGGCCGCCGTATCGCCCTGCACGGGCACGGGATACACGCATATGCTCGCGCCGTAGCCGCGCTCCTCCGCGATGCGCAGAAAATCGCGGAGCGCCGCCCCGCCCGGCGCGGTAATCACCGCCACGTTCAGGGGATGGGGGGGGAGGCTCCTCTTGCGTTCCGGCGCGAAATAGCCCTGCGCCTCCAGCTTGCGCTTGAGTTCTTCAAAGGCCAGGGCAAGCCTTCCTACGCCGTCGGGCTGCGCCAGTTCCACCACCAGTTGATATCCGCCGCGCGGGGCATAGACCGTGATGCGCCCGGCGCATAAAATCTGCTCCCCGTCGCGGAGCGCGCGGGCAAGGCTTGGACGCCGGCCCTCGGGAAACACTTCCCCGGTAAGCGGATCGAAACCCTCGTTATCGCGTTGGGCCGTTTTGAACCATACGCAATGCAACAGCGCCTCGCTGTCCTTGAGCGAAAAATACAGATGCCCGGAAGACGGCCGCGAAAGGTTGCTCACCTCGCCCCGCACCCAGACAAAGGGAAAGCGCGCTTCAAGTCCCGCGCGTACCCGGCGCGTCAATTCCCGGACTGTAAGTATCGTGTCCATGCGGTCTATTTTCCGTTCCAGCCTTGCAGCACATCTTCGCGCCACTTCGTGAACGCCTCGGCAAAGCCGGCCAACGGCAACTCCGCCTTTTCGCCGCTGCGGCGGTCCTTGGCCTCTATCACGCCGCGCGAAAAACCCTTGCCGCCAAGGACAAGCTGGATGGGCAAACCGATGAGGTCGGCATCCTTAAATTTTACTCCGGGGCGTTCTTCGCGGTCGTCCAGCAGCACATCCAGTCCCTGGGCCTGAAGAGCGCCGTACAGTTCTTCGGCTTTAGCGCTCAAGGCGGCATTTGCAGGGTCGAGGTTGAGCAGCGCCGCATCGTAGGGAGCGATGGGCGGGGGGAATATAATGCCGTCGGCATCGTGATTCTGCTCGATGCAGGCCGCCAGCACGCGCGAAACGCCAAGACCATAGCAGCCCATGATGATGTGCCGTTCCTTGCCCTGTTCGTCGAGGAACGCGGCATTCAGAGCCTTGGAGTATTTCGTGCCGAGCTTGAAGACATGGCCGACTTCAATGCCGCGCGCCAAGTCGATCCCGGCGCCGCACAGCGGACAGGCGTCCTCGGCGGTTATGACGCGCAGATCGGCAAAGGCCGTGATGGTGGCGTCACGCGCCAGGTCCAGGTGGCGCACATGCGTATCGCCCTTGTTGGCCCCGGCAATCCAGTCCGTGCCGCCGCGCAGTTCCAGGTCGGCATAGATGCGCATGGCGGCATGCAGACCCTGCGGCCCGGCAAAGCCCACCGGCGCGTTGGTCCATTCGCGCGCCCGCTCTGGAGGGGCTATTTCCAGCCTGTCGGCGCCCAGCAGGTTTTTCAGTTTGACAGGATTGGCCTCGCGGTCACCGCGCACAAGAACGGCAACAGCTTTGCCGTCCGCCTCGAAAATAAGAGTTTTGACAAGCCGCTGCGGCTCTACCCGCAGGAAAGCGCACACTTCGGCCACGGAATGCGCGCCGGGCGTCTCCACCTGCTCGGCGGGCGGACACTCCCGCATGCCGCTTTGCCCCCGCCAGACAACCGGAGCGCGCTCCACGTTGGCCGCAAAAGAACAAGACGTGCAGGATACGATCGTGTCTTCGCCCGTCTCCGCCAGCACCATAAATTCATGCGAGAAGGAACCGCCGATGGAGCCCGAATCCGCTTCCACCGCCCGAAAACGCAGACCCAGGCGGGAGAAGACGCGCTGGTAGGCGTCGTACATGCTCCTGTAGCTCGCGTCGGCCCCTGTATCGTCGCAGTCGAAGGAATACGCGTCCTTCATGATGAATTCGCGGCAGCGCATCAGCCCGAAGCGCGGGCGGATCTCGTCGCGGAACTTCGTCTGGATTTGATAGAGGTTCAGCGGCAGTTGCCGGTAGGAACGCACTTCGCCGCGGACCAGGCCGGTGATGACCTCTTCATGCGTAGGCCCGATGCAGCAGTCCCGGTCATGCCTGTCCTTGAAACGCAGCAGTTCCTTGCCGTACACATCCCAACGCCCGGATTCCTGCCAGATCTCGGCGGGCTGGACCACGGGCATATGCAGTTCCTGCGCGCCCGCGCGGTTCATTTCCTCGCGGACGATATCCGCGATTTTGCCCAAGCTGCGCCAGGCAAGCGGCAGATAGACGTATACCCCGGAGGTCAGCCTGCGCACGAAACCCGCCCGGATGAGCAGCTTGTGGCTGATTACCTCGGCATCCGACGGCGCTTCCTTGAGCGTGGGGATGTAGGCCTTGCTTACACGCATAGTGTTTCCTTGTTGTCTGGTGTATTCGCCAATACCTTTTCCAGTTCCTCCATGAACGCGCTCAGCAGCGCTTCCTGCCCCCGCACGGAACGGATGATTTCCCCCTTGCGGAAAATGCATCCCTTGTCGCGCCCCCCGGCCAGGCCGATATCGGCCTCGCGCGCTTCACCCGGCCCGTTCACCGCGCAGCCCATGACCGCGACCTTGATGCGGGCCGTTTCATGCGCCAGGCGCCCTTCCACGGCGTCGGCCAGGGCGGGCAGATCTATTTCGGTCCTGCCGCAGGTGGGACAGGCGATAATCTCCGGACCGCGATCACGCAAACCGAGAGCGCGCAGCAGCTCCCAGGCCACGGCCATTTCCCGCACGGGGTCGCCGGTCAGGGAAACGCGCAGGGTATCGCCTATGCCTTCCCAGAGCAGGATGCCGATCCCCACCGCGGATTTCACCGCTCCGCGCACCAGGGTTCCGGCCTCGGTAACCCCGATGTGCAGAGGATAGTCGCATTGCCCGGCAAGCAGACGGTAGGCGGCGATGGTGTCTTGCACCGACGAGGATTTTATGGAAATTTTGATGTTGCTGAACTTGTGTTTCTCAAAAAAGCGCACCTGATCCATGGCGCTCTCGACCATGGCTTCGGGCGTGGGGCCGCCGCGCCTGGCGAGGAGGCGTTTTTCCAGCGAACCGCTGTTGACGCCGATGCGGATGACGGCGTTCGCTGCTTGCGCGGCGTCAATGACGGCGCGCACCTTTTCCGGCCCGCCGATGTTGCCCGGATTGACGCGCAGGCCGTTCACCCCCGCTTCGAGGCAGGCAATGGCGATCCGATAGTCGAAATGGATATCCGCGATGAGCGGCAGCGTGCTCTGCCCGACGATGGTCCTGACGGCGCGCGCGGCTTTGCCGTCCGGCACGGCGAGGCGCACTGCTTCGCAGCCGGCGGCCGCAAGGCGTTCAATCTGGGCCAGGGTGGCGTCCACGTCGCGGGTGTCGGTATTGGTCATGCTCTGGACCATGACGGGATGGCCGCCCCCGACGGAGAGCCTGCCGAGGCGCAGCACGCGGGTGGAACGTCGTTGTGTGGGCATGGATTTTCCTGTGCTCCGGCTTCTACGCAAAGGCGGAAAAGTATACGCTATTTTTCCCTGCAAGCCAAGACGCGCCCTGCCGCTTTTTTCCGAGGCAGCCGCACACGTGCGCTTAAGTTTTCCCCGGACCGTCCGATAGGCATGATGACGGTACAGACACAGGGAATGTTGCATCAGGAGGCATACCATGTTGCGATTTGTGCATTTTTTCACGCTCGTCCTCGGCCTGGCCGTGCTGGCGGGCTGCGGGGCCAAAGAACCATACAAGACCGTGCTGCCCACGGAACCGAACCATGTGGCCGCTCAAGAACTCAAACTCAAGGTGCGCGAGCTTGCCGATCAACTGATCGCCAGTTTCCCGAACGTCGCGCTGGCAGGTTTTGTGGCTCTGCCCACCTCCTTCGTGGATCAGAACGATTTTCATTCCAGCAGCCCGCTTGGCCGCTACCTGGCCGAGGGGCTGATCTATGAATTCAACCAGCGCGGCTTCCCGGTGCGCGAATACCGCACGGACGGCGGCATCACGATGCGCGAGGGCTTGGGCGAAACAGCGCTTGAGCGCAAAGGCGCCCTCGCCACAGCCAAAGGCAAGGGCAATGCCCTGCTGATCGGCACCTATCACCAGGATCCGGATGCCATCTTTGTCAACGCCCGGCTGGTGAGATCTTCCGACGGCATCGTGCTGCGCACGGGTCAGGTTGTGCTGACGCCCAACGCCGTCACCCTGCGCATGAGCAACGCCGGGCCGGACGGCAGACCGCTGCATGTGTGGGAACAAAGCAAGAAAAAGCCGGGAGATATGACCTACCCCGAACCCGGCAACGGCCCCCTGTTCGCCTACGCGCCCGCGCCGAAATCCGGCGGCGCAAAATCAGGCAATATGAAATCCGGCGGCATGAAAATCGTGCAGGCCCCGCCGCGCGCTATGCCCCCCGCGGTTTCCGCTTCCGGGGGACTGATGGGCTATGCTCCTGACTAAATGTCACACCGCCAAAGGATGAACATATGAACACAGCCATGCAAAAAATGACGCGCCGGGTGTCCGGGTGGGCTCTCTGCCTCGGCGCGTGTGCTCTGATCTGCGGTTTAGCCTTCACGCTCCCGGCCCCCGCACAGGCGGCCGCTTCCGGCCAGAGCGCCGTCTTCGACCGCCTTACGGATACCAAGGCCACGGTGCATAACTGGAAACTGGCCCGTGACTATGAACGGCAAATGCGGTATGAGTTGGCACGGCAACATTATCTGCTGGCTCTGGCCTCCTGCCGCTCGACATCCACCCAGGAGCAACTGCGGCGGGAGCTTGAAAGCGTTGACCTCCAAATCCGCACCATGCGATGAGGGCGTAGTTATGTCGCGCAGGCTGATTCTTCTTTTCCTGGCGCTGGCCGTTCTGCTGATGCCCATGGCGGCTGCCGCCGCAGCCCTGTCGACCCGTGGCACGGTGCCCATTGCGGCGGACGACATGGCCGAGGCCATGGATAAACAGATCCTGGGGCATTTCGGCGTGGAGCAGCCAGGACTGTTCTCAAAGACGGATCAAAAGCACCATCCTCGCAAGATACGCCAGGCATTGAGCATTTCCTGCACCGTGGCGGTTGACCTGAGCAACCTGGAAAACACCAGCCCCGTGGGCCGGCAAATCAGCGAGGAAATGGCCCGCTGGTTCGTCCAGGCCGGGTACAGGGTGAGAGAAATCCGCAAGGGCAGGGATGTGCATGTTGACGCCAAGCGCGGCGAAACGCTGCTGACGCGCGACGTGCGCAAGCTGCTCAACACGAATGTGACCACCGAGGCCGTGCTGGCCGGAACCTACGTGGTGACGCCGGAACAGGTGCGTTTTTCCATGCGGCTGCTGCATGTGCCGTCCAACGACATTCTGGCCATGGCCACGGCCACGGTTCCCATCACGGACGACTTAAAACCCCTGCTCCACGACAAGAAAGAACCCCAAAAGGTCGCGCCGTCCATAGGGACGAAGCTGAAATAGGACGGCCCGGCAGCCTTCCCGCCGCGGCTGCACGCTGAACCCCGCAGCCTGCTATATTCTTCAGAATTGCAGCGTAATCAGTTCATAACGCCCATTGCCCAATCCAATTGCCTCGGCATGTGAAATCTGGCTTCTCCAGTCAGTCGTTGGATGGATGCTGTGGAAATGGTCGGCCTTCCCGGTGCGGTCGCGTAAAGCGCCTTCATGTCCGGGAGCTTCGGCCAAAGCTGAACCGGGAATGATGGGCGCGGCATTGACCATGTCGATGCACGCATGATCCACAGCCACCGGGTCGAAGCCTGCGAAGATGCCGAGATCGGGTATGATTGCGGCATCGCTATCTCCGTGACAATCACAATACGGCGACACCTGGTTCACCACGCTGATGTGAAAATGCGGCCTGCCGTCGAGCACGGCCTTGGCGTATTCCACCATCCGTATGTTCACGTCGTTGCTGCTGCCGTCAAACTGGGGAGCAATGGCGTTGAAGTTGCAAGATGCAATGCAGCGGCCGCATCCCACGCACAATGTGTGGTCAATCGTGGATTTCGCATCCTCACCGACGATGATGGCCGCCTGGTTGCAATACTTGGCGCACATGCGGCATCCGATGCATTTTACCTGATCAATTTCCGGCTTGCCGTTGCTGTGCATGGCCATTTTCCCGGCCCTGCTGCCGCTGCCCATGCCGATATTTTTGATGGCGCCGCCGAATCCGGTCAGTTCATGGCCCTTGAAATGATTCAGCGAAATCACGATGTCAGCGTCCATGACGGCACGGCCTATCATGGCGCTTTGCATGCAGATGCCGCCTTTGATGGGGACTTCAACATCGTCGGCCCCCTTGAGGCCGTCGGCGATGATGATCTGGCAGCCGGTCGAAAAGGGAGAATAGCCATTTTCGTACGCCGCATCCAGGTGAACCAGCGCGTTGTTGCGCCGTCCCACATACAGCGTATTGCAGTCGGTAAGGAAGGGAAGGCCGCCGAGCTCTTTGATGCGATCCGCCACGGTTTTGGCGAAATTCGGGCGTAGGTAAGCCAAATTGCCGGGCTCGCCAAAATGAATTTTGATGGCCACAAAGGCGTTCTGAAAATTGATCTGTTCAATGCCGGCGGCCAACACGAGCCTATCCATTTTCTCCAGCAGACTGGTGCCGACCCGGCACCGCATGTCGGTGAAATACACCTTTGATATTTCCATTGGCGCTCCCGGCTTTTTGAGGTGATAGACCAATAAATACTGGCACAGATATGGTGTTTAGGGAATACCTTCCAAAGGCCTCCATATCTTTTTGTTTAATCTGTGCGCATCCCGCCACGCACGATTCGCCAGTCCGGCATAAAACTGTCCATATATGCCGCAAAGCGTCCGTTATGGCTGCGTTCCAAAAAATGCACCAGTTCATGCACCACGACATATTCCAGGCAACGCGCGGGCCTTTCCGCCAGATGCAGCGCGAAGCGCACGCGCCGCAAGGCCGGACTGCACGATCCCCAGCGCGTGCGCATGCGCCGGATGGCAAAGGTCGGCATCGGCACTCCGATTATGCGGCACCACAAGGGAAGCAGACGCTGAATCTCCCGCTCAAGCTCCCTGCGGAGCAGCTTTTCAAAAAGCTGCCGGCGCAACTCGGCGCTGTCGGACGCGCGGGCATGGATATCAATGAACTCTCCGCACAGATGTATTCGACGCCTTCCCCCCACAGGGAAGAAACGTATTCGCCTGGATTCGCCCCAAAGCAAACACTCTTCCCCTGCGGCAAAGCTGCGGGGCGTCTGCGGCGTGGTGGCGCGTATCCTCTCCTGATGATTGCGTATCCAGGGAAGCTTCGACAGGACGAACTCGCGTATCGCCGGATCGCTCATGCGCAGGGGCGCGCTGATGCGAACACGTCCCAGAGGCGGCAGCACCCGCACGTAGACGTTTTTGATCCGTTTGCGGATCAATTCCATGTTGACGCCGTCCAACGTCAGTTCCTGCATAGTCGGCACAAGCATGCTTTATCCCGATAGCAGAAAAGACAGTTTTTCGGCACGCGGGCGGGCTTTCACCGCCAGTTCCAGTTTGAGGGCTTCGCTTTTATTGCCGCAGGCTCTACTTGCCAGAAGGCGCACAGGGCGTCGGCCTGCGGTATAGCGGGCGCCGCCGGGAAGCGCGCCGTTGTGCTGCTCAAGGCGCGTGGCCGGGTCTCGTGCGATGCCGCAATAGAGCGTCCTGTCGGCGCACTCAAGCAGGTATACATGCCAAGCTTGAGCAAGGGGATGGTTTTGCCGGCGCATGCCGCCCCCGTTGTTTGATAGCGAGAACTTCCGTTTTCAACCCTTCTCCCCACACCGCACGCGGAGCTGCCTTGATACGACGATAGTCCTTTTTGAAGTCCGTAGACCATTCAAGCGTCCGCATCGAGCGCCGCCATCATTTCAGCCACAGAATCAAATTTTTGCCCTTTCCCGGCTTCCAGTTCCTCAATGGCCCGACGCGTTGTCGCGTTGGGCGCTTTCACCGCGAACGGCAAGCGCCGCTCATCGGCTACGCGGATCAACAGAAGCCGGATGGCATCGGAAACCGACAGGCCCATGTCGGCCAGGGCGTTGATAGCCCGTTCTTTGGTAGCCGTGTCTATGCGTGCCCGGACATAGGTATCTTGTGTGGCTGTCTGCATATTTTTTCCCTCTACAGGAGTTTGTAGTCGCAAAAAGACTACATGTCAATTTGCTTGTGCAAGGTGGCTACCTGCTCCACCAGAGTATCAGGCTGGATTTCTGTCAACTCCTTCTTTCATGGCCTTCACAATCTCCCATGCCTCGATTTCAAGCGCCTCCGCAAGCCGGAAAACCATTTCGATGGTAGGCTGTGCGTGTCCACTCTCAAGGCGACTGAGGTGAGAGTGAGCAGCCATGCCAACACGTTCTGCCAACGCTTCTTGAGATAGTTTACGCTCAAGTCGTAGTCGTCGCAGGACCGGACCAAACTCCGGGTATTTCTTCATCCTTACAGGATATACCTGATTGCAGCCTAGCCTGTTGTGCTGTATACCACATAATATGTGCTACAGGCCACACAACAGGAGTTCGTCATGGCTCCAGCCCGTAAGCCCCAAGGTTCTACCAACGATGCCCTCCAGAGAGCCACACGGCAAGCTTTGGCGTCACTGGAGACGAGGAGTATTTTCCTTGATTACAGGTTGTTCGTATGTGCCAATGTCATACGTGCTGCTTACCACAAACTCTATAGTGGAACCGCAACGCTCGACCAGACCAACGCTGCCATCGAGGAAGCCGTAAGGATTTACCAAAAGCCACGCAGCGTTAAAAGTGAATATTCGCGCGGCTTTACACAAGAATACACTAACAGCATTGGCATGGAATTTATC
>Ga0082212_10007014_pt1 | contig 15007 bp, 22 predicted proteins | sample TergutNt197P3_FD_71548 | JGI IMG/M metagenome (GOLD analysis project Ga0082212, IMG submission 71548) | Neocapritermes taracua P3 segment gut microbial communities from Petit-Saut dam, French Guiana - Nt197 P3 | ecosystem: Host-associated > Arthropoda: Insects > Digestive system > Gut ...
TTAAGTCCGGATTTGCAAACCAAATTCTATGGATTATGGCATTATCCAAAAAATAATTTTTTCTATACAATTTCCAAAGATACTCTAATCGCCCGAAAATCCGTAGATAATACTGGCTTTACTGCAAGAATTACCGAATGGGAATACATAAAAAACACCGGACAATATTCGGAAGAATTTCCGGAAGGTTTTATAATTACCGCAACAATAGAAAAAATGACAGGATCATGGGTGATAGGCGATACCTGGACCTGGTTTTTGAATAAGAACGGGGCCAGTCTTATTACCGATACCGGTGTAATATATCAATTTATCGAATCCTCACTTGTTACCACGGGTTCTTGCCCATCCCTTCTTAAACCAGTAAACTATCTTTCATGGCAGCTATTACGCCGGGCGAACATATCGCCGAACTGCGCGAAACTTACTCAATAAGCAGGGAAATGCTTTCCGAACGGAGCGGTATTTCTGTTGATTTAATTACAAAAATCGAAGACGAAGGGCTTATACCGGATTTGGCTCCGCTAATTAAAATCGCCAGGGCTCTTGGAGTCAGGCTGGGTACTTTACTGGACGACCGTGAAGAACTGGGACCGGTTATTACAAGAGCCGGATCCATTACCGCATCGGAACGTTTTGTAACCGGACTGCCGCAAGAATCGGCTCCGGATAAAAAAGAACACCAGGGTTTAAGTTTTAAATCCCTTGCGGCGGATAAAAACGGACGCCACATGGAACCGTTTATTGTTGATATCGAAAGCAATACGCATCAGGAAAAGTCTGCCCACGATAGCAAAAAAAGGCAGTTATTGGCTATTACCAGAATCCGCCGCCTTCCGGTACAACAAGAGAAAAAACGGAATCACTGTTGTGATTACTCGTTTAGCCTTCCTTCAATCTTAATATAGGCGTAAGGGTCTGTAGCCAGACCTTGGTCATCATAACCATCGCTGTTTGGTGTTCCAAGAATCTCAGGTTCTACCGTCAGAATAGTCTTAATACTTTTAGTTGAATTTTTTACAGTAATACCGGAGAAATTATCAGGATAACCATAAGCACCCCATCTGGGATGGGTACCGAACATTTTTCCATCACTTTCATGTGCACCCTCGTTTGGAAATTTGTACACATTTCCTTTAACTCTTATGTAGCTGATCAAAATAAAAAAAGTTGAATATGGACCGTTATTTACATCATTTGTAACCTTTAAATCTGCTTCAACACTATACCATCCTGCGTTATACAATATTCCGCCCTTACTTCCCTGGTCTCTAAAACCATCAGCGATAAGGATAAGTGCCCGCGGTTTAGCATCCTCACTATATTCTAAACCGCGAATATACAATTCAACGGTATCTCCGGCTTCAACTGCTCTGCCTCCCAGCCTATTGGTAACCTGGATAGAATACTTCATGCCTCCTATCAAGCTATTTATGGTTCCCAGATTATCGCACGATGTAATTATTACTGCCGTGGAAAACACAGCTACAAACACCGCTATTAAAATAAATTTCCGTTTCATGTTTTACTCCTTATTACTGTCTTTATTACCAGCTTAAACCCATACCCAATCCCGGGGTTAGGTGAAATTCAAAGACGCCGAAGTTGCAGGCCATCTGTACCCTGGCATAGGCGTACCACTTTTTACCGAATTGCCACACAAAATCGGCAACCGCCCCGGCGCCAATGTTCCACACCCAATCTAAATCTCTTTCTCCACCCATAACAAAATCGCCATGCACTCCCAGTGTTATAGGTATTTTGAATTTGCCGTTATCAAAGACTATCATGGCAGGTCCGGCTATAAGCGTTGCCCCTAAGCCAATATCTTCACCAATGGGCATGATCGCAGCGATGTGTATTCCCATCCCAAGAAAATTCGTAAACAGGCGCGATTTTACCCACGAAAACTGCAAACCCGGACCAGCCGATATCATATCGTCCGAAAAAGCTACAATACAGGCCGCTCCGAATGAGAAGTAGTTGGTTTTTGACTGTTCTGCTTCCTGTGCATACAGGCTGGCGGTAAACACTGCCAGCATAACAAGAACAGTCCCGATGCATACATTTTTGCTATGTTTCATTATTACACTCCTTTGTATAGAAAATTTTATACGTTTGAGGAAAAAATGCTAAAAGAGGGAAAATATAAGCTATTGGATTGTTGAAGCCCATTATCGCCGTATGGCGATGAATAAAATCTATTCCAATTAGGCTCCAAGCCCCAAGGGGGCTTGACACGGTTATTTATGAGAAGTAGATAATTGCCTGTTGCCTGTTGCCTGTTGCCTGTTGCCTGTTGCCTGTTGCCTGTTGCCTGTTGCCTGTTGCCTGTTGCCTGTTGCCTGTTGCCTGTTGCCTGTTGCCTGTTGCCTGTTGCCTGTTGCCTTTGTTCCAAAATCATACTTTTACCTTGCAATTATAGTTTATCAGCAATGTAAAACAGCTGTCAATAGTAGCTATTAGCGAATAATCAACGGCTGATGTTTTTCTTTAATAATGCAGTGTGGAAAAAATTGTATTTTCTAACATATTACATGATAAGGAATTAGCAATTTTCTCCAAAAATAAGGAAGATATATGATATTTTAAGAAATTTTTACCTCAAATGTTATAATTTTGTTGACGAAAATCAATAATAAGTATAAATTTTATATTGTTGTATGGTTAGTATTAGGATATCTATACGTTTACATAAAATCTCGCAGTAAAGAGTTACCCGCATGGAAGGCGGGTTTTCATCCATGCCGGAGGATTAACATGGGAAAATATTATAAAAGAGAAGTAAGTATGATGAATAAGAAAATCTTTCCACGAACTTCTTTGGATAAACCTATTGAGAATCCTGATGTGGATAATTCAATCAAAGCAATTCCGGTTAATAAAAGCGATCAAGAAATAGTTAATAATGTTGTTTCTGACTTAAGGAGGACAGGAACAAAGTAATGCCCATTAATTTAGCTTCTTGCCTTCTCAAAGATTTTATGTATAAACAGGATGAAAAGACACATTATGTTTTTGAGAATGATAAATTTATCCTGGTTGACAGAGATGAAGTTGCTGATTCCATTTTAAAAAATATTGATGCTATATTTGAACAGTATTTTGGAAAAGATGAACAGTTATCCATTGTGTGAAGTTACATAGATAATGGCAAAAAGTAAAAAGCCCCGGAAAATGCCATAAAGTATTATATTATAAAGAATTAAAAGAAATAAGGCTTCGTTTTCTATGAAACTAAAAAATAGCCAAAAAGGTGAAAAAAGGCCTTAAAAGTGCCAAAAAACGCTAATCTTGTTACCCAAACCGTTTACCTCATTTTTTTTCATGAGAAATAGGTTTCAAAACGGTATTTTCAGCCTCTTTATATGGTATTTTAATTGACTTTTTACAGGCAATAAAGTATATATTAAGTAACCCCTTAGAGGTGGAACCCCCGTGGGCTTTAGGTCGGCGGCCACTGTTTAAAAAGGGGTTATTTTTTTATAGTTGTAACCTTTCCTCCCCAAATTAAAAGAACCGTATCGACATATTTGATTATTTTTTGACTGGATTTAAACCAGTTGTTTACAACCAAAATTGCTTCATCATGGGTATTATTTTCAGTAGGCGGCTCTATGCAAACAATAGAAACTTTCTGTCCGTTTGCCTCATTCAACCGTTTTTTTATTTTGGCGAAGGATTCCAATTTTTTAAATTCGCCAAGCTTTCCGTCAATAATAGCATCGTAATTTTTCATTTTCTTTGTTCTATTCTCCGGGGCAAAGAATACCGTATGGCCGTTTTCTTCCAATATCTTCGCCGCATGAATTTCTTTTTGCAAAGGCTCCGCAACTGTCGCCTTTCTAACCGTATAATTGGTTCCTATTAATCGCGACACATCTTCCCCGAGCACAAGATTAAGGGCAAAGTTATAAAGACCATTGTTTTTAGCTAAACTTTCAATCTCATTAAAGATGTCATAACGAGCTGCCCGTAGCGCCATGTTTTCTGTCATCATCCACCAGCTTTCCTTATCCAACGGATCCCCTCCGAAACCCGCCATCGGTTTAAACTCCATTTTTTCAATGTCCGGATTTTCCACTTCTACGCCGTGTTCAATCTGGGTTTTAAATACCGCCTGAATACCGGTCCGGCATTGGTAGTGGTAAGGCGGGAACCCGAAGGTTTTCCAGAAAGGATGATCGGATGAAAGCACAAGGCCGTTTTTCCCTTCTTTAACAAGGCCCCTGCAAATATTACTTGTACGGCTGTCGTCAATGACAAGAAGGCGCCATGCCGGGGGCGGATCGTTTTTATACTGCATAAGTTTTCCGGTGACATACGCAGTCTGGGTGTTAGTGCGAAAAACATTTTCCCAATAACCAGGGCGGAGCTGCATGGCATCATCTTTTATAAGGGTTTGTAATCTCTGCCACTGATTGTACGTTTCAGCTACACCTTTGCCGGTTTCCATAGCATTGTATAACACCTGCCGTGCGGCGTCGGTATAATCAAGCTGGGTAAGCCGTGCGACTGTAAAAGCACGGAAGCGCAGTTTTGGTTCCAGGTCAAGCCATTCCTTTTTTGTTACCGGTACACGGCTTTTCATAAAAGAAACTGCCTCATCAAAAGACAGTGATGGTATCACATCGGCAAGGTTTATTTTACTTTTTGCATGATCCATTCCCAGCAGCAAAGCGCCGGAAAACAATCGTTCTATGTCCTGGGTAAGTTCGGGATTAACCGCGGGAATATAGGGAATTTCAAGCTGGGCCAGATCAGGTGGATTGTCGTCTTTCGATAGGTTTTTTAAATAATCAGAAACCGTTTTTCCGATGTGTTTTTGAATCCGGCTTTGTGCGGCTTTATCCAGGCTGTCCAATTCCGCAAGCCTGATCCGCTCTTCCTTTACATAATGTTCATCCGGGAGCGCTGTTTTCCTTGAAGGGCTTTTTTTTTACTGTCCGACAATTCAAACCCTGCAGGTTCACGGTTTACAAAAGTGTCTTCTTCATCACGGGGGCGGGGCAGACCATACCGATCGTAAAGGGCATCCCTGGAAATTGGGACTTTACGCTCAACGGCTTTCATAACCTGGTCAAAACTCGCACGGTGTTCAGTATCGACTTCCGCCAGTGGCGGTGTACCGGAATAGCCGTTTAATTCAACCGCCCAGTTGATAATTTTCTGGATCAGCCCCTGGCCTTCCAGTGCTATACCCATAGCGTCTTCATAAAACAGATCTGCCTGGACTTCGCCCAGGGCCAAACTCCCTCCGTCAGTTTTACTGGTTGCAATGGTCTGTCCGGTAAGGCCATAGCTGATCTGGGTATCGCACGCGTCGACCAAAGAAGCAAAGCCAATAAGATCGCCATCCATACCGATTTCATGGATGGACTCCACGTTGCCAACGGCCGTTGCGGATCCTGAAACTATATTAACGAGCTGTTCTGCGACCTGCTTGGCGTGTGCCTGGGTCTTTTTCTCGTCACCTTCCGCTTTAAAAATGGCAAGGATGGTTTTAACAGAAAACTTCTCTGTTGCCTGAAGCCAGAATTCATATCCTGCTTTTTTAAACATCCACGGCCAGTAGACGCAGCGTAAAACGCTCGTCCCGTAAGGGTTCTCATCGTCGGTGTCGTGATGATATTCAAGCCATTTGTAGGGTTCATTGAGCGCCCTTCGACGCCCGGCTTCGTTCAGGTATAGTTTCCAGTCATAACCAAAGGCAAAGCGTTCGGGCTTGCGGGTTATGATGTTATCGGGGATATACTGCCCATCTTCTATACGCCAGACCAGTTCCGAAACGGAAAAACCGTAATCAAGCCCCGCATACACCCGCTTAAGCTTTTGATACAGTTTATTCCATAAATCAAAACCTTTTATAAACGTAAAGAGGGAATCGGGGCAGCCTTCCGGCTGGGTAATGTGTATGGGAAAATTGAGCGCCGCTGTTTTGAGTTTATTAAGCAAAGACTTAATCCGGGGATCTGTCCGCATCTGCCGATAGACGTCATAGGATGAAAGAGCCCCCGGGAGAATGTCGTCTGGATTCGGCATATAGTTGAGGAAACTGCCCAACAGGCTATCGGTTATTACCTGTGTGGTTAAAATTTTATTGTCAGGCTTTTTCATATTATATTTTCTCCCATTCCGGTTTTGGCTTACATTCAAAAGCACAGTCATTTATTGGCTTATTCCACTGTTTACACCACTTTTTTCTCGGTTGGTATTTTTTGCAATCCGAACAACAATGATGTTTGCTAATAAGAGGTATTGTTATCGTCAAGACTTTAGCGCTGGGCTTTTTCACAGCATCACCACCTCCGTGCCATATTGATAATTTTTTGGGCTGTTGTTACCGCTGTCCGTTTTACCGATGAAACAACCGGGGCGCCGCTTCCGGCGGGTATTACCTGCACTGCCAAGTACAGGCCGTCGCACTGATCGTCAAACTTCCACTTTGGAAAATTGGTAAGTTCGTCGATTATGTCTTCCGCCCCGGATTCCGGAAAACGGATAACGCCGTTTTCTATGAGCGGGGAGAGGAACCGTACCTTTGCGTCTTTGGAAAGTTTTACCGGAAGTTTTTTAATGGGGAGATAAACGTTTTCTTCTGCGGCCAGTTTTTGGATGTAGTTACCGTAGATGCCGCTGAATACAACGTCTTCCCAGCCGATAAGCTCAAAGCCGCGCAGTTTGTGCGTGATCATAAGCTGCCGAACTGTGGCTGTTTCGCTGCAGGTTTTTGCCCAGGGCGGCAAAACGTAAATGATGCCGGTTCTCCGGTGTACCGCAATGGGTACCTCCGCTGTCCGGTCGTGTTTGCCTGTAGCAGGATCCACGCCGCAGAAAAAACGCAGTTCCTCTTTCGGCGGCAGTTCCCGGTATGCGTTGGACCGTACCCAGGCTTTCTGGATTATCCGCTGTTCGTCAGAAAGCGGCTCGTTGCACCATTCGGTAGAAAAACTGTCAAAGCCCAAAGAATGCCGTTTTTCTTCCAGGGTTTCAGCGGACCAGTATTCCGGCCAGAGCGGGGATCCGTCGGGTCGATAACAGGAAAGGCGGACAGCAATCCACCGCTTCAGGGTTCCGGCTTCTACCTCGTCAATAAGCCGTGAAACAGGATCGTCTGAATGGAAAATTGTGTTGACCCAGATAATAAAAGCGGTTTTGCCCAGGTTGAACACAACACGTTTAAGCCAACGGGAAATTTTGTCACGCAGGGACGGTGATTCCACCGCATCGTCTTTAAGAATGTCGTCAAGCAGGATTAAGTCAGGGCGGTATTGCCGGAAACGGGTACCGCGCATGGATGCCCCGGATCCTTTTGCCTGGACGCAGGTTCCGTTTAGGAGTTCAATTCGATCATCGCGCCAAACTTTACCGTGCTGTTCGCCGAAGTCTTCTACCAGCTGTTCGTTTTCTTCCAACTCCAGCTTGATATTGATAAGGTTTTCCCGGGCCGCATCGCCGGATGCACCGATTAAGAGGGCGTACTTGGTTTTGCCGGTAAGGATGCTCCACAGGACATACGCAAAAGACCAGCGTACTGTTTTGCCGTGTTCCCGGGGTTCGACAAACATCGCACCGGCCAACGTTTTTGTTGGTTTTAGAAGGCTGTGATATTTATAATCGACAAAGGGTTTAAGCCGATCTGCAACGTCAGGGGAAAGGGAACGAGTATCAGCCACATCATATAGGATAGACTGGTATTCGGCAGGATCGGTAAAGAAATAATCGGCAAGGTAATTTTTACAGAAAAAGCCAAAATCTTTCCGGGAGCGTTTTACCCGCTGTTGTTTTTCCAGGGAAGACCGGTCGTTCCCTACCAGCTCGTTAAGCAGACCTTCCGGCATTATTTTACCTTTGTATCGTCAACAATTTTACAGAGCCGTCCCAGCAGTTCCGGATCGTGTTGAATTGCCGCCTGGAGTTCCGCTTTGATTTTTTCCTTTGCTTTATCCAGGGCTTTAACCGCCTGGGTACGGTACTGTGAAAGTTTTGCCTGTGCCAGGGTAAGTTTTGCCGTTGCGTGAATCATCTCTGCGGGGTCTTCAAAGTTGATGCTTTCGATGTTCCGCAATTCCTTGGTGACAAGCTGGGCAAGGCACATCAGCATCGCTTCGGATTGTTCGGTGCCCGGGTGATCCTTAAAGACTTCCGCCATCGCTTTGGATATCTCGACTCCCTTGCGGACATCGGCGATCTCATCCTCGTAATTGCGTATTGCATGCCGGACCGCTTCCCGGCTTACGGTTATTTTATAGCCATTTTGCTTAAGATACTCGTTGACTTCTTCGGTAACGTAGACAATGGTCTTTTTTCCGCCGTCATATTTTTCGGCGATAAGTTCCTTAAGGCCGTACTGATCCGCCTTGCTTTTCTGTCCCATGGTTACCCTCGTTGAATGAGGATTCCGGGATCATCGGGGATACTGCATTCAATGAGGTCGATTCCCTGTGGCGTAATCTTGTACCATTGCAGTGTCTCCTGTTCCATGTAGGGATGGGGAACCTGTTTTTTTTCCGCATACCCTTTATCGACCAGGTATTCCAGGGAAGCGGAGATTTCGTCGGTTTTGTGATATTGAAAAAGGACGCTGAAAATGGTTTTTGTGTCTATGCCTTCGGGGTAGACTTTCCGCAGGAGGTGCAGCAGTTTTCCCCTCAAGATGGTAGCCTTCATGATTTGCCCCCGGTTAATATCTGGATAATGCTTTGAGTAAACGACATAAACTGGGATGTAAGCTGATCCGAGAGGCGATTAATTTCCCCTTTCCAACCGGAAAGTTCCCTCAAGAACATATCGTTTTTGGTATACTCCTGTTCAATGTATGAAAGCCTCCTGCTGTGTTCCGAACAGATGCGGTCGATATCGTGCTTGTGTTCCTGGAACCGGGTACTGAATTGGTTGCGTACTCCATCAATGCTTTCGTCTACAACTTTCTGGAGCTGTTCCGAACGCTCGGCATTGGATTTGCCGATCTGATCCACCTTTTTTATAAGGTATACCACAACAACAACGAGGACGGAGGAAATGGCTGAAGGCCCCCATGATTGAAAAAGCGCAAAAAATGTTACCCAGTCCATAGTTACCGCTGCGCCATCCAGCAGGAAAAGAATCCGCCGGCAAAACCAATCGTTATCGAAGCCCATGCGGGAAGCCTGCGGCGCTGCGCATCCAGTTTTTGCTGAAGGTTTTCGCTTAGCGCCATGTAATAAACCACGTCGGACAGCGAGGCCAGGAGTCCGGCCTTGTACCCTTCGGCATACGCTTCATGAACGGCTGCTTCAAGTTCCGCTTCCGCCGTCTCCATCAGCCGGATCACCATGACGCCCGGATAGGATTGCTCCAACTTTATTCCGTAGGGATTCCCGGAATTTTCCGGCAATTCCGGCGGCGTCTGCGTGAAGCTTATCTGCGTTATCAGCAGCATTAACAAGATCAACAGCGGGTGTATTTTTAACCGCATTCAGCTCCTCCTCTTTTTTCTGCACAAGGCTTTTTAGTAAATGATTATAAAAATACTTTCCTAAAAAACCCCCGGCAATGAAGCCAAGTCCGGCAATGACGCCGGACACGACAATGCTATTCATGGTTTTTCAGGGCTTTGTTGATCTTGGAAAGGATCGCTTCGTACCCGAATATGGAAAAACCAAAGATTACCGCCCACCAGAACCACGACTGGGAGGCAGCAAAGAAGTTGCCGAGTTCAAGCAGCATCGTAAGGATGAAGGACAGTACCAGCGGGATATATACCCGATACCCTTTAAGGCGGTTCTTTTTATCGATCCGCTTGATAAGCTCGGTAAAAATTACCACCAGTGCGATGGCAATGGCGATAAAAAACGGCAAAAGATTCATGACATTATTCATGACAACCTCCTGGTATGTTTTGGGACGGCTTACTGCCGTACCCGTAAGAACCCTATATCGCGTTAAGTAACCCCGCTTCCTGTTTTCGGCGCCAGAAATACTGACGGTGTTCAGCACTCCATTGTGCAGGATTAGTTAAATGCTGTGCAGCTTTTTTGTAGTCGCCGGAGCGCATTGCTTCCCAGGCCAACCCAAGCCCGGGACTGGCGTCCCTGCGGAGTGATCCAAATTGATAGTGGAGGGAAACAGCTACGGCCTGGGCTTCTTTCGGTGCTGCTTCAAATTTTTCCCGGCCAAACATGTTCGCCGTGTTGTTAATGTAAAACGCATGAACCGCATCGTCGATTTCTATTACCTGTTCGGCGGTAATCGTAATGGGTACGGCTTTTAGCTTTTCAACAGCCATCCATTTTTTTAACCCAAGATAGGGTTCAAGGAGTGCGATTGTACCGGCAGCTATACCCATGCTTTCGAGCCCGGCCTTGGTTTGCTGGCCAAGGTCGACACCCGTTGCAATCGTTACGCCGGACGCGCCAAAGGGTTCGCCTTTCGCCGGGTCATTCCCCCCGTAGTAGGTTCCGCCCTTACAGGGGATATATCCCCGGGCATACCCTTTGCCTTCATACTTTGCCAGTACGGTATTGATATAGCTGTAATTAATCATACCTGTACCATACAGAGGGGGTGGGGAAATTACTCTAGATGTGATAAAGCCGGATCGGGGAGCCGATCCGGCAATGGTTAGAGGGCGGCGCTGATCTTTTGTAACGCTGCGATGCAGTCGCCCATGATAAGGTGAAGCCCTTGCGGGGTTTCCTCCTCAAGCAGGTGGCTTTCGTCACCAAGGCGTTTGATAAAATCCGACACGGCGGTCAGCTCGTAAATAGTATTGTTCAGCTTGTCGCACAGGTCAAGGCTCATAAAGCGGCCTCCCCAAACAGGGACGGCTGTTCCGGCCGGTGTGTTTTAAGGATGCGCCGGATGGATTTCTCGCTGCGTCCGGTTAGGGCGGCGATACGCCAGACTGGGTATGCGGCATGGCTTGTGATAAAGCGCTTTTCCTCGTCCTGCAGGAGCGTACCCCGGCGCAGCAGGGCGTCCCGCTCCAGGACCGTTACTACGTCCTGGACGGTACGCCGGACCATCTCGTTCATCCCTTCGGGCAGGAACATCCCCGTCCGCCGGATGGACGGCAGCACTTCGGTAAACACCCAGGTCTTGAACTTTTCCGCCTCTGCTTTCCGGGACTGGAATACCAGCCGGTACAGGCCGGGCTCGTTGACGGTAAGTATTTCCCTTTTTTGTCCGCTGGTGTAAATAGTATTTACACTAGCTTCGTTTTTTGGGAAGCTCCGGATTGTTGCCCTGATATTGCTCAATCCAAGCACATCTCCCACATCTTTTGCAATGAACCAAGGTTCATTCTCAACCATCACTGTCCTTACAGTGTGGTTCTCGAAGTTGAACGGTGTTATTTGGTAATTTTGCCGTTCGGTTTGCGTGTTCTTGTTCATAGAACACCCCCTATTAATTCAGGTTCCGGAGAATAAAAACCCCCGGGTATTACCTCGGCTTAATAGAGGCCGCCGGGGCCTTACGGCTACCCGATACCCGGGGGAAGCTCACAGAGTTGCTGTCAGGGCATAAAAAAGCCGCTGACTGTCGGGCGCGGTTCCCGCTATTAATTCAAGGTATTTTCAAGATACCACAGACGAGAACTGCTGACAAGAGGGAAATTTATTGATTTACAAACAAGTTAAGCGAACGCCCAGACTTTTCACGACGAATTCTTCCTTCATCTACCAGACTACGAAATACTGGTTCCAGAAAATGCGAAACGCCGTGAGTATCTCCTATACGGGAATAGGGGTTAGTCTCGCGCCAAGCTGCGACAAAATCTTTTTGAGGCATTGGCTGACGCGCTGCCAAAAAAGCCAGCAGGTCCTGTTTTAGTGCTTCCAGTACCACTTCAGCTGCTGGATTCGGCAAAATGTCATCATCGTTTTCGGTATTATTTTTTTCAAATTCTTTTACTTCTTTCAATATTTTTTCAACACCTTTTGCTGAAGTGAACTTTTGTCTGGGGACAGATAACCCGTTTGTTAATTCTAGAAGTACAGCTTGGAATTCCTCATCAGAATATCCAAGTTTCTTTTTACAATATACTATGTCATCAATAAGATCGGTTAGAATTTCTTCTTTGGGATGAGCAGCTAAATCATAAAAAATTACTTCTACCAACATCCCCAGCGCACTTTTTGTTTTACCTTCGCGAAGGGTAAAACCAGCCATGGTGTATCGACAATTTCGATACAAGCCGTATTGTCCCTCCATGGCATACCTTACGCTACGTTCATTGAGGTATTTCCAGATTATATCACGGTAGGGTATTCTGGGTTCAGAATAAACAAGATAGTTTAGAGTCCATATATTCAAATCTTCTATGCTTTGATTATGAATAAAAGTAACATATTCTTCCGCATCCAGTTCTTCTTGCCCAAGCGTCGTACGTTGATATTTCCTTCTAGGGAATCGGGTATTTAACTCCTCTTCTGAAATATTTTCCATCAATCTTTGTACCAATTCAGTTTTTTTTCCACTGGTTTTTAGGTTATAATTAGTTAGAATCGTTTTCAGAGTAGTAACAGTTTCCTTCTCAATAGCACACTGTAAATTTTCAACCTGCAGAAAACCACGTTCAAAAAGAGATTTAAAAATGGTGGGAACATTTTTTACACCATACCTGTGCCACCAAAAGCCCTGAAACATATCAGGATCATTTTCATCTGTATACCAAGAAGTGGCATAGTATAATGCCAGAATTTCATGGGGGTATAGTCCCTGCTTGCTAGGGTGGGCATACTTTATCCAATTTTCAGCAAGTCCATTGTCCGGTGTTTTTTCAATCTGTTCCTCTAGTTTGTTTTGGTTACTGGGTTCGCTTTTTTTAAAGAAATCAAATAATCCCAAAATGCATTCTCCCTATTTATTTTTACCATAGAGGTAGTATTCACTCAAGATGTAAAAAGCTCCAGTTGATTTACAGGTTTGACTGTTTTGAACAATACGTTTTGAGATCGTCCCGGAGGACACACCAGTTCCCGTCCTCGTCTTTCCAGGCCGGGAGTTCTCCGTTCCGGATCATGCGGTACACGGTCAGGTAATGAATCGAAAAGAAGGCCGCCGTTTCCTTTATAGATAAAATGACCGGCAGTTTCCCAATCTTTTCCTTGAGGCTGTCGCTTAGCATACTCCCTTACCCCTTCCGGCGGTATCCGCCAGAGCTTCGGCCCAACCTTAACGGCTTCCATGTATCCCATCACCAGGAGGTAATAGACCTGGTGAAGTTCCATCCGCAAATAAAATGCCGTTTGTTCTACTGTCCAGAACATGCCGCCTCCCTGGTATCGGGGTTAAACCCTGCCTTCCAGCAGATATCCCGCAATGCGAGAATCACCGCCTGGGCGGAGTTACGGGGCAGGAAGGCAATATTGTCCACCTTCCCGATCCGCTTGATAATTCTCCGCAGGCTCGCTTCGTCCTTCGCCCTGCTTGCCAAATCCCACAAGCCCCGGATGTAGTACTCCTGCTTCTTGCTGATCATGCCGGCTGCCCCGGAGACGGTGGCCCGGTACTTAACGCTGCGCTTCCGCCCTGACGGGAAAAAGCCCAGCCGGAGGAACGCAGCCATAACGGTGTTAAACTGTTCGTCGGTCGTAATTTCCCGGGCGCTGGACACACCTGCCCCGGACAAAATAGCCCGGTAGGCTTCCTCGTCCAGGGCCAGTTCTTTTTTTGCAACGTGGATAATGGCCAGCCGGTTCATGATATCCCCCTCAAGCTACCTGTTCCTTCAGGAGTTCTTTGTTGATCTCCTCTTTGTCCGCTTCGCAGAAAAAGTCGTCTTTAACTTTCCGCACCGAATCGACCTGGGCCAGGGTTTCGTCGTCCAAAATGGACATTGCCTCTTTGTCGACTTCTTCCTTTATCCGGATACACTTGGTTAGCTTCAGTTTTTTAAGCAGTTCCAGTGTTGTTTTTTTTACACTGATCGACGTGCTTTTACGAAAACCAAAACTGCCGAAAGAAAGCTGGACGCTCTTTCTGTCTTTAAAGAGCTCAGCCTGGTTATATTTGGCATACGCCCCGATCAAAGCGGAATCGTCGGCAATCCGGTTGCGGATGGCCTGTCCTTTTTTTGCCGCATCTTCTTTTATGTCGGCGATGAGCTTGTGGGCATCGCCGTCGATACACTCAAGCTCTTTTTCCAAAAGCCCAATTTCCTTGAGCACCATATTGGCCTCGTCAAGGGTATTGATTTTCCCCACCTGGGGTTTAAGCCGCGCCATAGTTACCTCCATTTTCAGCTGGTTTAATAACGCAAACATCCCGAAGGGTTTGCAGTATGCCGTAGAGTTCCACGCGAATTTGCCGGCAGCACTCCAGGGCTTTTTCGGGATTGGCAATCCCGTTGCTTGCGGCCTGTTCAAGGCGTTCCAGACCGGCGTTTAATTTCTCGTACCCTTCCGGCGCCAGTTCCACCGTGGTATTGTTCATGCTGCCCTCCGTTTTTCCCGCAAAGCCGACACATCATCAAACATGGCCAGAATCAAAGTTTGCGCTTCTTCTGTGTTCGTAGATGCAACCGAAACGGTGCGGCGCTTTTTGCCGGAAGTAAAGGTGAAGTGAAACACACGCCATTTCTGATGGTTGTCTGAAATCCTTTTCATCAGTTTGCCTCCTATAATTTTTTGAGCGCCTCAAGTCGCTCGACTTCCGCATAGTACAATTCCAAAGCTGCCTGGATAGAATCCAGCATGCCCTGGTATGGCGCCTTAAGATGTTCGATGGGATCAACCGTTAGTAGATCCACAATCTTAATCGGAAAATTAAGGCCCCGCCGTATCAGATAAATGTCATGTTTACCCATACACTCAATGCGGTGGTTTTTAAGTGTTGCCTGGGATACAGGCGGTTTGGAAAAGATCGCTTCCCAGGGCAGCTCCAATTGTTTGTTAGGGTTGCCGTATTCGACATGGCCGCGCTTTTCTTGGGGCGGTGCGCTCAATCTGTTTAATGCACCATTGATAGTTTGATCCACCAGCAGTTTAGGGTTATCCTTGTAGTTTTCGTATACGCGGATATA
>Ga0082212_10007015_pt1 | contig 15007 bp, 9 predicted proteins | sample TergutNt197P3_FD_71548 | JGI IMG/M metagenome (GOLD analysis project Ga0082212, IMG submission 71548) | Neocapritermes taracua P3 segment gut microbial communities from Petit-Saut dam, French Guiana - Nt197 P3 | ecosystem: Host-associated > Arthropoda: Insects > Digestive system > Gut ...
ATTTGTGGCTTTTGGGTTCTGCTCTACAAATCCGGGAATAACATTGTCTGCAATTAGTTCCTTAAGCATTTCTGCATTGTCAGAAGAAAATTCGGGAAAAAGTACTTCTCTGTCCGGCGGAATTCCTATCTTGTCGATGTTTACATCACTGGGGGTATAGTACCTGGCAGTGGTAATTCTGAAGCCGGCATTGCCTCCCACGGGAAATATGCGCTGAACCGAACCTTTGCCGAATGTTTTTTCTCCGACAAGGTATGCCCGGCCACGATCTTTCATGGCGCCTGCTACAATTTCTGAAGCGGAGGCGGATCCTCTGTTTATTACCAGAATTACCGGCATATTCTGTGGTACTACCGATCTGTTACCGGCAGTGTAATTTTTGTTTTCCGCAGGGATCCTGCTCTTGGTGGAAACGACCGTTCCGCCTTCAAGAAACAGTTCGCAGACCCCAACTGCCGCATCAAGTAAACCGCCGGGATTATTACGGAGGTCAATCACCAAAGATCTGTAATTGTTTTTCTTGAATTCTTCCAGAGCTTCTCTGGTTCTTCTGACTGTCATGGGAGTAAATGTGATAATTCGTATATAACCTATGTCGCCTATCATGTCGTACTTAATTACCGGTACTTCGATAACCGCTCTGGTAAGCGTTACGGGAAATTCCAGATTAATCCCCCGCCTGATAAGCAATTTTACATTGGTGCCAGGCACCCCCCGGAGGCGGGAAAGAACCGTATCCATAGAAAGAACATCGGTCGCTTCTCCGTCAATTTCGACTATTAAATCTCCGGGATTAATGCCTGCCCGCCAGCCCGGCGTATCTTCAATAGGTGCGGACACTTCAACATAAGGCGGGGTTCCGTCCGGCTTAGCTTCCAGCGGCTTGCTGATATAGAGCCCCACCCCGCCAAAACGGCCGGAGGTAGTATCGTTTAAATCTTCGTATTCCCGTGCGGGAAGAAAAGCTGAATGTGGATCATCCAAAGATTCCAGCATTCCTTTCATGGCCCCTTCAAACAGTTTCTGGGCATCTACTTCTTCTACATAGTTCCGCTGGATAAAATCAAATACATTCTGGATAAACGACGGATAGTTCCGTTCGGAAACAGGAAGGCTCTGGGCTTCGGCCTGAACGGAAAAAACAATAAAAACCACTCCCAGGACAAATCCGGAAAGCACCCAAATAAGGGAAATCCGTTTCTTTTCTGATAGTTTGTTCATGGTTCTATTGTAATTTTTCTGTCTTATTTTTGCAATCGAGTGATGAATAATTGCTGTTTTGGGAACGACAAGCTCTCTCGCGGCATGGATGTTGCCATGGTACAATTCAGCCGTGCGTTACTTGTTTAGTTGAGTTGCGGTTTGCTCGTTGCTCCGTACCAGGCGTTTTGCTATCAGTTTGGAAAGGAATATGCCGTAGTGAGGATACTCACGTATTACATTAATAAAAGTTTTTTGTGTCAGGAGAATGAGTTTTCCCTGACTTGTTGCCTTGATTGTAGCAGATCGCCGCTGGTTTAGAAGAAAAGACATTTCTCCCATAAAGATATCCTGGGGCGAAAGGGTACCCACAGGCTGGTCGTTGTGGAGTACTTCGAAGGTACCGGAAGAAATATAGTACAGGAAATCGCTGGGTTCTCCTTCCCGGAGGACAATATCGCCTTTTTTAACAATGACTATCTGTTCCCGGGAAAAACCAACCGGTACTTCGTGTTCCACCGAAATATCGTGTTTTACAATCAGAGCAACCTGGTTTCCTGTGGCATTATATTTTAATTCATGGAAAAGGCTTGCCGCCATCCTGATGCCCCGGCCATGAAGACTATACTTGTCCTGGTTAGCTACTTTTTCGAGATGAGCTTTTACGTCAAAACCTTTTCCTTCGTCATGGATGATAAAGATTGATTTATCTTGCTTAATCTCCCAATTAAAGACTACTATTTTTGCCGCTACTTCAGGATTTTTGCATTTTTCGGCGATCAGGTCGATGGGAGAAATCCCCTCGTCTAAAGCCTTGGTTTTTTCATCATAGGAGATGCCGCAATTTCCATGTTCGATGGCATTGACAATAAGTTCAGCCAGAGCCAGTTGAAGGTGCATTTTGCTGTCCGGGTTGATAAGCCCTCTTTGAGTCAGGATTGTTGCACCAATACCGGAATAAAGAGGCACTGCCAGAAGATCGTTGTTTATTGTAAAACTACCGGAAGCCCCTTCCAGAAGGCTTTTGGTAAATTCCCTTTGAAATATAATCTGGTAGTTCTGTTCGATTATTTGGATGCTCTTTACCAGATGTGTTTTGAATCTGTAGTTATCTAGAAGAGTAAGTATGTTAATAGACTTATATTTTTTTATAAGCGCTTCTTCCGTATCCGTTTCGTGGGAATAAAGACCTATGATCCCGAAATTCAATATCCATTTATCGTTCTTAATATGGTTGATAATACCCTCTATATTGATTTTAAGATCGGAAAAATTGATTACAACCAATTCCGGCAGGGCATAATTGAAAAATTCCAGAATTTCCTCATCTTCTGACAGGAAGATCAGATCATAGTTATTATTGGGGATCTGCTGAAAGGCATATTCCACGGATTTTTTAATTTCCGGATCTGAATTAACAATACCTAATGTACTCATAATAATTTATTTATCGGCAGATTCAGGCAGGAGCACTAATTCTACCGGACCTCCTGTAAGTAGTTCTGCTGTCAGAGAGCTGAGTTCTGACGCTGTTACCGAGCTGTAAAGACCAGGGCGCTCTGCCAAATGGGACAGAGGTGTATTGGTAATAACGGTAAAATTCGCCAGATTTCGTGCTATAAATCCGTTATTTTCCATACCACGCTCGAAACTTTTAACAAGCGCTTCTTTTGATTTTACCAGGGTTTCTTCATCTGTACCTTGTGAAAGCAACGCAAGCTGCTCTTTTACCGCTTCCCTGAGTTCTTCCTGCCGTTCGGGATCGCAGATAAAGTAGATTTCTAGCGATAGCTCCCCAACAGGCGCCGGACTAAAAGATGATCCGGCGTAAATAGAATAAACACCGCCTAATTTTTCACGTATTTCGTCTGTTAAGACAATGTCCAGGTAATCGTTCAGTACCAGAACAGCCGCATTATCCGCTTCGGTCCAGGTTTTGGAAGTAAAATAGCCCATGTAAACTATACATTTTTCTTCCTTTCCTTTGCGGATGATTTTTTCGGTCATTCCGGGTCGCTGTATTTCTGGATCGGTCCAACTGTTCCACCGTGGCAGGCTGTTATTTGGAATAGCAGCCAAATACATTTCGGTGAGTTTACGAAGTTCCTCCCTGTCTCCAAGACTGCCTGCAAGAACAATGGTAAAATCTGCAGGATTCAGGGCGAGGTTCAAAAAAGTCAGGGCGGCTTTTTCGCTTACAGAATCCAAATCGGTAAGTTCCAGAGGCATAAACAATGGATGATTGGAATACATCAGACGGGACAATTCTTTGGAAAAGAATACTTCCGGATTGTCTCCTTCCTGGAGCAGCTTGGTTCTGTGATAGTCCAGAACCAAGGCCAAGCCGTTTTGATCGATTCGAGGCTGGGTAAAAGAACCGTAGAGCAACTGAAATAAATAAGAAAGATCCCTTAAAGAGGATGATCCCCGAAGACCGCGGGTATGTGTACCGGTCCAGAACGAAAGAGATAGTTGTTTATCGGAAAGGAAGTCAATCAATTCCGGCTTGGAAAGAGCTGCAAGACCGGAAGCGCTTTGTATTTCCGCAGCCAATTTTGCGGAATGAAGCGCCTCTTCCTGCGAAAAATCGAATCCGTCCAGTATTGCTTCACCGTCCGGCAGTACAGCGCTTACCGTACCGCCGCGGGCAAGGGCATAAAAATCCAATTCATTGTTTTTATTGGTAGTGCCAATAAGGATAAGGCGCATGCCGTTACTTAATTCCCAAACCTCTGCTCCCGATTCATCCCTGATAACGCTGATAATTGAACCGGGTGCGGCAACTTCGTTTAAAAAACCGGAAACAACAACTCGTTCTTTTGGCGGTGTTACAACAGCGTTACGGCTTTCTTTGACCATGCTGATAATGGCCGCTTCAGCGGGAAGTTTTGCCGCTTCGGTTTCCGGGGCGGAAATAATTGCCAGGAGATCATCTTCTGCATAGTACGCTCGTACTGTCGAGTTAATCATTGGCAGCCCGATACCCGGAAGGAGCTGCTTTACCGCATGGAGTTCCCATTCCGGGTCCAAAGCATATTGTTCACGTAAAAAATCGGCAGTCAGTTCATCAATGTATTGTTCCGATTCCCGTCTGTCTTTTTCGGCTGCTATCCTTTCCAGATCGGAAACAAGCGCTCCTTTTGCCCTTTTTAACTCTGACCGGGTAAAACCGTAGCGGAGAAGGCGTTCTTTTTCCAAAAGCAACGCTTCGAGCGTTTCATTACTGCGTCCTGCTTTGGCATTAGCGGCCATAATATAGTACCGGGAATTTTGCCCATACCGGCTGTTCCAGGAACCGGCAGCCATATAGGGAGTGTTTCCGGCGGAAATATATTCCTCGTAGCGAAAATCCAGCATCATTTCGATAATGTAATCGATTAACGATTCTCGGTATGTTTCGAGAGTTGCCAGCCTGGCCTGTGGACTGCGTTTGTAGTAGAGGTATACAGTCGAACTGGGCAATTCTTCGTCGGTAACTACTGCTGTTGTTATTGCTCCCTTTTCCGGATCGGGCAGTTCAAAGTAGGGTCGGGAAAGCGTAGTCTCCGGAACCGGAGCGGTAAAATGGGCGGCCAATTCCTTTTCGAGGACTTTCCCGTCAAAATCACCTACAAGGATAATTGCCATGTTATCCGGCCTGTACCAGCGTTGATAAAAACCGATGAGTCTTTCTGCCGGAGCGTCCTGAATTATTTCCGGTTTCCCGATTGGAAGCCGGTCTGCAAAGCGGGATCCCCGGAAGATTAATGGCAGGATTTGCCGCCTTATTCTTTCCTGGGCGCCAAGGCGGGTACGGTATTCTTCCAGAATTACCAAACGTTCCTTGTCCACATCTTCGGGATTAAAAGTAACGGCCCATGTCCAGTCGTCAATTATGGCAAGAGCACGCTCCGGTATGCGTTTTATGCCATTTTCGTCCTGTTCAACAGGAGTTTCTATGCCGTAGACCGTTTCTTCAAAACCCGTATACGCATTTACTTCCGGGCCAAAACGCATTCCCAGGGAACGGAGGTAATTAATTAACTCCACCCCGGGAAAACGCTGTGTTCCGTTAAAAGCCATATGTTCAACAAAATGGGCAAGCCCCTGTTCATCATCGTTTTCCAGAATGGACCCTGCATTAACTGCCACGGTAAGGTAAGCCCGGCTTGCCGGAAGTGAGTTTTCCAAAATATAGTAGCGTAATCCATTATCCAGCGTTCCTGTTCGCAACGCTGTTTTGGCAGGAAGTGAATCCGAAGGGGCGCCAAGATCTCCGTATAAAGAAGTTACAGGAAGTACAAAGAGAGGAGTATTATCCGCAAAAACCTTACCGATAATAAAGGTAAGAAAAACGATGAATATCCATAAGACTTTACTGCTTTTGGCTGATTTTTTCGAAAATCCGGCTGATTTTGATACTCTGTTGAAAATATTCATGGTATAAATATATCAAATAATCTTTTTTATTGTTATACTATGTATGTACTGTTATTGTGGAGGTAAAAATGAGACTTTTAACTAGGTCAGATTTTGACGGTCTTGCTTGCGGAGCCCTGCTTGAATACCTGGGGATCATAGATGATTATAAATTTGTACATCCAAAAGATATACAAGACGGTCTTGTGGAAGCTACATCCAATGATATTTTAGTAAATATCCCCTATGTTAAAGGTTGTAAATTGTGGTTTGATCACCATTCCAGTGAGTCCGAACGGCTGGGTAAAGACGTATATTTTGAAGGTTCTTCCCGGATTGCCCCCAGTTGCGCAAGGGTTATCTATGATTATTATGACGGAAAAAACAAGTTAAGCCATTTTGATGAGATGCTTGACTATGTAGACAGGGTTGATTCGGGGGAGCTTACAAAAGAAGAAATATTGAACCCATCAGGCTGGATACTCCTGGGCTTTATTATGGACCCAAGAACCGGTCTTGGCCGTTTTCGGGATTTTACCATCAGCAATTACGAGTTAATGAAAATTCTTGTTAAAGCCTGTATGAACAAACCCATTGATGAAATTCTTGCTATGAGCGATATAAAAGAACGGATAGAAGTATACGAGGAACAGGCGGAAGCTTTTAAAAAGATGATTAAAAAATACGCCAGAGCCGAAGACAATGCTGTCGTGGTGGATCTCCGCGGTGTAGATATAATTAATGCAGGCAACCGTTTTTTAATCTATACGCTCTTTCCCGAACAGAATATTTCCGTATGGATTGTCGACGGTAAAAACAAGCAAAATGTTGCAATTACCGTGGGTTACAGCATTATTAATCAAACCGCTCATGTTAATGTAGGAAGTCTGATGCTGAGCTATGGCGGCGGTGGTCATGTTCAGGTTGGCACCTGCCAGGCGGATTATGACGATGCCGATCGTGTAATACGGAAAATTATTGACGCGGTAAAGTAAAATCTCTTATAGAGAGCCTGTTTTAAAACCCCGGAAAAGTTGAAATACTATTATATAATTAATTCTTGTTTTAAGAAATTGTTATTTCACCTGACCAGGCTTTTCTGTCCAAAGGCCAAGGGCTGGGTTAGGAATAAAGAAAATTTTTTCCCCGTCCTGTAAACGGTTCCAGCCCAGGCGCAGTTTCGTGACATTATAACGGGATGCTTCTGTCTGCAAATCGCCCCATTCAAAGCCAACGGATTCAATTTCTTTTTGGGACAGGCCGCGCGGACTATCGTTCGCGATACCGGGACAGTACCGGACAGTAAAGCGGCCTTCGCTTGAACCGTGAATCAGGTGAGCTGCGGCGCACAGGTTGTCCGCCAGTTCAGCGTCAGCAGCAACCCTGTCCATGATCTCCGCCTTTGACCTGTAGCCGTATTTGCGAATCAAAGTATCCACGCCGCTGTCTTCGCCAAAACATTCCAGGCCCGGTGCAAGGATAAGGAGTTCTCCTCCTTCTGCCATGGCCATTCGTGTACGGTAAATTGCCTTGTTTCCCAGCCAGGTGCTGCGGTATTCTTCCGGCGCCAAATAGACCACGGCTTTGGTAATGCCCGTATTCAATATATCCACATTAATTTTACCGGACAGCTCGGCGGCTTTTTCAAAACATGTGCGGCCAAAGCCAATGTAAAGACCACGGACTGCATGGGAATCCACCACGGTAAGAACCCAAAGAACCGGCGGCAATTGATTTCCGAACAGACGAAAGCCTTCGTCAAAAAGAGCGCGGACTGGCGTATCAATACGGCCCATTATCCGCTCCATGCCGTATGCCGCACCGGCATAATGGCTCTTGTCGATCGCTTCCTTGCCGCCGGTTCCGATAAAAATATTCTTAAGATGATTTGCCATGCCGGCTACTTCGTGAGGAACAACCTGGCCAATGGAAATTATAAGCGAAAAATCCTCCGGGCCGTTTTTCCGCAGCAGTTTGTTAACCTGCACAGGCCAATCGTAATTTACCGCCCCTTCTGTTACTTTATGTACCCAATCTTTATCCAGGCGGCCAAGCTCACAAAGATCGTTCCGCCAGTCATGAATAAGGATTTTTTCTTTTGGGGTATTGGGAAACATACGATGCAGTTCTGCGGCGGTTAAAGCCCTGTGAGTACCCAGAGCGGGAAGTATGGCGACCTTACGGCTGCTCAGACGATTTTTGTCCTCACCGCCGGGTTTGGCGATTAATTCACGCGAAGCAACATCAGTTAAAAAACCTCCGCGTGAATGAATGCGGGTTATATCAGGTGGAAGGATAATCACCGGGCCGGCGTTGTTCAGATCAGAAAGTGCCTTTGACAATGCAGCGGAAAACAATTCGTCCAGTTCTTTGCCGGAAAGATCCATGGACGGACTGCCGTGTGCAAGATATGTTTTTTCGGTTATATCCATTTTTTACAGAATCTTTCCTTCCAGTTCTGCGTATTTTTTTAAGGCGATCATAAGATCAGAAAATGCATCCGGTGTTAATGATTGTTCTCCATCACACAGAGCATGTTCCGGATCGTTATGAACTTCGAGCATAAGGCCGTCCGCTCCGGCGGCAATGGCGGCTTTGGCGACGGCAGGAACCAGCGATGCGTCACCTGCGGCATGGCTTGGATCAACAATTACCGGAAGATGTGTTCTTTGTTTCAGCCAGGGAACGGCGGCAATATCCAAAGTACTTCGCGAAAATGTTTCAAAAGTCCGCAACCCTCGTTCGCAGAGGATTACGTTTGCGTTTCCTTCACTCATAATGTATTCCGCCGCCATAAGTAATTCCGTTACCGTAGAAGCAAGACCACGCTTTAATAAAACTGGTTTGCCGTATTTTCCCAATTCTTTCAGCAGACTGAAGTTCTGCATATTACGTGCGCCAACCTGAATAATATCTATGTCGTAAAAATAATCAAGCTGTTTAATTTCGGTAATTTCAGAAACCAGGGGCAAACCTGTTTCTTTTTTTGCAGTGGCCAGCAGTTTTATCCCGTCTCTGCCCATACCCTGAAAGCTGTACGGGTTGGTTCTGAGTTTAAATGCACCGCCGCGGAGAAAAGAAGCGCCGGCAGTTTTTACCGCCTTTGCGACAGCGATAATTTGCTTTTCGCTCTCGACAGCACAAGGGCCGGCAATTACTCCCGTTTTTCCGCCTCCAATGGCATGCGTTTCTACAGAAATAACGGAATCTTCAGGACGGAAACCACGGGTAACTTTTTTCAGAGTTTCCGTGCCAGACTCAGCATAAGCCGAATACGTATTATTGCTTGCCACTGGCTAGGGTCTTAGATTTGTACTTCCGCTGTAATTAAAAGGAAGTCGCAAGGCAACGACACTTTCCAGACCGGGAAAATTCTGACTAAGAACCGGGCTTAATGCCGCTTCGCCGGAACAAACGAAGTTAGCCGATCTCCCCAATGCGGCCAGTGCAACTATCTCCTGAATCATGGAAAGAGAAGAGATGTTTACCGTTACCGGAACCTGTGTTGTTCTGCGTGCCGGAAGTGAAATACGTTCGGCCGCTCCTTTAGTCCAGCTGACATTGTTCACCGCAAAGTTATAATCAAGCTTGTCCAAATTAACGGCAAAAGCGTTTTTGTTATCCACAAGCCATGTAAGAACAAATTCAATTTTATTAATAGAAAGTGAATTGAACTTAACGCCGCTGAAAGAAAGGGCAGGTGCTTTTAGCATTGGCATGGACCCGCTAAAGGAAGTGTCGAAGGTTTTGGCACCCAGCACAGGAATATTAAAAAGGGCAGAAAGATCCAGCCGGAAAGGCGCTTCATCACTGTTCAATAAACCCGACACCGCCTGATAGAGCCCTTCATAGTTAACCGTAAAAGGAAGATCCACAATTGTGCTGGCATTGGCTGCTATTTTGTTATTGTTCTTAATCACGCCGTTAAGAAAGGAATTATCGATAACAAAAAGTTTCCAGTTGATTTCGGGAAAAGGTATGGAAAAAGAGTTGTTGTTCTGCACTTTTATCCGGGCCATCATATCAATTCCGCTAAAACCCAAACCTGTCATCTTTACCGAATCAAAGGAAACCGACGGTTCACTGACCACATTGGGCAGCGATTCGCAGGTTCCAAGCGCAACAACAATAACAACAAGTGCTGCTGTTTGTAAAATTGATTTAAATGCTTTTTTCATGATTTTCTCCTTGCCTGTCTGTTTTAAGCGTTCAGGCGACGTTTTATTTCCTCAAAACCGCAATAGGGAACAAGAGCCTTAGGCAGCTTTACCGAACCATCGGCCTGCTGAAAATTTTCCAGTATGGCGATGATCGCCCTGGAAACGGCAACAGCGGTACCGTTTAGCATGTGAACAAATTTGTTTTTGCCGTCATCGTCTTTATACTTTACATTAAGCCGCCGGGCCTGATAATCGGTACAGTTGGAAGTTGAAGTAACTTCTCCCCACTCGCCGCCGTTCCTCCCAGGCATCCAGGCTTCCAGATCCCATTTGCGATACGCCGGTGCACCCAGATCGCCGGTACAGGTATCCACTACACGGAAAGGAATTTCCAGACCTTTGAAGATCTCTTCTTCGATTTTACGAAGTTCTTCGTGGAAAGTTCCCGATTCTTCGGGCAGACAATACACAAACATTTCCAGTTTGGTAAACTGATGTACCCGGTACAGGCCTTTGCTGAACTGTCCTGCCGCGCCTGCTTCCCGGCGGAAACAGTGAGAAAGCCCTGCCATACGCAGAGGCAGCGCATCCTTTGCAAGTACGGTATTGGAATAATAACCGCCAAGGGTTATTTCCGCCGTTCCCACCAGGCATGCATCTTCCCCTTCCAGGGTATACACATTGGATTCTTCCCCTCGCGGGTTAAAACCAATTCCCATTAATATTTCTTCCCTGGCTATATCCGGTGTAACAAACGGTATAAAACCATGCTTTTGTAATATATCCAGGGCATAGCGAACAAGTCCCAGTTCAAGAAAAACAGCTTCGTTTTTAAGATAGTAAAATTTGGTTCCCGATACCTTGGTTGCCGAATCAAAGTCGATAATGTCCAGATCCTGGCCGAGTTTTACATGATCGGAAGGCTCAAAGTTGAATTTAACCGGTTCTCCTGTCCTGCCAACTTCCAGGTTATCCTTGTCTTCCCGGCCTCGCGGAGCATCGGGATGAGCCATGTTGGGAATACGTTTCCCTTCCTCGTCCAGGGAAGTTTCAATTTTTACCAGTTCCGCTTCGGCCTGAGCAATACTATCTTTGAGTTTTTTACCTTCTTCTATCAGCGTCTGCCGTTCGTCCGCTTCCAGCTTGCCTTTCATTGCCGATGCATTGGTATTCCTTTTTTGCTGAAGGTTCTGTATGGAGGTAACCAATTCTGTCCGCTTGCCAAAAAGCCGTACAACTTCATCGGCATCGGCCTTCATATAACGATCGGCAATATTTTTCTTTACCGCATCAATATTGTCTGCAATAAAACGATAATCCAGCATTCTTCTATTTTACCTGAGTGTATGAGTTCCAACAAGGGATAGTTATAAAAATCCAGCAATGCCGGATTTTTCGCAGATATATCCTATTTTTTCTTCTTTGGTGTTATTTCAGAGAGTTCCTTTACACTTTGGATTAGATCGCTGTCCGCACGTATTTCGCTTATTGGAGCAGGAATCCTGTAGGTCCAATTAAAATCATTTGTGGTGCCCGGTACATTAATTCGCTCCAAAGCAGGATCGTCTGCATACCACTTTTTGGACATATGGAGCAGATCCTGTATCTGAAAAACCCGAAACCGGGAAGCGGCAGCTGCAGCATGCTTCAGGAAGATCTTTGCAGTGCCAGGATTGTATTTTTTGGGCAGTGAAGGCTTTCCGATAAAACCAGCGAAAAATTCCTGATCAGCTTCACTGTCCCACCATTCACGCAAGGTTGAACTATCATGAACCGATGGGGTACAAACCGTAAGTTCAGGGTACTCTTCAAAAGGTACGTATGGCTGCCTTTTTTCATCCCAAAGACGAGACCAGCGAATTACTCTAAGTCCCAGAATTTTCAGTTGAGAAAGAACCCGTGGTACACATTCCGGGACTGCGCCCAGATCCTCTGCGCAAGGGAACATTGAAGAAAAGCCAATTAACACCGAAAGAAGTTTTTTCCCTTCTTTCTCCCATATCTTTTCAGAATCAATCCGGCGTTCAAGAAGAAGTTCTTCCAGCGCATTCTTTTCCTTTTCAGACAGGGATGCATAAGCACGGGAATTACGATAATACCATACGGGAATAAACGCATCTTCCTCATATTCAAGAAACAGCCGGTTATGCCAGGCCTTGATCAATGTTTTTTCAGCAGCAGACCACAGACCCAGAGAGCAAATATTTTTTTCTCCTTTGATATTTTCCTTAAAAAGCCAAAGTTCTTCGTTACCGATTCTGTCGAGTGCAAGGTCGAATACCCGTGCAACCTCTGTTGAAACCTCTTCTGCCGAAGTGGGGTAACCGCAATTGTCCCGTATACTGTTCTCTATTTCTTCTGTAGGGATATGGGGTCTGGAAAGCCAGCGTATTCGTTCCCTGGTGAAATTCAGCTTTTCCAGATCTTTCCGGGTTACCGGAATATAAGGGACAAAACGGCCCAGAGTGGAAGAATTGTCTTCCCTGGAAGAAGCCCAGATACGGAAAAAGCCTAATACATGATCGATTCGGTATGCATCATAGTATTTTTCCGCAGCTTTAAGCCTTTCTTTCCACCAAAGATAATTATTCCCAGCCTGAGCTTTCCAATTATAGATTGGGAAACCCCAATTTTGGCCTTCCGGACTGTACATATCAGGCGGAGCTCCAGCGGATAATTCAGAGCGGAAAATATCTCCATTGATCCAGACATCACAGGAATCTTCATTCATTAAAATGGGAATATCCCCTTTAAGCAAAAGACCCATGTCACGTACTGTCTGTGCTGCACGGGAAAACTGTTCATCCAGAGCTTTCTGTAACCAGGCCCAAAAAAAGTGCTCTTCCTCTAAGACTGGATCATTCCAAAGTTTCTCGATATCTTTTTCGCGCACCTCGCGATATTCTTTCCAGTCTTTCCAGCTTTTTTCTTCGTTGGATTCTTTCAGCCTTCGGAATACTGCATAGGATTTAACCCACGGATTTTCTGCAATCCACCCGGCAAGACCGCCTGTTTTTGCATCTTTCAGAATGACCTTTTTATTATTTCCGTAGATCTTCCGTAACAATTCCATTTTTGCTTTCAAAAGCTCATAGTAAGGAAAACGTTCTTTCTTGTTGTATATTTTTCCCAAGGCTTCTATTTCGACGGAAAAAGAGGCCGTTTCTTCCAAAGCACTTAACCTTATGTAAAGAGGATTAAGAGCAAAAGCAGTAAGGGCGCTGTAAGGCGAACTCTCATAGCCTGTATCGTTAACCGGAAGTATTTGAATAAGCCCTATGCCCATATCAACACAAAGAGCAGCAAATTCAATAAGATCAAGGAATTCTCCTGCGCCTGTACTTTCGTTGGTGCGCAAAGCTCCTACGGGTACCACTACTCCAACAAGCCTGTTCTCTCTTGACATACCGCTTCTTGTCATATTTTTCTCCTGACATAATATAACATATATTTCAGAACAGGTCTCGTTATCCCTGATATCCCGATAAAGGGGTATGAAAAGTTAAGTAAGTTGCTGTAAAATTATATATAAATGCTGTTGGTTATTAATTTTCCTTCCTGGCTTAAACCGGAAATTTTTCCGGGTCTTCCCATCCGCTGGTATGGCCTTATGTATCTGGTAGCGTTTGGCATTGCCTGGCTGCTGTACAGGGCTCAGGTCAGGGAACGGAATTTTCCAATTAATGACGAAGAACTTTCCGGACTTTTTTTCTGGGGTATACTCTCCCTGGTTGCCGGAGCCCGGATTTTTGCCACACTTGTTTATGACACCAATCCGGTGTACCGTCGTGAACCCTGGCTTATTTTTTGGCCCTTTCAGGACGGAGAATTCACCGGTCTTCTGGGAATGAGCTACCATGGCGGGGTAATTGGCGCACTGCTGGCAACGATCATTTATTCTGCCCGCCATCATTATGATTACCGGGAAATAGGTGATATGTTTTCTGCAAGCATTCCCCTGGGTTATACATTCGGCCGCCTGGGCAACTTTATCAATGCAGAGTTATATGGCCGCATTACCTCCAGCCCTTTTGGAATGATCTTTCCCGGAGCACAACTTTCTGTCCGCGAACAGTGGGTTCGTGAAATTGCCGAGAAATTGGGCTATAACACCGCATTGAATTATGTTAATCTTCCCCGCCATCCGTCACAGCTTTACGAAGCATTTTTTGAAGGAATTGTTCTCTGGCTTATTATCTGGTCTCTAAGGAATAAAAAGCCTTTTAAAGGGTTTTTGATGGGTATTTACCTTATAGGTTATGGATTTTTTCGTTTTATAATTGAATATTTCCGAGAACCCGATGCCGGTCTGGGCTACAGGATAATGCTGGTTAAAACCGATATTCCGCCTGCCCTTTATAGTTCACCTTTTAATTTTACGACAGGTCAGGTATTTTGTTTTTTTATGATCGTCCTGGGTGTTGCCTGGCTTATTATCGCTTCACGGCTGCCTGACAGGAAACCTGTCTTTATTTATCCTGCAAAAAAAGAAAACACTGATGAAGAAGAACGCCGCCGCCATAACCGAAACAGGCGAAAAAAGCGGAGCTAAATAACACAATTTACCGCTGAGAGAAAACAACCCCAAACACCGCCTGCTTTTGATGCTGGTCTATTCTTTGGGACAGCGAAGTGGCTGCGCTTAAAAAGAGTAGATAGATATTACTCGTAAAGTTGTGTATATAAAGTTCAGCAACGGCCACTCTGTTTCTCGCCGGGTATTACGCCTTGTGCGAAATAAAAACCTGACTCTTTCCAGGCCAGCCTGCAACTGATCATCTGATATTACGATCTGTTCAGTACATTTTCGAGAAATCAGCTTGCCGCGCCGGAATGCATAAAAAAATCCCGATTCACGACCTTAGTCACACATTCGCTACCCGCCTTTTAAAAAGCGTTATTGATATCCGCTGCATGTAAACCTTCCTCTGTCATGCTACCATCCGTACCACCAAGCGCTGTACCCGTGGGCCTGCCGCAAAGTTTTCAGTATACAAAACACGCCTGATAATATTTTATGATGTATCCTTTAATTTAGTTGAGTTTCACATTAACTCCATTATTTGGATATAATACGAAACTTTTGCCGTGTTACATCTGCTGGGAGTATTTAATATGTATTCGCTTTATATGCTTATTGGGGCTATATTGTGAAATTCGTATATATCTAGTTATGTGCCATTGATTTTGAATATGTGGTTGAATAATTTAATGAATATTGGTATAATGGTTTTAAGGATATATATGAT
>Ga0082212_10007016_pt1 | contig 15005 bp, 11 predicted proteins | sample TergutNt197P3_FD_71548 | JGI IMG/M metagenome (GOLD analysis project Ga0082212, IMG submission 71548) | Neocapritermes taracua P3 segment gut microbial communities from Petit-Saut dam, French Guiana - Nt197 P3 | ecosystem: Host-associated > Arthropoda: Insects > Digestive system > Gut ...
GATTCAACTGACCATATACTTTTTTCCGCGGACGGGTTCGGCTGCTTCGGCGCGCTCAACGGGGCGCTGTTTGCTGACGAGGTGGATTTTGCGAAGGATTATATGGACGAGGCCAGGCGATACTACACGAATATTGTCGGTAAATACGGCGACCAGGTCATGGCGCTTCTGAAGAAGGCGTCGGGACTGAGGATCGATATGATATGCCCGCTCCACGGTTTTGTATGGCGGAGCAATATCAATGATATATTATCAAAGTACATTCTCTGGGGCAGCTACGCGCCGGAAGATTACGGCGTCATGATTGCGTATGCGTCCGTCTACGGCAGCACGGAGAACACTGCGGAGATATTGTCCGGCAAGCTGCGCGACAGCGGGATTCGTACTGTGATGTTCGATGTTTCTGTGACCCCGGCTTCGGAGGTCGTGTCTGCCGCGTTCAGGTGGAGCCATTTGGTTTTCGCATCTACTACGTATAACGCGGGGATTTTCGTCGCTATGGAGGCTGTCATCAATGACCTCGTAGCTCATAATATCCAAAAACGCACGGTGGCAATAATCGAAAACGGCTCATGGGCGCCGACTAGCGGCGGGTTGATCCGCGAGCATTTAGGTAAATGTGAAAACATCACTTTCATAGACGAGACCATCAGTCTGAGGTCGTCCCTGAAAGCGGACCAGCTATCCGAGATCGATGCGATGGCAAATTCTATCATTGCGACCATGCCGGCAACGGCGGTGGTAAAGCAGCAGATCGAGCCCCCGGTGCAGAGTTCTGTGGATATGCTCACAATGTTCAAGCTGTCTTATGGTTTGTTCGTGCTGACAGCAAAGGACGGGGATAAGGATAACGGCTGCATAATCAACACAGCCGCGCAGATAACGGAAAGCCCTCTCAGGGTATCTATTGCGGTGAATAAAGCAAACTACACGCATGATATGGTTCTTAAAACCGGTAAGTTCAACATATCTATCCTGTCGCAGAGCGTGCCTTTCCGCATTTTTGAGCAGTTCGGTTTCTGCAGCGGGAGGGATACTGACAAGTTCGCAAGCAGTGCATACAGCGACAGGGCGGCGAACGGGATCAGGTACATCCCCGAGGGCGCGAACGGTGTTATTTCCGGGCAGGTCGCGGATTCGTATGATTACGGGACACACACTCTGTTCATTGCTGACGTGACGCAAGCGTTCATTATTTCGGGTGAACCGAGCACCACATACCAGTACTACTTCGACAACATCAAGCCGAAGCCGCAGCCTAAGACGGAGCCGAAGAAAGGTTTTGTCTGCAAAGTTTGCGGCTACGAGTACGAGGGCGACTCTCTGCCCGAAGACTTCACCTGCCCTCTGTGCAAACACGGCCCCGCCGATTTTGAACCTATGTAGCGTTCAATTGACCGTCAATACAACTATCGCCCTGCAAGTATCAAAAAGACTTGCAGGGCGTAGTTTATGTCAAAAAATAACTTAGAAGCCTACTTAACGCGCTTGCTCTCGTCGACCCAGTCGCGGTCCTTGCGCGCCATGGAGACGCCTACTTCGGCCCTGCTCTTTTTGGGGTTGAGCTGGCTGAACTCGAAGCCCTCTGTCTCCATGGTCAGCTTTCTTTGCTCTTCTGTCGGCGGGCGCTTCATGCGCTCTTCGAGCTCTTTCATGCCCTCGACTGTCGTGTACAGGGCATAACGCTCCAGATTGCGCTCGAAAATCTTCGCTCCGCTCGGATACGGCACAATTAGAAACACGCCGTCCTCGATGCCCTTCTTATGGCGCTCGGCAAGGACGCGCGGCTCGATGCCGTATGCCTGCATATTCTCATACATGTACTCGGCTGTCTCTTCAGTAACGTTGAAGCCGGTGTTCTTCAAGTGTTCCGGGCGGGTCTTAAGCACTGCGTCGTTGATGTTCGACTTGATGTTGGCGGGTATCATGGCCGAGACTTCGATACCGTAAGGCTTGAGCGCCTGGAAATAGCTCTCCATCAGGTTGAGCGTCGCATTTTTTGAGGCTGCGTATGCCGCGACCCCGGCGGAGGCCATGAACGCCGCGAGGGAGACGGTTGTGGTTATGTGACCGCCCTTGCCGGCCTTGATCATGCGAGGCACGAATGTTACAAGCCCGTTGACGATGCCGCCGAAGTTGACGCCCATGACCCAGTCGAAGTCCTCGTATGTGGACGCTTCTACCGGGCCGAACGCGTTGACGCCCGCTGTCTGTATGAGCAGATCCGGCGTGGTGCCGAATACTTTCTCAGTCTCGTCGGCTGCAGCCGCCCATCCGGCGCGGTCCATGACGTCGAGCTTGATGAAATGCACATCCGCGCCTTTTGCTTTGAAGTGGGCGGCGGCGTTGTCGATGTGGTCCTGCCGTACGTCGGCGACGACGACTTTCATGCCTGCCTCGGAAAATATTTGTGCCTGTCCGAACCCGGCGCCGGAAGCGCCACCCGTGATAAACGCTACTTTCCCTGCAAAATCTTTCATAAGGTTTCTCCTTCAAAATTTAGTATAAGAGACATTATAACATAATTTAGTGTCATTAGCATAAATTTTTGCTGAAACGCCATTGGATGAGTTTCAGCATTCACTTAGAACAGACTGATCTGCGCGCTGTCGTCGCTGCGGGTATCGCAAGGCTCCGCTGTGCACTCGTAGTCCAAAGACGCAAGATCGCTGATATGCATAGCGCCGCTCAGCCAGGCCTCGAGCTGGCTTGTCCTCAAGATGACAGGCATCCTGTCATGGATCTCTTTTACGCCGCCGCAGGGTTCTTTCGTGATGACGACGAACTCCTTGCCGCCCTTACCTTCGCGCCACAAACCTGCCATGAAGAGCAGGTTTCCGGATTTGTCTTTTATCAGGTGCTTTATTTTCCCCTTTTGTCCTTCGCCGGGGAGCTTCCACTCAAAGTACCCGGACGCAGGGATAATGCAGCGGCCCTGCGCAATATGCTTTTTGAACATTGGCTTTTCATGCGCTGTTTCGGCCTTGGCGTTGATTATCACGCCTTTGCCGTCCCACTTTTCAAAGCCGAACTGCCCAAGCTCAAACTCCAGTTCTCCGCCATTGCTGGCGACTACGGGCGCGCGGTCGGTCGGCACGACCTCCTGCCGCTGCGGCTCATATCGCTCAAGCTCGTCCCTCGCCAGACGCAATGACAGCTCCCGGATGATCGAGCGGACTTCAATGATCTCATCCTCAGTGAGGACAGAGTACCTTCCGCAAATAGCTGTTCACCGCCTTTCAAACGCTCCCGCGTTTTCCGTTTCGAGTTTACCGAACCTTGCGGTCAGACGCTTAATGTGAGGGCCTACGTCGACGGATATTTTATCATAATCGCCCCCGCTGAACAATGACATTTGCGCGCCGTCCTCGATGCCTGCAGCCCGGAGGCCTACCGACCTCAAGGGATTCGCCCATGAGTAGTTTGCCGTGAAAAGCCCGTAGGCGTTGTTGAAGACGCGGTTTATGCTGTCGGTTGCTGTGCTCAGGGTGGTTTGCCTGGTGCTGGTGTTAAACTGGCTGTCGCGCAAACTGACAGCTATGCAGCGCGCCCGCAGCCCGTGTTTCTTCAAGCGGGCGCACACGGCGCAGGCGAGCATGTAAATCACAGCGCTCACTTCCTCAGCGCTGCGCAGGTCTTTAGGCGGCGTAATTGTGTTCCCGATGCTGCCGATCATATCGTTTTCCGGGCGGAAATTGCGGTCGTCGCCGTTGGCGAACTGCCACAGGTCATATCCGACCTTGCTCTTTAGCAGTTTCACCAGGGAATCAGGGTCTGCGCGGGCGACGCAGCCTATGGTCCTGATTCCGCTGACCGCAAGCATCCTTTCCCGCACCTCGCCGACAAACAGCAAGTCTTTCACAGGCAGCGGCCAGACTATCTCGCGGTAGTTGTCTTTTGTGATCACTGTCAGCCCGTTCGGCTTTTGATGATCGCTCCCGATTTTTGAGAAAATGAGATTATAGCTCACCCCGACAGAAGCGCTCAAGCCCATTGAATACATTATTTCCAGCTTTATGAGTTGTGCTATCTGTTCCGCTTCATGCAGCGCTGCGCCCTCTTCAAGGAGTATCCACGACTCGTCAAGCCCGTAGGGGATAATGGCGCCGGCATACTTCAGGTATACTTCGCGGGCGGCTTTTGTTTCGGGCAGATATTTGCTGTAGTCCGCCGTAACGTACTTTAGATCCGGGCACAGCCTCCGGGCGTCCGCGAACCGCAGGCCGGCCCTTACGCCGGACTTGCGCGCCAGCCCGTTTGCGGACATGACTATGCTGTGCCTCATTTCGGGGTCGCCGCAGACCGCGAAAGGCATTTTTCGCAAGGACGGGTCGTGTTTTTCCTCGACAGTGCAGTAAAACCTGTCCATGTCGCAGTGCAGAATGAATTTTTCCATAATTGATAAACGCCTGTCATGCAGTATTGACCGCCACAAACCACTTGTTTACCTCAAAATATAAAGCGGCCGGACGCCGGATGCTTTTGAGCGGATCGGGGTCTTCGTCGTCGCCGGAGTTGACCTGCCGCACTTCCACTGTGTGCCGGACGCCGGCGCCCCCGGCGTGGAATGAGCCGTGCGGTCCGACTTCATAGGTGCGCTCGACTGCATAACGGGTTCCTTGAGCCGTAAAGTAGACAAGCTCGTAAGCGCAATTAGGAAAGACGTCCAATGTCACGGGAACAAACTCTTTGCCTGCGTGCCCGTACCGCCCGTCGACGAAATCGAGCCCGCAGAACCAGTTGTCGGCGAGATACAGGTATGTCTCATGCCGGGCTTGCAGGAGCAGCGCGCCGCCGGGGTCGGATGTTTTGAAAACCTTTGCCCTGACTTCAAAGCGCAAGCCTTCGCCCCGCTCTTTGAGAAAGGCGAGTGGCACGCATTTGTAGTCGGGCATGACCTGATAGCAGGAACCGTCGGGCGTCCAGTAAAAACGCGGCCGTATTCTGCCGTCCGGCAGCCAGTCTATGCGTGCCGTTACGGGAACAGGCGCCTCGTCCGCCTGCTTGCTGTATACGATGGCTTTGTTTGTCATAGCCTCACCTGTAGGAGTAGAAAATCTGCGCGTCACACGGCGACGTGCCTGGCCATTTACCGATAAGTGTAGAAAATCTGCGCGTCGCCGGGGTCGTTATTGGCGTTGACTCCCTTGAAGCGCTCGCGCAGCAGCACGCCGCGCTGCAAAATAGCATGGCCGTATTGCCCGCGTATCCTGTCTACGCAGCGTTCCAGCCGGACTGTTTTTGCGCGTTTTTTCTCGTCTTCGAACATGTTGAGCTGATAGACCGAGCTCTCCGGCACGAGGTCGGCGCCCCTGATACCGAGGCTCCGGATGGGCTTGAACCAGCGGTAGTGTTTCCTGAACAGATCCATCGCCGCGGGAACAAGCTCGGCTGTGAGGTTGGTCGGCCGGGGGAGCTTCATCTGCCGCTCGAATGACAGCAACTCGTTGTCCCGCACGGAAATCTTCAGTGTGCCGGCCTCATAGCCGTCGGCCCGCATGCGCTCCGCCACGCTTTCTCCGAGCATATAAAACGCTGCCTGCACGTCGTCGTCGTTTATGAGGTCGCGGGGCATAGTGTTGCTGTTGCCGATGCTTTTTACATCGTCGGCGCTCTCTATGCGGGCGACTTGCGTCCTGTCCTGCCCGTTTGCCATTGTCCACAGGTATTCGCCTGTCCTGTTGCGCATGATACGGCATACGTCTTCCGGGGCGCTTCGGGCCAGATCCCCTATTGTCGCGATCCCGTAGCGCATGAATTTTTCGGCGGTCGCCGGCCCGACGTAGAGCAGGTCGGATACGGGCAGGGGGTATACTTTTTCCTCGCGGTCTTCATTCCACAGCTCGCATACGCAGTTGTTCGCAGCCAGGTCCGAGCCGAGCTTTGCGTAGGGCAGGTTGTCGCCGACGCCGATGGATACGGTCAAACACAGTTGCTTCCAGATGTCTTTGCGGATATCCTGCACTGTTTTCATAACGGCAGCGCGGTCGCCGTAGAGCTGGCACCAGAGTTCATCCGACCCGAAGGGTTTTATCGTGTCGGTGTGCTGCAGCACGATTTCTCTCATCCTCCGTGAAAAGTGCAGATACAGCGGGTAGTTTGCGGGCACGACGATCAGGTTGGGGCAAATGCCCAGCGCTTCTCTTATGGATGTGCCGGTTTTTACACCTAAGGCTTTGGCTGCAGGCGATTTGGTGAGCACTATCCCTTTCCTGCTCTCCTGGTCGCCGCCGACGACAAAGGCTTTGTTGCGTATATCGGGGCGGTACAGGGCTTCGATCTGCCCGTAATAATAGTTGGCGTCTATATGCGCTACGGCTCTCATACAAACCCTCCGCTTTACCTACCTTGTTTCATAACAGATAAAAATAACTTCCGGTTAGAGCTTGACTTAATTCCGACTTCATGATAAAATGAAACCGGAAGTTTGTCAATAGCTAATCAGAATATTTCAAAATATTTTTTTGGGGGTATTGCCATGACATTCGGCGAAAAAATAAAAAACGCCCGGATAACCCTGAATTTTTCGCAGACAGAACTGTCCGAGAGGGCCGGTATATCCGAGCGCTCGATCTATACATATGAGCAGGCGGGCGTGCTTCCTCGAAACGCAGTCGTCCAAAGGCTCGCGGATGCGCTGAATGTGACTGTGGCATATCTGCTGGACGATGAGGAAACGGATAAGCATAAAAACATCGACGAAGAGCTGTTCCTCGCAAACGCAAAAAACCAGTTCGGCGCGAAGGGCGCGCGCGAAGCGCAGGCAATTTACGACAGGGCGGCGGCTTTGTTTGCGGGCGGCGAGCTGGAAGAGGAGGCGATGGATATTTTTATGCAGAGCTTGCAGGAGGTCTATCTGGAGAGCAAGGCCGAGGCGAGGGATAAATTCGCTCCGCGCAGCAGGGTGAGCCGGAAGAGGTGAGGCTAGGTGTCGTCAATGAGTTATATAACGCGCGTAGCCGATGGCCTGGCGCGCAAGTACCAAACCCGCGATCCGTATGAGCTGTGCGGCGAGCTTGGCGTCCGCATACGTTTCAAGGACTTGGGGCAGGACATCAAGGCCTATTATTTTTATCAGTCCCGCATCCGCAATATAGTGATAAACCAGCGGGTTTCCGAAACGCTCCGCCGTGTGTTGGCGGCGCATGAGCTCGGGCATGACCGGCTCCACAAGGACGTCGCCATGCTCAGGGGCTTTAGGGAGGTCGGTTTTTTCGACGCGGCGCAGCCGGCGGAGTTCGAGGCGAATGTATTTGCCGCGGAGCTTTTGATTAGCGATGAGGAGCTGCTTGAGCTCCTCAATGACAAGGACAAGGCTTTCTTCGACGTCGCCCGTGAGCTTTGCATCCCGGCGCCTCTGCTTGACTTCAAGTTCCGCGTCCTCAAAAGTAAAGGGTACAGGATCGAAGCGCCCTACATTGCCAACGGCGACTTCCTCAAAAACAACATCGAAGGCTGCTTCGACGCCGACGCCATAGTCCGCTGAGCGCGAAAAGGATGACGCCCGGCCGGAAAATGCGGTATTGGATGGTTAATAACTTTTCTTCATCAAGAACTCCGCAAAATCAAAGAATAGTAGCCGTTTAGGGATTGACACTGTTATTGCGATGTGACATACTGAAACGAACATTTTTGTAGAAAATAATAAAAGTGGGGAGATACAATGTACAAGAAAATAGATATTTTTACTCATATTCTACCTCCGAAATACGCGGAGAAGTATGCGCAAATCAACCCTAACGTAACAAAGAGGGTGGAATACTACACAGTTCCGGTCGTCAACCTCGAAGTCCGGGAAAGGCTGATGAGCAATTATCCGGATGTTCTCCAGGTAGTGACGATGGCGAACATCGCGCTGGAGAAGTTCGCGCCCGACCACTCCGCCGAGCTTGCTAAGATGGGCAACGAAGAGCTTGCGGAACTGGTCGTGCAGAGACCCGACATGTTCTTCGGCGCAGTCGCGATATTGCCGATGAACGACGTAGACGCCTCGCTGAAAGAAATCGACCATGCCATCGTCGAGCTGGGCCTCGCGGGGATACAGGTCCAGACACGAATAGGCACCGAATGGCTTGCAGACCCCAAATACCGCCCCATACTGGCGAGGATGGCGGAGCTGAACAGGCCGATTTGGATACATCCGGATAACAACGACCAGATCGACTTCGATATCGGGATATTCAGCTGGCCCTTTGAGACGTCGCATTGCATGCTCAGGCTTGTCGAGTCCGGCATATTCAATGAGTTCCCGAACATAAAGTTCATCGCGCATCACGCAGGCGCAATGATACCGTTCTTCAAGGACCGTATGAAAAACCTTCTGCCTAACTCAAGGGCGGCGTTCCCCGGCATCCACGAGCATTTCAAGAAGTTCTACGTGGACACAGCGATATACGGCAATACGGACGCGCTTATGTGCGCATATAATTACTACGGCAGCGATCACATGTTCTTCGGCACTGACGCGCCGCTGGGGCCGCGCCTGGGCCTTGTCGAAGATACAGTCCAGTCGATCGAGAGAATGCCTATCCCGCAGGAGGAGAAGGACAACATATACAGATTCAATGCCGTAAACCTGTTCAAAAGGCTGATCAACGTCTGAGCAACCACCCTGCGGGTGATTAGATAGAAGTATGTCAACAACAGAAAAGGAGAATAACTATGAGAAGAATTATCGCAGTGTTACTTTGTGCAGTCCTGTGTGTCTCGCTACTGGCTTCATGCGGCAGCAACGACGATCCTGCCCCCGCGAGCGGCGGAAACGACAATGCCCCTAGTACAAGCGGGGGCAGCAACACAGGCGGGAGTACGCCTTCGGCGACCCCGTCCAACGAAGCGGGCGAAGTCGCCCCGCTGCCGGAAACCGTTACGGAAGAGACTGTTTTCGCCGAGCATATCGAGTATATCGTCGGCGACGCAGTCAGCATCATCAACTCGCACTCACCGGCAGGCGACGGGTCTTCCCACAACAATGCTTGCAGGATGATCTACGACTCCCTATACTACAACCAGCCGGACGGCACATCTACGCCGCTGCTTGCCACACATTATGAGACGGACGACTACCAGACCTGGATATTCCACCTGCGCGAAGACGTCTATTTCCACAACGGCGACAAATTCACGTCAAAAGACGTAATTTTCACCTGGGAGCACGCCCTTGAGTCAATCGGCTCAATAGCGGCGGGCAACTGGAACTACATTGTGGAAGCAAGGGCGATAGACGAATATACAGTGGAGTTCAAAACAGCCGCCCCATACGGGAACCTTCTGTTCAACATCGGCATATCGGTAACAGGTATTTTGAACGAGAGGGCGATAGCTGAAGATGAGATCGAGGGCTTCTGGGTAGGCACCGGCGCATACAAGCTCGTGGAGCTGTCTCCGGCTGACTACATGAGGTTCGAGCGCAACGACAACTACTGGGGCGAACTGCCGATCACGAAGTCACAGACATGGACTCTTGTTCCTGAAGCCAGCTCGCGCACGATAATGCTGCAAAACGGCACAGCTCAGCTCGGCGGAGTCACAGAGTCCGACCTCCAGCTTTTCAGGGACGATCCGGATAATTTCGGAATCCACACAGTCGTTGCGAACAACGCGATGTCGCTGATGTTCAACCTCGACGATCCGATATGCGGCGATATTAACTTCAGGAACGCAGTCGCTTATGGCGTCGACAGGGAAGAGCTGGCCATATTCGGGATGGGCTCGATAGCCGCGCCGGTCGATGTAGGAACGATCTGGGGTTATGAGACTCCTTTCAAAAACCCGAACATCCAGCCCATCATGCAGGACATCGAAAAAGCTAAGGAGTTTCTCGCGGAATCTTCATACAACGGTGAGACGATCGAACTGGCCATCATGAGCTCCGGCACCAGGCTTGCCGAAGCGATCCAGGACCAGCTCAACAACATAGGGATAGACGTGTCGATAAACCCGATGGACGTTCCCACCTTCACAGTCTATACCAGCTCAACAGACAACAAGGCACAGATGCTGACATACTTTGCCATGATGAGCCAGAACCCTGTCGATACATACAGGGTGTGCTTCTATCCTCTGGCAAACAATAACAGGATGCGCTACAACAACCCCGCGGTGACGGAAATGATCGAGCAGTCGATGTCGATTCTCAGCGAAGACGCGCAGAGGGAGCACTACTACAAGATGCAGGAACTCGTCACTGCAGACTTGCCCTGTATTCCGATTTACTACATGGTCGGCGCCATGGTATACGCCAACGGAGTCGGAGGCATGGTCACATCGGCGTCCGCGCATTACGACTTCCGCTACATGTATCAGATCATTGAAGGCTAAACTACCTGATTTCACCATGTAATGGTTCGCCCGACAAAAGCACGCCTACCGCTTTCCGGCGCTTTGTCCGCCAGTCTTCGCCCAACATGTTGGGCAATACAATGAGTATTACCACAACATATTGGTCTTGCCTGACGAAAAAATCGCTCGGAAATCGTCAGACGCGGTTTTGTCGGTCGAACCATTATTATAGCAGAGAATCTAATTTTGTAAAGAGGAAAAATCATCAAATGAAAGTTGAACCATGCGCTCGCGCTCCGGCGGTGCATGCGCAGTATGCATAAACAATCAAGAAAGTTGTATGACTGTGTTATGTCAACCTATAAAGGCAAACAAAAAAAAGCGAAAAATTAAATCCCGCCGTGTCCGCTTTTTTATCAATTATTTACTCCGTTACTTTGGCTTGGGGAGTTGCTCCCTGTGGACAAAGCTGTGGGGAATGTTAACAACTATTTGTACTCAGCGCTGCATCAGAGATTTATGTAAACCAAATTTCCGGAAAATCGCTTGTCAATAGCTACGAAATTTTGCAAAATTTAAGTAAAATATTGATGTAGAATATGTTAAATTTGACAGAAATAGTGAATTTTCTGCATATCTTTCGATGAATATTCAAATAAAACATACATTTGATTAGAAAATTATACATTATGTAATATTGTCAAGCGGGCTTCTGACACCAGAGTATACAGTTACCAAAAATTTATCAATGAGCCAAAACAAACGTTAAAAAGCTTGAACAGGCGCAGAGTGTATGCTACAATACCGTAGGCAACGCGTCAAATGAATAACCGGGCAATCGGCGCGAGGTACAGTTCAGGTCAGGATGATAATTATGGACAACAACACTTTCAAAATACTGATTGCAGACGACTCACTGCTCAATCAAGAAATGCTGCGCGTTATTTTGAGTTCCGACAACGAAGAAAACCTGAAAATGGGCCGGCTGCAGTATGTCCTGGATTTCGCAAAATCCGGACCGGAGGCCTTGGTCAAAGTGATCGATTTCAGGCCGGATCTTATTTTGCTGGATATTATCATGCCGGGGCTGAGCGGGTTTGAAGTCCTTGAGAAGCTGCAGACCGACGAGTTTGCAAGGTCTGTGCCGGTCATAATCATCACCGGCCTGTCTGAAGAGGGATATGAAGAGAAGGGTCTGGAGTGCGGCGCGGTAGACTACATTACAAAGCCGTTTCGCAAAGCAGTCGTCTTGGCAAGGATAAAAACTCAGCAGAAAATCGTGGAGCAAATGCGCCTGATCGAGTCGTACAGCCTGGTCGACGCCCTGACCGGCATATCGAACCGGCGGAACTTTGACATCCGCATCGAAGAGCAATGGGGCTACGCAAGGCGTAAAAAACTTCCTGTCAGCGTACTGATGATGGATATAGACCATTTTAAAAACTACAATGACACATACGGCCACCAGCAGGGCGACGAGACGCTCAAGGTAGTGGCAAACGCAATAACGAACGCGCTCATGCGTTCTTCCGACACGGCATATCGGTGGGGAGGCGAGGAGTTCATCGCTCTGCTGGTCGATACCAACCTTGAAAACGCGATGGTCGTCGCGGAGAGGATCAGAAAGGCTGTCGAAACTGCGAGTGTGCAGAACCTTAACGGCGGAGACCCGTTAAACGTCACGATCAGCTTAGGCGTGGCGTCAGCGATCCCCGGCGAAAAGAATGAGATACCGGGCATGATCAAGCAGGCGGATATGGCTTTATACACAGCAAAGGAGTCTGGCAGAAATAGGGTGTGCTCCGCCCCGGATGCGGTACGGGGTACGGAATGAAAGCCAAATTCAGCAAAGCGTTTTCAGCTGCCATAGCGATAATTATTGTACTCGCATCGCTCTCGTCCTCTTTTGCGCTTGCTCTTGGCCGGGAGGTATACACGAATACGCTGTGGCTGGCGGATAATCTGGCGTTTACTAATACAGTGACATACAGTGACACAGCGGGCCGCGGCGAAAGCTACGCGATTGCAATGACCGGCCCTGGCGATGCGTATCCTATCGTCACCAAGGGCGATACAATCTATGGAACAATGACTCTGACAAAAATCGTCGACTATATGGAGAGTTTGGGTTTGAATGTGCTCGCGGCCGTCAACTCAGACTTTTTTTCGACGTATACAGGCGTTCCGATGGGAATCGTCATAGAAGACGGAGTATATAAATCCAGCCCGAGCGATATGCCCGCCATCTGCTTCGGTAGCGGCGGAAGCGTAAGTTTTGTTGAGTCGCCGTCTATAATGATCTCATTATATAATAACGGCGGCGGTGCAGACGGCGACAGCGGTGCAGACAACGAAGGCAGCGCCGTGAGTCTGAGGAACCTGAACAAATACCGCGTAGACTCGGGGGGCATGTATTTATACTCCGAGCATTTTTCTACGTTTTCAACGCGCACGTCGTCGCCCGGCTGGTTCGTGAAATTTAAGGTGCTGGACGGCTCATTGTCTGTTTCCGGGAAAATGACGCTCGAAGTTGTAAGCAAGCAAATGTCTGACGGGGAAATAAGCATAGACGAAGGGCATATGGTCCTGTCGGCCGCCCATGCCGGCGGATATGGCGAAGAGTATGACAAATTCAGCGTTGGAGACACAGTCACTCTGACCACTGCATGCTGGGATGAAGACTTAGTAAAAGCCCGGTATGCGACCGGCGGCGGGGACATCCTTGTCTCCAACGGGGTGAAAACCAGCAGCAGCGCCTGGGACAGCGCATTGCTGGCAAGGGCGCCGCGCACAGCGTTTGGCGTAAAAAAAGACGGTACTGTTATAAGCTATGTGATCGACGGGCGCAACTCGCAGCATTCCGTCGGCATGACGATGAATGAGCTCGCGGACGAGCTTTTAAGGCAGGGCTGCGTTTACGGCGTTAACTTTGACGGCGGCGGATCGTCGGCGCTGAGCGTGCGGCTGCCCGGCTATGCAAAGAACGCTGTAATGAACAGGCCGTCGGACGGCGCCGAGCGCGGATGCGCGACTTATATCATGTATGTCACCGACGCCGCGCCGGACCGCGCGCCCCGTAACCTCAGCTTGAGAAACGATGGCGCCGTCGTTCTAGCCGGGTCTTCCATCGATCTCGCCGTCGTGGCGACCGACAGGGGGTATATGCCTGTCGCACTGCCGGACGTCGTTTATGCATCATCATCCGCAGCCGGGGCCGCTATCGAGGGTCTGAGGTATACTGCGGGGCCCGCAGCAGGGATCGACGTCATCGAGCTGTATTCGCCGTCGACGGATTCGCACGGCGTTGCTTTCGGCACGGGTAATATTTTCGTTATTACACAGCCTACATCGGTCACTGTGACAAAAAAAGGCCAGCAGGCGCCGCTTTCATCCATCGACCTCGCTCCGGGCGAAACGCTTGAGCTGGGCGTCGCTGCCGCATACCACAGCCGACCTGTTACGGCTCAGCCTTTGTCTTTTGACTATTCGATTTCGGGCGATATTGGGGAAATGACGGCTCCGGGGGTGTTCAAAGCCTCGCGCGCCTTGTTTAAAACCGGTACGCTCACTGTGTCCGCGGGCGGGGTAAGAGCCGTAATCCGTATCAGCGTAGGCGGATTTGAGGATATGAAAGAACACTGGGCGAAAGACTATGTGGAGTATCTCGTGCAGTCGGGCGTGTCAAATGGTGTGTCCGCAGTTGCATACGGCGCATCGGACGCAATGAGGCAGGTCGATTATATCCTGATGCTTTACAGGGCTGCGGGAGAGCCCGGCTTCGACAATTACGCAGGAGAAGGGTATTTAATGTATGAGGGGCAAGACGAGTACTACAGCGAGGCTCTGGCATGGGCGTATGCAGTTGGGATCGTTGGCAGCGAAGATGACAGCGTCTTTGTACCGCTTGCACCGCTGGAGCGCCAGGACGCATTCACATTCACATACCGGGCGCTGAGGTTGCTGGGAATCGAATATGAGGAAGGCTCTTCAGATGACCTTGACGGATTCCCGGATCAAGGCGAGATTAGCAGATATGCGCTTATTCCGACCATGACGATGGTCAAACTCGGCGTTGTCGATGGCATGGACGGCTTGATACAGCCGCATGGGCTGCTGACGCGGGCGCAGATGGCGAAGATTCTGGCGGTAACGCTGCAATTAAGGGTATAGGGACCAGGGGTCAGGGGTAACGCGCCAGTGGGCGCGTAGGAGTTAGGATTTAGGAGCTAGTGAGGACGAGGGATGCGATGGCTCAGTGAGAAGCGAGAAGTGAGGAAAGAGGAATATTCTTTAAAAAGATAAGAGTTTGCTATGTTTGTAGATAAAACTACTATTACAGTAAAAGCGGGAAAGGGCGGGAACGGCGCAGTGTCGTTCCACCGTGAAAAATATGTAGCCGCAGGCGGCCCGGACGGCGGAGACGGCGGGCGGGGCGGCGACGTAGTCATAGAGACAGACTCGAACATGTCAACGCTCATGGACTTCCGCTACAAATCCAAATATACGGCTGAGAACGGAGCAGACGGTTCCGGCAAAAACCGCACAGGCAAAGACGGTAAACCGCTTGTCATCCGCGTTCCTGACGGCACTGTCATTCGCGACAGCGAAAGCGGGGCTGTTATCATAGATATGTCAGGTAAAGCGTCTTACGTACTGTCGCGCGGCGGCTCCGGCGGATGGGGCAACAAGCATTTCGCAACTCCGTCGCGGCAGGCGCCCCGCTT
>Ga0082212_10007017_pt1 | contig 15004 bp, 12 predicted proteins | sample TergutNt197P3_FD_71548 | JGI IMG/M metagenome (GOLD analysis project Ga0082212, IMG submission 71548) | Neocapritermes taracua P3 segment gut microbial communities from Petit-Saut dam, French Guiana - Nt197 P3 | ecosystem: Host-associated > Arthropoda: Insects > Digestive system > Gut ...
TGGATGTCCCCAGAGCCTCGCCCGGCGATATCCCCATCATTTCTCCGGCCGCCGCGTTAAACACCGTGACGCGCCCGCCGAGATCCGTGGTAATCAGACCGCTGCGAATGCTGCTCACAATATGATCGTTCCATCGGTACAACTGCGCCAGGGATTCGCTTCTTTCATCCAGGACGCGCCCCATCGCGTACAATCGACGATTAAGCGAGGTTCCAAGATACGCAACCGCTCCGAAACCGAGGACGTGAGATCCTATTTTAAAAACTTCCAGGAACATATCCGTGGGAACGCGCTGCGAACCTACAATTCCCAGGAACGTGGCGACAACGATTCCTGAATGGCAGATGGCGCTTAAAGCGGCGCTCACGATCCCTCCGTTTTTTCCCAGGGTAATGCTGCAGTAAATAATGATGAGCAGGTAAAAGGAAACAAACGGCCCCTCAATCCCGCTTGTGGAGGCGACTAATATTGTCGCCAGAACGAGATCGGCAAGAATCTGAAAATAAAGCTGCGGGCGAAGAGCGCGCCAGAAACGCCATAAAACCAGATAAAGAATCGTCAGTAAAACGGTCAGTATGTTGAAAAACCGGCTGAATTCAAAAGTTCCCAGTTGTTCCGGTAAAAGTCCCAATCGATCCGACAGATTTATGCCGGCAAGGAAGATGACGGCGCGCGCAATGATAATGGCAAGCAGACGCTTATTAAGGTCTATTTCTTTATAAAATGTATCGCGGCCGGGATCAATGCGGATATTTGATGCGGAATCCGCTGCGAGGGTGGAATAAGCAGGGGCGTTTCGCTTGATTATTCTCCTGAACATAAAACTCAGTAATTTTTGATTGTTGATTTTTGATTGTTGATTTTTGGAAGCGGGCTTTCGCCCGCGTTTATATTAATTAAACGCGCCTGGAGTTTGTACATTTTGCATAGATTAAGATATGTGATGACAATAGAACAAAAAATGAAGCGTACCGTGAAGGCGCGCGTTCAAACGGGCTGAAGGCCCGTAGCATAACAGCCCAGGGCAGAGGCGCAAAGCGCCGTCGCCCTGGGTTTGTCACAACAACAATACCGCCGCCCTGAAAGGGCAAGGGAACATGGCGCAATCATTACTGATTATGTCGTTGAAAAAACATAAAATTGAATTTGATGAACGATATTTATAGGCGTGATTTCCCAAGGTTTCACCATCGGTTGTTATGCCTTGCCCTTACAGGGCGGCCATATATTTGTATTCCCCTACCCAGGGCGACGGCGCTTTGCGCCTTTGCCCTGGGCTGATATGCGTCGGCCTTTCGGGCCGTCAAAATGTACAAACTCCAGCCGTGTTTAAATTAATTAAACACGCACAACGCGCGCTTCCAACAATTAAAAATAGGCAATCAAAAATTCTATTGGCTATGACGACAGCGTCTGGATCAGCTTGAACATCGGCATATAACAGGCGATGACGATGCCGCCAACCAGGATGCCCAGAATAACCATCATTACAGGTTCGAGAAGCGTAAGCAAATTAGCTACAACCGTATCTGCTTCCTCTTCGAAATAATCGGCGACCTTTGTCAACATTGAATCAAGTTCGCCTGTGGATTCTCCAACGGCTATCATCTGGGTCACCATCGGCGGGAAGAAGTTTGACTGGCGCATAGGATCCACCATGGTTCCGCCTTCTTCTATGCGCTTTCTGACAACAAGTATCACGTCTTCCAGTATGGCGTTTCCAGCCGTTCTCGCGGTGATATCCAGGGATTCAAGGATAGGGACGCCGCTGGTCAGAAGCGTCGCCAGCGTGCGCGTAAAGCGCGCGATGCTGATCTTGCGGACTACGTCGCCGACAATAGGAACTTTCAGAAGCGCTGCATCCAAAGCATGTCGGCCGGTATCGGTCTGATACCATTTTTTGACGCCGTATACTCCGATGCCGATAATGATAAGCAGAGGAATACCGAATGTTTCCAGAAACGCGGACGCCCCAATGACAATGCGGGTAAGCAAAGGCAATTCCGTGTCAAAACTTTCGAACAGCGTCCGGAACACGGGAATAACTTTCCAGAGGATGACGGCGACGACGCCCACGCCGACGGTAAGAATCACCGTCGGATAGATCAGCGCCGATTTAAGCGCGCTTTTGAGTTTGACTATCTTCTCGATAAAAACGCTGAGCCTCTGAAGCACAACGTCAAGAATACCGCCCGCCTCGCCCGCCGCGATCATATTCGTATAGAGGTTATCAAACACCTTGGGATGTTTTTCCAGCGCTTTAGCCAGCGCGCTGCCCGACTCGACATCATTCCGCACCATCTCAAGAATGCTTTTTAATGTCGGATTGGGATTTTGAGCGCCTATGGCATGAAGCGCCTGAACAAGCGGCAGACCGGCGCCAAGCATAACGGAAAACTGGCGCGTAAAAAGGGCGACTTCGGCGGGTTTCACCTTTCTCGCGCCAAAAGAAGCCGGCGATTTTTCTTTTTTTACGGCTTTTTCTTTTTTCTCACGGATTAAAATGTTGCCAAGGCCTTCCCGCCTCAAAAGCATGCGCAGTTCGTTTTCGTTGTTGGCGACGCGCTCTCCGGAAGCCTCGGCGCGTGTCCGCATATTCTGTCCCTTGAAGATATATGTCGGCATAAAATTTCCCTTTCGCGCCGTTAAGACCAGGTGCTGGTCGCGGGCTTTTTGGCCGCGGGCTGCTGAGCTTGAGCAGAAGTGTTGTAATTAAGTTTTACGCCCCGGCGAATCAAGTCGAGCAATTCATCGGGACTGGACGATTTATTTACGGCATCTTCCTGCGCAATCTGCTGCGTCAGAACCAGATGCGCAAGCGATTGGTTGAGCGTCTGCATGCCGTATTTATCCTGCCCTGTCTGCATGGCGCTATATATCTGGTGAATTTTATCCTCGCGGATCAGATTCCTTACAGCCATAGTAGGCACGAGTATTTCCATGGCCATGCTTCGCCCGTTGCTGTTCATCTTGGGAATTAGCGTCTGGCACATAATGCCTTCCAGCACGAGGCTCAACTGCGCGCGAATCTGCGGCTGCTGTCCCGAAGGGAAAATATCCACAATACGATTTATGGTGCTGGCCGCTGTGTTGGTGTGCAGCGTAGCCAGCGTCAAATGCCCGGTTTCCGCGATGCGAAGCGCCGATTCCACGGTCTCAAGATCGCGCATTTCGCCGATGAGCACGACATCCGGATCCTCACGCAGGGCAACCCTCAGCGCCTCGGGGAAACTATGCGTATCGAGGCCGACTTCCCTCTGGTTGACGATGCAGCTTTTATTGGAGTGAATAAATTCAATGGGATCTTCGATTGTCAGGATGTGTTCGTGACGTTCCCTGTTTATCTTGTCGATCATGGCGGCCAGCGTTGTGGATTTGCCGCTTCCCGTAGGCCCCGTAACCAAAATCAGCCCGCGTGGTTTTTCGCAGAGAGTTTCCACCACAGGAGGCAGTTTCAGGGCGTTGAACCCCTTTATCTCAAAAGGAATGATGCGGAATACGGCGCTGATGTTGCCGCGCTGGTTGAAAATGTTGGCGCGGAAACGGCACAATCCGGCGATGCCGAACGAAAAATCTATTTCCCACTGTTCCTCAAACTTGTGCTTCTGGCTGTCCGTCATAACGCTGTAGGCCAGGCGCTTGGTATCCGCGGCCGCCAGTACCGTGTCATCTACGGGACGCAGCGTCCCATCCACACGAATCTGCGCGGGAACGCTCGCCGTCAGATGAAGATCGGAAGCGCCCGATTGCAGAGTATGTTGAAGTAATTCCGGTAATGTACTCATTTAATTCTCTCCCCTAAGTAAGATTGTGGATTTGGGATTGTGGAGTGTGGATTTTTGATAGAAGCGGGCTTTCGTCCGCATTAACTAATCAAAAATGCAGGCGGGATGCCTGCGTTCCCATGTCCAATCCACAATCCAAAATCATCAATCCAAAATTCACGATCATCCCTTAACGGTTTCACGCGTAACCTCGTCAAGCGTAGTCATTCCGGCCTTGACCTTTTCAAGCCCGCTTTGGCGCAGCGACAACATGCCATCTTCAATCGCCTTGTGACGTATCTCGTTGGTAGATGATCCCATCATAATCATCTCCTGAATGCTTTCCGTCACCTCCATAACCTCATACATGCCTATCCGCCCCCTGTATCCCGTATCGTTGCAGTTCTTGCAGCCTTCGCCCTTGAACGTGCGGACATTTTTGGCTTCTTCCGGCGAATATCCGGCGTCAATCAGCGCCTGCAGCGGAGTTTTTACTTCGGTTTTACATTCCGGGCAGATTTTTCGCACCAGCCGCTGGGCGCAGATCAGATTCAGCGATGTTGCCACCAGAAAAGGCTCGATACCCATGTTTAATATACGTGAAATTGTGGATGGAGCGTCATTGGTGTGAATGCTCGAAAGCACCAGGTGGCCGGTAAGCGCCGCTTTAATGGCGATTTCAGTGGTCTCAAAGTCGCGGATTTCACCGACCAGAATGATATTGGGATCCTGCCGCAAAAATGAACGGAGCGCCGCGGCAAAAGTCAGGCCGATTTGCTCCTTTATCTGCACCTGGTTGATGCCGGCGAAGTTGTACTCCACAGGATCTTCAGCCGTCATAATATTCGTAGTGGCCGTGTTCAGTTTATTAAGCGCCGCGTACAGCGTACTGGTTTTGCCGCTTCCGGTAGGCCCTGTTACGAGTACCATTCCGTAAGGTTTTGCAATCGCCGTATCTATTTTTCTCAGCGAAGATTCCTCAAAACCCAACAGACTCATGTCCAGCGGCAGCATATCCTTATCGAGGATACGAAGCACGATTTTTTCGCCGAAAAGCGTCGGAAGTGTTGAAACGCGATAATCAATATCCTTTTTCTTGCCGACGACCGTTTTTGTACGAACTTTTATGCGTCCGTCCTGCGGGAGGCGTTTTTCCGAAATATCGAGCTTTGCCATGATCTTTATACGGGAAGTAATGGCGTCTTTCAGCTTCAGCGGCGGATGCATCATGTCGTAAAGGATTCCGTCAATACGGAAACGCACACGATAATCTTTCTCATACGGCTCGATGTGAATATCGCTGGCTCTTTTTTGTATGGATTGCGCAAGAATCAGGTTGACCAGTTTTATAATCGGCGCGTCTTCGCCCGTTTTCTGTAGTTGATGAAGAGATAGTTCTTCATCATCCTCCATGTTTATGTCCAGATCCGGCTGATCGGAGTCGCTTTCATCCTCATGTTTTTCCTGTTGAGCGTTCTTTTTGTAAACATCCTGCAATTCAATTGAATGCGCGGTGCCGTAATATTTTTCCAGGGCATCAAGGATTGAGCCTTCGGTGGCGACAACGGTTTCAATATTAAACCCCGTTGTAAACTTAATGTCGTCCATGGCGAAGACATTTGCGGGGTCGGCGCATGCTATTGTCAGAACGTTACCGCCGAGGCTCAACGGTACTACAAGGTATTTCCTGGCAACTTCGAGCGGGATTGCCTTAATTACGGAAGCTTCTATTTCAAAATCATCAAGGTCAATGGACGGCACTCCGTATTTCTTACTCAGGATCAGCGTAATATCGTCGTCGTCCACGTATCCCAGGTGGATCAAAATCGACCCTAGTCTGCCGCCATTCTGGCTCTGGTATTTAAGAGCCGATTCGAGCTGATCGGTGGTTATAAGTTTTTCTGAGATCAGCAATTCGCCGATTTGTGTTGCCATCGTTTTATCCCGGTACGCTCCACAGCAAATCTATCATGGTTGATAAGAACAGTAGTATACTAATCCATCCGTTTATAGTAAAGAACGCGGTATTAGCCCGGCTCATATCTTCGGGGCGAATCAGGTTATGTTCATACGCAAGCAACAGCCCGACAATCGCCAATCCAAGATAACTTATCGTACCGAGGCTCTCTTTCCAGAAGAGAAAAACTAAAATTCCTATCATTATTACGTGAAAAAAAATGGATATTCGAAGCGCGGCAGCCGTTCCAAAACGCCTGGGAATTGAAAACAGCGATTCTTTGCCGTCAAAATCCACATCCTGACATGAATAAATAATGTCAAAACCGGACACCCAAAGCACAACGGCGAGGCCCAAAAGCAACGGAGTAAGCCCGATTGTTCCGCATAGCGCAACCCACGCGCCGATGGGAGCGGCGGCCAGCGCAATGCCGAGAAAAATATGCGACAGCCAGGTAAAACGTTTGGTAAAGGAATAGAAAAATACTATGGCAAGCGCAAGCGGACTCAGAATCAGGGAGAGCCGGTTCAGTTGTGACGCGGCAAAGACAAGCGCCGCCGAACTTATTATAATAAACCCGACAACAAATCTTTTAGTAACCAGGCGCTGCGGGAGCGCCCGATTAACCGTGCGCGGATTTTTTGAATCGAACGGCAGATCAACCAGCCTGTTAAAAGCCATCGCTGCGCTGCGCGCTCCGACCATTGCGAGCAGTATCCAGGCGACCTGCTTCATGTCCGGCCAGCCGCGGAGCGCCAGAAGAGCGCTCATGAAGGCAAAAGGCAGCGCGAAAATCGTATGTTCGATCTTCACCATTTCCAGCACTATTTTCAGTTGCCTGAACAAATCATTCCTCCTCTGTTCCCGCGGGCGCACGACATAAAAGTTCCAGCCATGGGAGCGCCGGCGTCTTCGCCGGTCGTGTAATAAATAAAATGGGGCGCAATAAATCGCGCCGCTAAATTTGAAGCGCGCCATTGGCGCGCGTTTATTATTTACACGACCGGCGAGGACGCCGGCGCTCCCATGACTCCCATGTCTGGAATTTTTATGTCGCGCACCCTGTTCCCATTATAAATTCTCCCTGGTTACAGATACGATGTTCATTGAAATTTTCCCGCAAAAGATAATTTTTCGTAGCGTTCGAAAAGGAACGCCAGACGTTCTTTATCGGTCTTGAATTGAGCGGATCGGTAACACCGGTCTACTGCGCGGTCAAGTTCACGATGCGCTTTGCCCAAGACCTCTGGCATGTTTATCGGATCGTATAGATCGGCAAGACTGCTTTCCGGAAACGACGCCCGAACGTTCAATACGGATTGAGCTTTTTCTTCAACCTTTTTGCGGTTCGCCTCAGATACTGTTTCAGGCCAGGGGAAATTGTTGTAAACAAGTTTGGCCGAATAGCGATAACTTGCTTCCAAACGTCCGCAAATATGCCGCGTCCAGTACATGTGCATCTCAGAAGTCAGAACGCCAAAATCAAATAATGCCGCGTTCCGGATAATCAGGCAATGATCGCCGACAAGCGTTTCCGGATTTATAAAACTCATTGGGATATATTTGCGGCGTTCAGACGATACTTTTGGAATAACGAGAAAACGCTTTGACGGCATGTTCTCAACATGAAACCGTGTCGGAGTATTCGCGATATTCCGCGTCGGCGCGCTTTTGCTTTCCTTCCGCAATCGACGCACCGCTTCAATACGCTTCATACATTCAGGCATTTTGTGTAAATCTTCTGGCGGACAGTCGCCAAGCCAGAGACACCAGCGGTTCAAATCGTTAATGAATTCATACGCTCCCAGCCATTTCCGGAAATATGCCTCTGCCGCAGGTTCAAGTTTAAGAAATTCATCCTTTTCTTCATCCGTGAAAAGATAATTCCCGCCATCTATAGGTTTGTTGCCTATTCCGATTTTAGGTGAGGAGCAGAGTGGTTGGGTACGATTGATTATCAGTACATCGGGAGCGTCTATAAGCCAGGGATTAATATTTCCAGCTTCATTGACGACGATTTTTCCATTTTTCTCTTCAAATAGCAGTTTCTTTTCAGTATCGAAAAGTGAAAATCCGATTATCACGCAATGAACATGCGCCTTGCCTCTTGCCTCGCTTGTCCAGACAAACGCCGTTTGGCCAAAATTTATCCGCGCGGAACGTTTAAACATCTCCGCCCATAAAACTCCCGCCTGCTCTCCCTGCGCGATGGAATTAGTCGATACGAACCCTACACGTATTTGCGTTCCGGAAATGTATTCAGCGGCTTTTAGATACCAGCATGCGACGTAATCAAGCAACCCCGCGTTCGGCGTACGCCCGAATACAAGTCTTGTATCGGCTTTCTGTTCGACCGTCTGATATTTCGCGCCGACAAAGGGCGGATTGCTCAGGATATACGAACAATGATCTTTAGGAAGTACGCTGTTCCAGTTTATACGAAGTGCGTTCGCGTGGACGATTTTCGCGGATTTTCGCAGGGGCGCACGCAGGTAATAATGCCGTCCGAAACGTTCCGCCGCAAGCGCATTCATCTGGCGATCCGTCAGAAAGAGTGCAATTTCCGCAATTCGCGCGGGAAATTCCAATATCTCTATTCCGTACACCTGATCAACATCTATCCGCGATTCTGAAACAAATGTCTCATCCAGGAATCTCTGTTTGTCGTTATTATGGATAGCGGCCAGAACATCCATTTCAAGCAGACGCAGTTCACGATAGGCCAGTACAAGAAAATTGCCGCAGCCGCATGCCGGATCGAGGAATGTCAGCGAAGACAGTTTCCTGTGAAATTCACGCAACTTCGCGCGGTTCATTTTGATTTTCACGAACTCATCGTGAAGAGCGTCAAGAAATAGCGGGCGGATTACTTTCAGGATATTCTGCTCTGTAGTGTAATGCGCGCCGCACTGACGCCTTGATCCCGGATCCATTACAAATTGAAACATCGACCCGAATACGGCGGGTGAGATTCGGCTCCAGTCAAAGCGCGTCGCGGCGAGCAGCGCGTTTCTGATATCGCGGTTGCATACTGGCGCGCGCAAAGTATCTTCAAACAAACCGCCGTCGATACACCGAAAACCCGCAAGCAGTTCATCAAGGTTTTTCCGGCGCTCCTCTTCCGGCGTATCAAGTGTTTCAAACAACTGCGTCAGCCGCGATCCCAAGTCGTCGCCGTCTTCGCGTGTTTGCTGCTCGATGTATGTTGTAAAGGCGTCGGGTTCAAATATGCCGGTATCCTCGGCGAAAAGGCAGAAAAGAACACGCACGAGAAAGCGTTCGAGAGGCGCGCCGGTATAGCCGTTAGCCGCAAGCGCGTCATGAATGCCGCCCATCAGTTCGGCGGCGCGGATATTGGCGTCTTCGTTTTCAAATGAGACTTCATTCAAGCTTAACGACATAGGCAAGGTTTACAAAAAGAGAATAGTAAAATAGATATTCATCAGTAGTTTAGACAAAACGTATCTCAAGCGTTTTACCAAGACCGTTCGCAATCTCGCTAAGCGTTCCATAGGAGACATTCATATTGCCGTTTTCAATACGGGCAATCGTTGACTGGGGCTTTCCGACTTTTTCTGCAAGCTGCCGTTGTGTCAAACCTTCAGATTCTCTCAGCCGCATGAGCGCAACGGCTACTTTAAGTCGTTTGTTTTCTGTATCGTAGACTTGCGCGAACTCAGCGCTTGCGGCAGTTTTTTCCTCAATCAGTTTCTTAATTCTGCTCATTTCGATTTTCCTCTCTGTAGAGTCGATGAATTCCTCAAACTCACTGGTTCCGTCATGTCTGCGTATCCAGTCAAACTCCGCTTTCTTTTTCATATGCGCTCATGATAGCCGATTTGCTATCAGATGTCGAGATGATTATGTATTTCTAACGCAGTAGAATTGGTATAAATATCCGGGCCAGGAGCCGCCTCACGACGACTTGCCGTGAACCATTACTGGGGTGTCATAAATATGAAGTGGGTAGTCCTGGGAGCGCGGATGTTTTAAGTTAGCAGCGAGCCGCCGATTTGCGGCCCTCCATGTCAATACGGTGGAAGTAGCGTTGGGCGCGATCTTTGTCTTTATTTATCCGGTTAACAAGTTCGTCAAGGGAAGTAAAGCGGCGTTCGTCGCGTATGCGGGTATGGATTTCCACGGAAATTCGTTTTCCATAAATATCATGGCTGAAGTCCAGCGCGTGTGTTTCGATGCTTAACGCCGCGTTCTCCTCGGCGTTTACAGTAGGGCGGAAACCGATATTTGTCACGCCGGCCCATGAATTGCCGTCGACGTAAAGCCGTGTAATATATGATCCGCACCGCGGAATCAGTTCGTTTTCAGCGCGCATATTCGCGGTGGGAATTTGTAATTTTGACCCCAGCCCGGCGCCGCGTATAACCGTCCCTTCCAGCGTGAAAGGGCGGGCAAGGAGCCGTCGCGCCAGGGCGACCTGTCCGTAAACGATCGCCTGCCGCACGGCCGTGCTGGAAACGCGGTTTCCGCGAAACTCTACCTGCGGAATTTTTTCAGCCAGAAATCCTTTCTCTCTTCCTATTTCCTTCAGCAGGTTAATGCTTCCCTGACGCCTGTGCCCGAAAGCAAAATTCGGCCCGACGTATATTTCACTTATGCGCAGTTTTTCGCAGAGCATGTCAATAGCGAAATCGCGGGCGCTGGTTCCGGCGAGTTTTTCGTTGTAGGGAATAACCACGGTTACAGGTATTCCGAGCGATTCGATGACGGCGAGTTTCTGCGGCAGAGTCTGAATCTGCACGGGCGCGTTATTCGGAGCCAGCATGTGCAGCGGATGCGGGTGAAATGTAATAGCCATCGGCGTGCCGCCAACCTCGGCTGCGCGCGTAACGACGCTTTGAATCAGTTTTCTGTGGCCGAGATGAACTCCGTCGAAATTCCCCATTGTGACTATGGGGCGTACGTATTCCGGAGCGATATCCTCCAGACGAGATATGACTTTCATGGTTGGCGCTAGAGTTTTATCCGGCTCGTTTTTGCCATGAACTTCATACGCAGTTCATATAGCACCGACTGTAGGAGCTGGCTTTCCTCGCTGCTTAGATTCCCTTTGGTCTTCTGTTCAAGCAGCGCCAGAATATCAACTATGTTCCTCGCCGACTCCGCGTCTTCTTCTTTCTTATTGGTATACGGGTTCGGAATTTCGCCTAAAAGCACCATGCCCTGCGTGTAATAACCGAGGATGTAAGATGGAAAATCAATTGGCGGACGAGATTCTCCGGGCTGATCCTTCGTTTCGGATGCCGCCGCTGCGGGCGGCGTTTCAGCCGGTTCTTCGGTCGCGGGTTTTGGCGTTCCATCTTCCGTAAATCCGCGTTTGTCGGTAACATTGAATTTCTGTTCTTCATCCATAGAGCCTCCCATCCATAATGTTTATTAATAAAATTTACCATAGTTACCGGTCGCTGGGCATTGATTTTATTTCCGGATTGCGTAAGATTGCATCGTAATTTGTGATGTTCTCCTTCGTGGCAGCCATCCGGCCCGGGTGAATGTTGCGGCAGTGAGAGATGGTTTACTGATGAAATTTCTGAAAACAGCTTCCGTTTTGTTTGTTTCCGTCGTGTTTCTTTCCTGTTCCCGCCCTTCTGAAAGGGAAGGCGGGCATACGGCGTCCATGCAGATAAAAGGCTCGGACACCATCGTCAACCTTATTCAGGTCTGGGCTGAGAACGTCGTTGAAAAAAATCCCTCGTATAATATAGGCGTTACAGGCGGAGGTTCAGGAACCGGCTTTGCAGCACTTATAAACAAAACCTGCGATATAGCGATGTCGTCCAGAAAAATTGAGGAAAAAGAGCTGGACAAGGCGGCGGAAAACAACGTGAATCCCGTTGAATACATGATAGGTCTTGACGGTCTGGCGATACTTATCAACAAAAGCAACCCGGTAAAAAATCTGACTCTTGAACAGCTGCGGGATATTTTTATGGCAAAAACTACAAACTGGAAAGAAGTCGGCGGCGAGGACAGGAAAATAGTCATCCTCTCGCGTGAAAGCAATTCCGGCACGCATATGTTTTTTAAAGAGCATGTTTTAAGACATAACGACAAAAAATCGAAAGATGAATTCGCGCCGGGCGCTTTGCTTATGCCCTCGTCCCAGGCTATATACGACGAAGTTTCCCAGAACCCGCACGCTTTGGGTTATGTCGGAATGGGCTATATTAACGACGAAGTCCGCGCCGTTTCGGTCGCTGTTGACGAAAACAGCGAATATTTTTACCCGAATTCCGGCAACGTGATAACCGGGAAATATCCCATATCGAGACCATTATTTCTTTATACCAACGGCTATCCGCAGGGCGTTGTTGAGGTATTTATAAACTACGCTTTATCGGATGAAGGGCAAAAAGTCGTCGAGGAAACCGATTTTGTGCCGATAAACAAAAAAGGCGAGTGATGAGGTTCTTGCAAAACCCCTGGGAGCGCGGCTTTCCAGCCCGCAAATCTTTAAAAAATGCGGACAGGATGTCCGCGCTCCCGGCAAAGCCTGAGGTTTTGCAAGAACCTATGATGCAATAATGCGAAAAATAATTGATTCTATAATAGAAGCCATAATTTTTATATGCGGGATGCTGTCGATAGTTTTTGTCGCGCTGATATTCGGTTTTTTACTTAAAGAAGGATTCGCTTTTTTTAAGGAATTCGGCGTTATAAGTTTTATTACGGAAGAATTGTGGTATCCCGCTTCGGACCCTCCAAAATTCGGCATACTCTCTTTAATTGTCGGTTCGCTCCTGGTAACCGCGGGCGCATGCGTAATAGCGGTTCCCATAGGCATCATGTCGGCATTATACATTTCTGAAATCGCGCCTAAGGGCGTAAGAGACATTTTGAAATCTTTTGTGGAACTTATGGCTGCCGTGCCAAGCGTTGTTATAGGTTTTGTCGGCATGGTCACGCTTGTACCGCTTGTAAGAAACGTTTTTAACGTGCCGACGGGACTGACCGCTTTTTCCGGTTCGGTGATGCTTGCGTTTATGGCAATGCCGACGATTGTCACCATATCCGAAGACGCCATACGTTCGGTTCCCTGGTCATATAAAGAAGGCGCGCTGGCCCTCGGCGCGACAAAATGGCAGACGATACACCGCATAGTTTTAAAGGCCGCAATGCCGGGAATTATCGCCGCCATAATGCTCGGCATAGGGCGGGTTGTCGGAGAAACAATGGCGGTTATGATGATAACCGGAAACGCTGCTCATATACCTCATTCCATTTTTGAGCCTGTAAGAACCATGACGGCTACAATCGCCGCCGAAATGGGCGAAACGGTAAGAGGCGGAATGCACTACAGATCGCTTTTTGCCATTGGGCTTGTTCTGTTTATCATTACGTTTATTGTAAATTTCGTTGCGGATTTGTTTTTAGGAAAAGCAAGAAATAAATGATTGAATTAAGCCCTAAATCATCACAGAAAATTGCGTATTCGGTTTTATTCTGCGCGACGATACTCGCTATTATTCCTGTATCCATCATTATTTTTATCATAATTAAAAACGGAGCGTCTGCCATAACCTGGGAATTTCTGACTTCCATGCCAAAAGACGGGATGAGAGGCGGCGGCATTCTTCCTGCCATAGTAGGTACGCTTTCAATAGTTATATGCGCCATTGCGGTAACGCTGCCTATAGGCGTTTGCGCGGCGATATATTTAAACGAATACGCGAAAGACAATCTGCTTACGAGAATAATAAAACTCGCTATCGTAAATCTCGCCGGCGTTCCGTCGGTGGTTTACGGTTTATTCGGGCTTGGCATCTTCGTCATGTTTTTAAAATTCGGCGTTTCGATTATCGCCGGAGCCTTAACTTTGTCCATTATGGAATTACCCGTAATAATAACCACATCGAGGGGCGCTTTGAACAGCGTGCCGTATTCTTTCAGGGAGGCGAGTCTGTCTTTAGGCGTCAGCCGCTGGCAAACAATAAGGCATATTGTTTTGCCGAACGCTTTGCCTGGAATCTTAACGGGCGCTATTTTAAGCATCGCAAGAATTTCGGGAGAAACCGCTCCGATAATGTTTACCGCCGCGGCCTTTTATGTTCCGCATCTTCCGCAATCCGCTTTCGACCAGGTCATGGCATTGCCGTACCATTTATACATAATTTCTACACAGGTTCCTAATATGCCTAAAAGCATAATTTTTGGAACCGCGCTGGTTTTATTGATGATGGTGTTGTCAATGAGCTTATTTGCCATTATAGCAAGAATATATTTCAGAAAGCGCAGGAAATGGTGATGTTAATCAGGAGTCGGCCAATAAAATACTAGATTCCACAGGACGCCCTGAAAGGGCGAAGTATATCAGCCCAGGGCAAAGGCGCAAAGCGCCGCCGCCCTGGGGAAGGAAACACAAATATATAGCCGCCCTGAAAGGGCAAGGCAACTTTAATATATGGCATAATTATGCGCGATAAGATAAGAGTTGAAAATTTAAGCTGTTTTTATAGCGGGCAATGCGTTATGGAATCGTTGAATATCAATGTTATCGAAAACGAGATATTGACCATTATCGGCCCGGCAAACAGCGGCAAAACAACTTTTTTAAGAACCCTTAACAGGATGAACGACCTTGACCCCGGTTATTCCCGCAAGGGCGCGATATATCTCGACGACGACAACATTTTCAATATGAATATGGAAAAGCTCCGCAAGCGCGTCGGAATGCTTTTTGCCATGCCGATACCTTTGCCGATGACAATCTATGAAAATATAGTCTACGCGCCTAAAAGACTTGGCATCGCCAACAAAAAGAGCGAGCAGAACGCGGTTGTGGAACAGGCTTTAAGCGACGCTTCACTGTGGGACGAAGTGAAGGACAGGCTTGATTCCTCCGCGATGAAGCTTTCCGGCGGGCAGCAGCAAAGGCTTTGCATAGCGAGAATTCTTGCCATAAATCCTGAAGTCATTCTGTTTGACGAGCCCTGTTCGGGACTTGACCCGATTTCGACGGCGAAAGTCGAGGAATCAATGATGGAATTGAAGGAAAAATACACGATTGTCCTTGTAACTAATAACGTCAAACAGGCTTCAAGAGTCGGAAACAGAACGGCGTTCTTTCTTATGGGAAAACTTGTCGAAATTGATAAAACGGAAAAGATGTTTATATCGCCGGAAAATAAACAGACGGAAGATTATATAACAGGAAGATTCGGGTAAAAATAATGAAGCGTGCCTAAAAGGCACGCGTTCAAACGCCCTGAAGTTTACGCGAAATTGCGTGTCAAGCTGAAATAGAGGTAAATTTTTCATTATCAGT